>Ga0310690_10000180_pt1 | contig 149659 bp, 82 predicted proteins | sample AusTroGonzalo_MG_2_FD_207661 | JGI IMG/M metagenome (GOLD analysis project Ga0310690, IMG submission 207661) | Bovine rumen microbial communities from tropical cattle in Woodstock, Queensland, Australia - Gonzalo_04 (v2) (version 2) | ecosystem: Host-associated > Mammals > Digestive system >...
GGCCGCTTTAGCGGCGGCTCGTGAAGGGAATGCGATTGGCAGTCCATTCAGGGCCCGTGTCGGGCCGCCAGTACTATCGCCTTCTAGGCGCAGTGCATACCACCAGCTCAGCTGGTGGTTTTGATTTCGGCGGGATGAAAAACGGGAACAGCAGCCGGAAAGCATACACTTTTTGATGAATCCTGTATCTTTTCTGCGAAACGAGGTTGCAACTCGCGAATGCGCGCCTATATTATCCGAAAACATTTGAAAAAAACACCTGTTTTCAAGCTGTTTCCAAGAATATAACATACACCAACTGACGGATGTGTCGCAGCTTCCGCCCCACCCAGACACCAGGAGAACCCCGTATGAACGCTCTTCAGGCAAAACGCAGCAAATTCGTGTGGTACGACGACAGCCTCCCGTTCGAGGAACGCGTGGAAGCCCTCATCAAAGCCATGACCGTGCAGGAAAAAGTCACGCAGCTCCTGCATGATGCTCCCGCAGTCGAACGCCTCGGCATCCCGGCGTACAACTACTGGAGCGAATGCCTGCACGGGGTCGCCCGCGCCGGACGCGCCACGGTGTTCCCGCAGGCCATCGGCATGGCAGCCACGTTCGACACCGAGCTGGAATACCGCATGGGATGCGCCATCGCGGTCGAGGCGCGCGCGAAGAACGCCGCCGCCCGCAAGTTCTCCGGCGACGGCAGCAGCCCGATGTACCGCGGCCTGACGTTCTGGACCCCGAACATCAACATCTTCCGCGATCCGCGCTGGGGACGCGGGCAGGAGACGTTCGGCGAAGACCCGTACCTGACCGGGGAGATGGGCGCGGCGATCGTCCGCGGCCTCCAGGGCGACGACCCGAAATATCTGAAACTGGCGGCCTGCGCGAAGCATTTCTGGGGGCACAGCGGCCCCGAGGCGGAACGCCACCAGTTCGACGCGAAGATATCGAAACGCGACGCCGTGCAGACCTATCTGCCCGCGTTCAGAAAGCTGGTGACCGAGGCGAAAGTGGAGACCGTCATGGGCGCGTACAACCGCACCAACGGCCAGGTCTGCTGCGGCAGCGCGAAGTACATCAGGGAGCTTCTCCGCAGGAAATGGGGCTTCAAGGGGCACTTCGTCTCCGACTGCTGGGCGATCATGGACTTCCACAAGAACCACAAGATCACCGCCGACCAGACAGCTTCCTCCGCCTACGCGCTGAAGAACGGCTGCAACCTCAACTGCGGCTGCGCCTACGAGAAACTCCTGGATGCGTACGAAAAGAAAATGATCAGGGAATCGGACCTCGACGACGCTCTGCGCCATGTGCTGATGACGCGCATGAAACTCGGCTGCTTCGACCGCGACGAGCTCGTACCGCTGGCGCAGACCCCGATTTCCAAAGTGCATTGCGCCGAACACCGCGCCATCGCGCTCGAGGCCGCGCGCAAGAGCGTCGTGCTCCTCAAGAACGACGGCATCCTCCCGCTCAAGCCAACCGTGAAGCTGAACCTCACGGGACCGAACCTGACCAGCCTAGCCGCGCTCTGGGGCAATTACAACGGCTTCTCCGAGAACATGACCACCGTACTGGAGGGCATTACGGCGAATGCGCCGGCGATCACCAGCTTCGAACCGCGCAACAGTGTGCCCCTGAACGGCCCCGCGGTCGATCTCTCCACCCGGATCTGGCTCTACGACAGAAAATACCCCGTCATAGCGGTCGTCGGATTCGACGAATCCATCGAGGGCGAGGAGAGCGACAGCACGGAACGCAACACCATCGCTCTGCCCGCCTCCCAGCGCTCCATGCTCGATTTCTTTTATAAGGAAAGCTTCCAGGTCATCCTGGTCGTCATGGCAGGTTCCCCGGTCGACCTCCGCAAGGACGTGAAGAAAGCCGCCGCGATCGTCTATGTCTCCTATCCGGGCGAAGCCGGCGGCACGGCTATCGGCGAAGTCCTGTTCGGCAAGACCTGCCCGTCCGGCCGTCTCCCGTTCACCATCCCCGAAAACCCCGCCAGGCTCCCGGACTTCCATGACTACAACATGGCAAACCGCACATACCGCTATGCGAAGAACAACATCCTCTTCCCGTTCGGTTTCGGGCTCAGCTACACCTCGTTCGCCTACTCCAATGCCCGCGTCGCGGATTCCCTTGCGTCAAAAGGCCGCGCGATCGTGTCCGTGAACGTGACGAACACGGGTGACCGCGACGGCGACGAGGTCGTCCAGCTGTACCTCCGCCACACGAAGCCCGGCGTGGAAGCGCCCCTCGTCGAACTCAAGGGGTTCCAGCGCGTCCACCTCGCGAAAGGCGAATCCGTCCGCGTCGCGCTTGAGGTTCCCGCCGAGGCGTTCCAGCTCGTCGATGCCCAGGGACGCTGGTTCATGCCGAAAGACGACGTGGAGCTTTTCTTCGGCAGGGACAGCCGCACTCCGGCATCGAAGATCCTCACGCTCAAGCTCGCGAAATAACGAGGCATTCCCTCTGCTCTGCGCCCTATAGGTCTCATAGGACTGATGAGACTTATGGGGCTTTTTTGCCATTGTTCATGTGCAGTTGAGCACGGCTGCCATGGAGGCCCCTCTCGTTCCCCGGGCGAAATTGCGGAAAAAATGCCCTTTGAGCTTGCAAAACGCGCGCACAGGCTTTATATTTAGATGACTTTTTTCATCATTATCCCCCACAGAAACGGAGAAGCATCTAGTTATGGACTACGATTTCACCGCCATTGAGGCGAAATGGCAGAAATACTGGGACGAACACCAGACGTTCCAGGTCACGGAAGACCCCGCGAAGAAAAAACTCTACGTGCTGGACATGTTCCCCTACCCGAGCGGAGCCGGGCTCCACGTCGGTCACCCGGAAGGCTACACCGCCACTGACATCTATTCGCGCTTCAAGCGCATGAACGGTTTCAACGTGCTGCATCCGATGGGCTGGGACGCGTTCGGGCTTCCCGCCGAACAGTTCGCCATCGAGACCGGGACGCACCCGTCCGTCACGACCGCGAAAAACGTGGCGAACTTCAAGCGCCAGATCAAGTCGCTGGGATTCAGCTACGACTGGAGCCGCGAGATCAATACCACCGATCCGAAATACTTCCGCTGGACCCAGTGGATCTTTCTCCAGCTCTACAAGAAGGGCCTCGCCTACATCGACGAAGTGCCCGTGAACTGGTGCCCCGCGCTCGGGACCGTGCTCGCCAACGAGGAAGTCATCGACGGCCGCAGCGAGCGCGGCAACCATCCCGTCATCCGCAGGCCCATGAAGCAGTGGGTCCTGAAAATCACCGCCTACGCGGAACGCCTCCTCGCCGACCTCGAAGGGCTCGACTGGCCCGAAGGCATCAAGGAGATGCAGCGAAACTGGATCGGACGCAGCGAAGGCGCGGAAGTCGTCTTCCAGCTCGACGGCCATCCGGGCAAGTCCCTGACCGTGTTCACCACGCGCCCCGACACGCTCTTCGGCGCGACCTACATGGTGCTCTGCCCCGAGCATGAGCTCGTCGACGAGATCACCACGCCGGAGCACGCCGAGGAAGTCGCCGCATACAAGAAGCGCACCGCGTCCATGAGCGACCTGGAGCGCACCGGACTCAACAATGAGAAGACCGGCGCGTTCACGGGCGCCTACGCCATCGACCCGGTCAACGGCGCGCGCATCCCGATCTGGATTTCCGACTACGTGCTCGCGTCCTACGGCACCGGCGCCATCATGGCTGTCCCGGCGCACGACGACCGCGACTTCGCGTTCGCGCAGAAGTTCGGCATCCCGGTCATCTGCGTGATCCGTCCCGACGAGGCCGCGGCGGCGAAAGACAAAGTCGACATCGACGGCGTGCTGGCGGGGAAAGTCTGCTGGATCGGCGACGGCCCGCTGATGAACTCCGCGAACGCCGACGGACTCGACCTGAACGGCCTCCACGTGGACGCCGCGAAGAAGCGCATCATCGACTGGCTGGAGTCGAAGGGCATCGGCAAGCGCACCGTGAACTACAAGCTCCGCGACTGGCTGTTCAGCCGCCAGCGCTACTGGGGCGAGCCTTTCCCGATCATCATCATGGACAACGGCGAAATCCGCATGGTCCCCGAAAGCGAACTCCCGCTCACCCTGCCCGACATGAAAGACTTCAAGCCGTCCGGAAACGGCGAATCCCCGCTCGCCAACGCCGCGGACTGGGTGGACTACACCGACCCGGTGACCGGCGAGCACGGCCGCCGCGAGACCAACACCATGCCGCAGTGGGCAGGTTCCTGCTGGTATTACCTGCGTTACATCGACCCGCACAACGACCAGGCGTTCATCGACCCCGCCAAGGAAAAATACTGGATGCCGGTCGACCTGTACGTCGGCGGCGCGGAACACGCCGTGCTGCATCTGCTCTACGCGCGGTTCTGGCACAAGGTCCTCTACGACCTGGGGCTCGTCTCCACCAAGGAGCCGTTCCAGAAGCTCGTTAACCAGGGCATGATCCTCGGCACGTCCTACAAGGACGCCCGCGGTGCGCTCGTCCCGACCAACCTCGTCGACCTGACCGGTCCGGAACCGAAGCACAAGGAGACAGGCGAAAAGCTCGTCGAATTCCCCGCGAAGATGTCCAAATCGCTCCGCAACGTCGTCAATCCCGACGATGTGGTCCGCGAATACGGCGCCGACAGCATGCGCCTTTATGAAATGTTCATGGGGCCGCTCGAGGCGGTCAAGCCGTGGAACACCCGCGGCGTCGAGGGCGTGTTCCGCTTCCTGAAACGCTCCTGGCGCATGATCATGCAGACGCCCGTGGTGGACGAGCCTGTCCCCGCCAATCTCCGCCGCCTGCTCCACGCCACCATCAAGAAAGTCACGGAAGACACCGATACGCTCAACTTCAACACCGCCATCAGCCAGATGATGATCTTCCTGAACGACTTCTCCAAGCTCGAAAAGATGCCGCGCGAAGCCGCCGAGACCTACGTCCTGCTGCTCGCTCCCTACGCCCCGCACATCGCGGAGGAAATGTGGGAAGGCCTCGGCAAGCAGGCGCCCGTCTCCCTCGCGCAGTGGCCGAGCGTCGACGAATCCCATCTGCAGGTCGAGGAACACGAGATCCTCGTGCAGATCTGCGGCAAGCCGAAAGTGCGCATCATGATGGCGGCGTCCCTCACGCCGGACGAAATGCAGAAGAAGGCGCTCGAGGATCCCGCGGTCGCCGAAGCGCTCGCGGGGAAGACCGTCGTGAAAGCCATCGCCGTCCCCGGCCGCCTTGTCAACATCGTAGCGAAGTGACGCCATGAAAGAAGACAACGACTACACAGCATTGTTCGAGCAGTACGAACCGGTCTGCATCGACCTCGGCCCAGGCGTCATGAACGACCTTTCCGCTGAATTCCTGCTCGCCACGGAAAGGCCGGTCGTCACATTCGTGATCGGCGGCAATTCCCTCACGAAATCCGGCGCGCGTGCCGACATGACGAACATGATGCTCCACTCCGAATTCGAGTCCCGCATGGTCAGCGGCATCCCCGCCGAACCCGACCTGGACGACGTGGCACGCATCCTCGAAGCCATCCGGCAGAGCGAGTCGACCGAGGTCGTCGCCATCGGCGGCGGCAGCGTCATCGACGCGGCGAAAGCCGCCTGGGCTGCATACCAGGCCGGACTCGACGTCTCCGAGCTTTTCGGCTCCGGCGTCATTTCCGCGAAGTTCCCCGGGAAAGAGTTCCGGCGCGTCATCGCCGTCCCGACCACAGCGGGCACGGGTTCGGAAGTCACGCCCTACTCCAACATCGTCGACCGCGCCGCAAACGTCAAGCGCCTGATCGCGGACAAGCAGATCGTCCCGCGCATGGCGCTGATCGATCCCGCCTACGGACGGTCCATGCCGGACAGCCTCACCGCCGCCACGGCGCTCGACGCCCTCACGCACAACATCGAGGCGGCGTTGAACATCGGCGCGCCGGAGACGAAGTTCGCCACGAACCAATGGGCGGTCTCCGCCGTCCGCTTCATCGTGGAGAATCTTCCCCGCGCGTTCCGCGACCCGAACGACGTCAACGCCCGCGAAAAGCTCTGCGCAGCGGCGATGATCGGCGGGATGCAGATCGCCGACCGCCCGACCTCGCTCCCCCACCTCGGAAGCTTCTCGTTCTTCGGACAGGTCCCCCACGGGATCGCCGCGTCCATGCTCCTGCCGCCTTTCTGGCGCTACTACCTCGCCGAACCGAAAGCGGCGGAACGCACCATGCTCTTCGCGGACGTGTTCCCGTCGGATGCGCCGCAGAAGACGCCGGAAGACGTAGTCGCCGCGGCAGCGGCGTTCATCGCGGAATATGCCGGCGTGCCGAAGCTCTCCGCACTCCCCTGCTTCAATGCCGCCATGGTCGCGAAGATCGCGTCCGACGCGGTCAAGAACCCCATGAAACTCGCCTCGGCGCCGCGTCCGGTCGATCCCGGGTCCGCCGCCGAAATCATTTCCGGCATTCTGAAACAGGAACTCTGACCATGAAAATCGTGTTCGCGCCCGACAAGTTCAAGATGTGCATGAAAAGCGCCACGGTCCGCCGTGTCCTCCAAAAGGCGTTTCACACCGTCATCCCGGACGCCGAACTCGTTTCCGTGCCGGTCTCCGACGGCGGCGAGGGCATGACCCGCGCCCTGGCGGACGCCCTGCACGGCGAAATCCACCAGCTGAAAGTCACCGGACCCGACGGCTCGCCTGTCGAGGCGGAATTCGCACTCATCAACAACGGCCTGACCGCCGTATTCGAGATGGCATCCGCCAGCGGGCTCGTGCTCGTGAACCCGCTGAAACGCAACCCGATGACCGCCACGACCTACGGCACGGGCGAAGTCATCCGCGCCATCCTGGAACTCGGCGTCCGCGACATCATCATCGGGCTCGGCGGCTCCGCCACGGTCGACGGCGGCGCGGGCATGGCGCAGGCGCTCGGCTACAGCCTGCGCGACCCGCGCGGACGCGAACTTCCCCGGGGCGGCGGCGCCCTGCACATGCTCTCCCGCATCGCCATCGCCGGCGCCGACACCAGGCTTCAGGAGACGCGCATCACCACGGCGTGCGACGTCCGCAACCCGCTTTCCGGCCCGCTCGGCGCGGCTCAGGTTTTCGGACCGCAGAAAGGCGCCACGCCGGACATGGTCGCCCAGCTCGACAACAATCTCCGCCACCTCGTTTCCGTCTGGGAACGCCAGTCGATGCTCCTGCCGAAGGAAATGCCCGGCGACGGCGCGGCGGGCGGACTCGGCGCTGGTCTCCGCGCATTCTGCGGCGCCCAGCCGAAATCCGGCGCGCAACTCATCCTGGACGCCATCGGGTTCCGCCGCCAGATCGCGGGCGCGGACCTCGTCGTGACCGGCGAGGGGCGCACGGATTCCCAGACCGCCGAGGGCAAGCTCTGCTTCGCGGTCGCCGAAGCCGCGCACAAGGAAAACATCCCCGTGATGCTGCTGTCCGGCGCGGTCGAGGGTTCGCCCGAGGAGATCGGCAGGACCTATGATTTCGCGTTCAGTTCGTCCACCGGCCGCCGCACGCTCGACGAAGCCATGGCATGCGCCGCGGACGACCTCTACTTCACGGCGGTGAACGCCGCCAAACTCTTCAAGCACGGCATCCAGTCATGAGCACACCTGCATCCGAACCGGGCCGCACCGGCATGATCCTGATCCTCTCCGGCCCCAGCGGGTCCGGCAAGTCGACCATCTACAAGGCCGCCATCGGCGACCTCGGCGGCATCGAGTTCTCCGTGTCCTGCACCACGCGCAGGCCGCGTCCCGGCGAAGTCGACGGCCGCGACTACTACTTCATCTCCCGCGAGAAATTCGACGCGCTCGTGGCGGAACAGGCTTTCGCGGAACACGCCGAAGTCCACGGCAACTGCTACGGCACGCTCAAATCCGAACTCCTCGACCGCGTCCGGCGCGGGATCGACGTCCTGCTCGACATCGACGTGCAGGGCGCGGCACAGCTCCGCGCGCTCTGCGCCGACTCCTCCGAATTCTGCCAGGCATGCGAATTCATCTTCATCATGCCCCCGTCTTTCGAGGAGCTTGAACGCCGCCTGCGCGCCCGCGGCACCGAGACCGAGGAATCCATCCTGCGGCGCCTCGCCAACGCGAAAGGCGAAATGGAGCACGCGGGCGAATACGACCACGTCATCGTGAACGACGACCTCGCGCGGGCGGTCGGGGAATTCACCTCGCTCATCCTCGACCTCCGCAGCCATCCGAAACGTCAGCGCATCTGAAAACAAGAGGGCACGACCATGAACGGAAAGCACATCATCCTCGGCGTCACCGGCGGCATCGCCGTCTACAAGGCCGCCGACCTCTGCTCCAAACTCGTTTCCGCCGGATGCGAAGTCCGGGTCGTCATGACCCCGAACGCCCTCCGGCTCATCTCCTCGCAAATCTTCCTCACGCTCTCGAAGAACCGCGTGCTGACCGGCCTTTTCGACGAATACCAGCCGCGCCCGGAACATGTCGACTGGGCGGAATGGGCTGACGCGCTCGTCGTGGCGCCCTGCACAGCCAACTTCATCGGCAAGTTTGCCTCCGGCATCGCCGACGACGCGCTCACGACCACTGCGCTGGCATTCCGAGGGAAAGTCCTGCTCGCGCCCGCCATGAACGAACACATGTGGGCGAGCCCCATCGTGCAGGACAACCTCGCGAAACTCGCGGACAAGCTCGGCGTCCGCACCGTCGGACCCGACACCGGCCGCCTCGCCTGCGGCACGTCCGGCAAGGGCCGCATGGCAGAACCCGCCGACATCCTCGAGGCCGTCCGGGCACTCTTCGCATGAACCTGCTCATCGTCGAGGAAAGCGCCCTTTCGCCGGACCGGGAATTCACGGTCGGCGGAGACCACGCCGAACACATCTTCTGCATCCTGCACGCCAAACCCGGCGACACGATCCGCGCGGGCATTCTCGGCGGAGGCATCGGCACGGTGCGCATCCTCGAAACCACGCGGCATTCCGCCCGCCTCAAGCTCGAGGACGTCTCCACCCCGCCTCCGCCCCCGTCGAACATCCTGCCCGTCATCGCCCTGCCCCGCCCGCAGAGCTTCAAGAAGACGCTCCACTTCATTGCATCGTCCGGCATCCGCCGCGCCGTGTTCTTCCACGCCGCCAAGACGGAAAAAAGCTACTGGACGAGTTCCTGCATGGCCCCGGATGCCATCCGATCCGTGCTGATCGAGGGGCTGGAACAGGGCTGCACGACCATCCTGCCGGAACTGACTTTCGTCCGGTCGCTTCGCGAATTCTTCCATTCGGGACTCTCCGCCGAACTCACAAAAGACGCGACGGCGATCATCGCGCATCCCGTGGACGCCGCCCCCTGCCCCGTTTCGCTCCCCGGAAAAGTCGTCCTCGCCATCGGTCCCGAGGGCGGTTTCACCCCGGATGAAGTCGCGGCATTCCGCGACAACGGCTACGCGCCCGTCACGTTCGGCCCGCACATTCTCCGCGTCGAATTCGCGCTGTCGTTCCTCGCCGGACGCCTCGCCTCAGGGGAAATCTGAACATGGCCGCGAAATCTTCTTCCGACTCCGGTTTCGGCGCAAACTCGACTGCCGCCGACCTGGAACACGCCATGACGGTCCAGGCGAATCCCGCCGACGCCGAAATCCTCATGTGTTTTTTCAAGACAGGCCCCGGACAATATGCCGAGGGCGATCAATTCCTCGGCATCAAAAATCCGCTGACGCGCCGCACGGCAAAGGCGTTTCAGGACCTCCCCGTCCGGGAAGCCGTCCGCACCGCACAGTCCCGCTGGCACGAAATCCGCCTCTGCGCCCTGCTGATCCTGGCGAACCGGTACCAAAGGAAGAAGACTACAGAAGCGGAGCGCGACGATATATTTGAGTATTATGCCGAACTCGCCCGGCGCGGATTCGTCAACAACTGGGACCTGGTCGACCTGACCGCACCGGACATCGCCGGAGCATACGCGTTTTCGCATGGGACCGACACGCTGGAACGCTTTGCCGCGTCCGGCAGGCTCTGGGAGGAACGCATCGCCGTGCTGTCCATGTTCCCGTTCATCCGCGCAGGACAGATTGAGATCCCGTTCCGCATGGTGGACCGGTTCCTGCCCCATCCGCACGACCTCATGCACAAGGCATGCGGCTGGATGCTCCGCGAGATCGGCAAACGCGACCGCGCCGCCCTGACAGCCTATTTACAGGACAACAAAGCAGCCATGTCCCGCACCACCCTCCGGTACGCGATCGAACATTATCCCGAGCCGGAACGGAAAGCGTTCCTGACCCGGGACAAATGAGTTGACGTAATGGTTCGGACGCCTTAGTCCTTTTTCTCTGTCGCCTCAGCTTTCTTCTGGTCGAACGCTTTCGCGGCTTCCGCGAGGAGCTTGCGGATTTCGAGATGCTGCGGGCAGACTTCCTCGCACTTGCCGCAGCCGATGCACTCCACGGCGTCTTTCTTGCCCAAGTTCGCGACCGCCCAGAATATCTGCACTTTCGCGCTCTCGACGTTGCTGTAAAGCGTCAGCAGGTTTCTGCCGTTGAACGTGCCGGAGATGCCGATGTTCATCGGGCAGACTTTCGCGCAGTAGTCGCAGGAGGTGCACGGGATCATCGGGACTTTGGCAAGCGCCTCCTGCGCCTTGAACACGGTATCTTTTTCCGCATCGGTCAGCGACCGGAAATCTTTCATGGCTTTCAGGTTGTCGTCCATCTGCTCCGGCGTGCTCATCCCGGACAGCACCGTGATCACGCCCGGCAGGCTCGCGCAGAACCGGATCGCCCACGCCGCCGGGGAAACGTCCGGGTTGGAATCGCGGAAGATCTTCTTCACGGATTCCGGCGGGGTCGCCAGCATGCCGCCTTTCACGGGCTCCATGATGACGACCGGCTTGCCGTGCTTGAGGCAGGTTTCATAGTTCAGTCGGGACTGGATAAACTTGTGGTCCCAGTCGGCGTAATTGATCTGAAGCTGCACGAATTCCGCTTCGGGATGCTTTGTGAGGATTTCATCCAGCTGGTCGGCGGTGCAATGGAACGAAAAGCCGAGATGGCGGATCCTGCCCGCTTTTTTCTGCTCCAGGAAAAAGTTCCACAGGTCCAAGTCCTCGAAAAGCGTGGTGCGCTTGTCGCCGAGGTTGTGAAGCAGGTAGAAGTCGATGTAGTCCGTTCCGAGCCGCTTCAGGGACGTTTCGAACTGGGCGATCGCGTCCTCGCGCGTCTTGCAGTCGCACCATGCGGCGTTCTTCGTCGCGAGCTGGAAGCTTTCGCGCGGGTAGCGTTCCACGAGTGCCTGCCGCGTGGCGTCTTCGCTCCCCTGGTAGATCCAAGCCGTGTCGAAATACGTGAAGCCGGCCGCAAGGAACTTGTCGACCATGACTTTTGTTTTTTCAACGTCGATGACTTCACCGTTCTTCGGCAGACGCATCATGCCGAATCCGAGCTTCCGGATTTCTTCGCCGAGGTACTGTCCCATGTCATTTTCTCCTGTGTTGCATAGGTGTAGGGGGATGGGTTCGGTTTTATTCCTCAATACCATAACACCTGTTTCCGCATTCTGTCAAGCGTTTTTTCAAAAAAAGCCCGAAAAAAGGACTCCCGGTTTGGGCGTTTTCTGCTCGCATTAACGTTATTAACGTTGTTCGGCGTTACCATAACGATAAAAACCGCTGTTTTTATATTTGCTGTGTCTTGATTTTTGCTGTGTGATGGCGTAGAGTATAGCAGTCACCCCCCGCCATCAAAGGAGCCTCCGCCATGAAACGCACCAGCCGACACAGCATCTCCCGCGCGCCCCGCGACTTTACTCTTATTGAGCTTCTGATCGTCATCGCGATCATTGCGATCCTCGCAGCCCTGCTTCTTCCGGCGCTCCAGTCCGCAAAAAACAGCGCCTACACGGCGGGATGCGCCAGCAACCTGAAGCAGATGATGGTCTGCGCGCTCCAGTACGTCGGCGATACGAAGTACGTCACGCCCGCGAAATCCGGCGGCGGCAACAACGACTCCCTGTGGGAACGCCTCATCCTGCGGTATACTCCGTACAGCAACCAGGACGTCGGCTACAAGGGCGTCCCGCCTTCCGTCAATAAGCAGCCTTTTTCCACGCTGAAATTCTTCCAGTGCCCCGCCGACAAGTATCCGCGCAACTCGGTCGGCGCCGGCCTGCCCATCCGCACCTACGCCATGAACCATTCCCCCGGCGGCGGCACGGGCAACGAGGAAAAGGTCGGCGACACCGTCGGCGGACAGTCCATCTGCAACGACAGCAACGACGGACGCGGGTTCAGTGTCGGGCTTCTTTACGCCAAGATCCCGATGCCGTCCCACATGATCTATTTCGCCGAATACGTCCCCAGCGCGACGCACAGCCGTTCCAACCGGACCGGCTTCTTCTCCGCCTGGTGGTCCTCCATCTCCTGCCCGTCCCAGCAGTCCGAAGCCTGGGGCGGCGACGAATCCGCCGACGGGTCCTCGTCCTTTGACAGCGTAACCACCACGCTTCACAGCAAGATGTGGAACTACGCGTTTTGCGACGGCCACGTGAAACTGATGTATCCGCGCGCCACCATCCGCAGAGACCAGAAACTGAGCCGCTGGAACGCCGGCAACTACTGGTCCATGCGCCTTGACGACGACAACACCTGATCCTCTTTCCTCGGGAGATATGTCATGGCGGCGAAAAAAGGCTGTTTCTCCAGATTCCTGAAAGTTGTTTTTGTCTTATTGATCGTCCTGTTCGTTCTCCTGACCGTCCTGTACCTCCTCATGGTCGGAGCGCCAGTCTCCTATCCCGCGCCGAAATTCGACAGCCGCGACACCGGCGTAATGGCGGGCGTCATCACCCGTCTGGCGCGTTCGCTGGTCGACAAGGAGGGGCGCGTGGTGGAAACAGCCGAGCTCCATCTCTCGCAAAACGAAGTGCAGACGCTCCTGGACGCAATGATGCGCGATGACAGCGAGGACGCGCCGGAGACGGTTCCCTACGCCATGGTTTGGGATGACGGCAGGATCCGTTTTTTTTACTCCAGCCTGGACGATTCCTGTCACCCCCTCTTTTCCGGCAAAGCCATCAACCTCCACGTCGAGCTGATCCCGTACGTCAACGACGGCAAACTCACGATCGTTCCCGGTTCCGCCTCCGTCGGCAAACTCGCGATGCCGCGATTCGCCATGAACAAACTGGCGCGATGGATCGAGAAAGACATGATGAGCCGCGAACGGATCCGCACCACGCTCTCGGCGTTCACGCGCATCGAACCCGGCGAAGACAGCACCCTGGTCCTGATGTTCGACCCGCGCGACGTGAACACCGTCGTCCGCATCCTGCGTTCGGCGGGCAAGGACCCGTCCGCGGTCGAGGAAGATGAGGATGACGAGGAAGAAGAGGAGGAGTATGAAGAAGATGAGGACGATGACCGCGAAGAAGATGATGAAGATGATGACGACAATGACAGGGATGATGCGGAAGATGAAGTCGCGGAAGAGGCTTTTTAATAAAAAAAGTTTAAAAAATATCTTCCCGCGCATTTTTCCGCTAAGATTTCTTCCCGTCCTCCGTCAAAATGGTTGACTGCATCCAATTTCAACAATCATTTTTTCATCGTCCGGACACCGCCTGACCGCGGGTCGCTTCAGTCTCCGCCGTCGCACGGGTTCCGGAACACCAGAGAAAGGATTTTCCCATGAACCGAAACATCCGTTTCCTCCTGACCGCGGCGGCTGTTCTCCCGGCGTTCTTCGCCATCCCGGCGACGTCGGCGCAGGACGAAAAACAGCCTGCCGAAACCGCGCAGACTCCCGCCGAAAAGGAGACCATCGCCAAGATCCGCAAGCTCATGGATGAGGGCAATTTCAAGGAATCCGCCGACGCCGCGCGCGCCGCGCTGGAGGCCATTCCCGCGAAATCCCAGAGCGAAGCCGTCGGCACCCTGTGGAACATGTACCGCGCCAGCCTCTTCAGCAACAACCGCGTGAAAGAGTACGACGACGCATTCGCGTTCGTGACCGCGCGCTTCCCGAAGAACGTTTCGCTGGCCGCCGAGCTTAACGCCAACGTCACCAGCTACGGCTTCTTCTTCAACAACACGTTCACCCGCGGCTCCAACCGCGGCAACGCCGGACGCCGCGTGAACAGCACGGCGCGCGACCGCGTGGAAAACCTCCGGTTCATGGCGTCCGCCTCCGAAGAGGCGAAGAACGTCTCGAAGCCGCTTCAGATCAAATACTATCGCGCCCTCGCCTCACTGGTCTGCCGCAACCAGACCGACAGCCAGTCCTACAAGCTCCAGGCGCTCACCGACCTGACCGTACTCCCCGATTACGACGACGGCGACTTCGGCAGCTCTTCCCGGCCCCCGGTGAACAAGGACGGCTCCCCGGTCCTCTACAGCTGCCCGAAAGACTTCGCTTCCGCGAAATGCGACGGCGAACGCTTCCGCTGGGCGCTGGAACAGGCAATCGCGCTGGGCGACTACCAGAGCAAGTACGACTGGGCGTCTTTCCTCGCCAACGAATTCGACTTCTCCCAGATCGACTGGAGCGTCCGCAACGAGTACCAGACCTCCGACAAGTACCGCGACTATCTCTATGAACTGAAAGACGTCGAGACCATCGCCGAACTCGCCGACGGCGTCCGCAAGATCGCCCTCCCCGAGGAGTTCAGCTATTTCCGCATCTTCAAGGAACTCGCCAACGACGACAAGGCGGGTCTCTACAAGCAGCAGTCCGCGTCGCAGCTCGGCTTCCTCTACCTCGCCCGCATGCAGTACGAATCCGCCGCCGACTGGTTCAAGAAAGCCGGCGACAACGATATGGTCCAGCAGATCCTCTGCAACTGGGGCTCCACGCAGAATCTCCAGGTCATCCCGTTCGGCACGAAGCCCGTCCTGGCCTACCGCAGCCGCAACACCTCGAAAGTCCGCGCGGTCGTCACCAAGGCAGACCCGAAAAAGGCGGTCGAGATCATGCTGAAGAGCCTCCGCGATGGCGGCGACCAGTCCTACCAGACCGACAACGCCTACCAGATGAACACCGGATTCCGCGGCTGGGCTCCCGCCATCAAGGAGAAGCTCACCGAGTTCACGTTCGACGTGAAGCCGCTCCCGCATCACTGGGAGACCGACACCGAGGTCCCGCTGCCCATCACCGAGCCCGGCGCGTACATCATCCGCACCATCCCCGAGGGCACCGAGGGCACCTACTCCGCGAATTCCTGGTATGAGAACCTGATCTGGATCACGCCCGAAATCCTCACGAAGGAATCCGTCACCAAAGGCCGTTTCCTCACGCTCAACGACTCGAAGACCGGCGAACCTCTCGCCGACCGCAAGCTCAAGATCATGAACTACCGGACGGAATATGCGAACAACCGCAACCAGAACGAGTTCGGCGGCAGGCGCTACCGCATCATCGTGAAAGAGTTCGAGGTCACGACCGGCAAGGACGGCGCTGTCATCTTCCCGGAGAAGCTCAACGACCGCACCCTCATCCTCTCCGAATCCGAGGACGGCCTCACGTTCCTCCCGAACGCCTACTACTCCACGATCAACGCGGGCCGGTTCTATGAACGCGACCGCGACTACATCATCACCGACCGCCCCGTGTACCGTCCCGGCGACACGGTGAAGTACACCGTCTACACCCGCCGCGCGTCCTACGACGAGAAAGAACCCGCCAAGCGCACGGAATACAAGATGAAGCTCACCGGCACCGACGCCCGCGGCAAGAAGCTGTACGAGCAGAACATCTCCGGCGACCCGATGCTGGCAGCCGCCACCGAGGAGTTCGTGCTCCCGGATGACGTCTCCCTCGGCAGCTTCCACCTGAGCACCGGCAACGGCGGCGTCTCGTTCTCCGTCGAGGAATACAAGAAGCCGGAATACCTGCTCGACGTGGAAATGCCCGAGACGCAGGTGAAGACAGGCGGCATCTTCGAGGCGAAGATCAAGGCGAAATACTACTTTGGCGCCCCCATGTCCGGCGCGAAGATCAAGTACACCGTCCACCGCGAGCAGGCTCGCCGCATCTTCCCGTTCCGCGGCCGCTTCGACTGGCTCTTCGGCGAAGGCTACTGGATCTGCTCCACCGCCTACCGTGACGAGAGCATCCGCCAGGTCACTTATGGCCGCGACCTCATCACGCAGGCCGAGGGCGTCGCGGATGAAGACGGCTGCCTGACCGTGCCGATCGACACCGGCGATGCGCTCCGCCGCTTCGGCAACCTCGACTTCCGCTACATCATCGACGCCGAAGTCTCCGACGAGTCCAACCGCGTGGTCAACGGCTCCGGCTCCGTCGTGACCGCCGCACAGCCGTTCTACGTCTCCGCCTCCGCCAAGAGCGGATTCGCACGCACCGGCAAGCCCGTCACGCTCGTCGTGAAAGCCACTACCCCGGACGGCAAGCCCGTCGCGGGCAAGGGCACCGTCTCCATCTATCTCCGCGACCTCGACGCCAACGGCGTGCCGCACCGCGTCGGCCAGCCCGTGAAAGTCATGCCCGTGACTGCGGGCGACGAGAACGGCGTGAGCTTCGTGATCGACCGCCAGGGCGTCTACGAGATCGTCTCCAGCATCACGTCCGACGCGTCCCTGAAGGCGAACGACGGCAAGGACCCCGTGACTTGCGAGGGCTCCTATCCGCTCTTCGTGGCAGGGTTCGACAAGTCCGGCGACCTCTTCAGCACGCTCCCGCTCGAGATCACCACGGACAAGAGCGAATACATCCCCGGCGAATCCGCCAGCATCATCGTCTCCATGAAGAAGCCCGGCTCCACGCTCTACTTCTTCACGCGCCAGGAACGCGAAACGCAGTACGAATGCGTCCGCCTCGGCGACAAGGAATATTCGCATGAATTCAAGATGGACTTCCTCCCCGGCGACCGCCCGAACACCTACGTCTCCGTGATCGCGGTCGGAAACGGCGAGGTCCAGCGCCTCTCCAAGATGATCGCCGTCCCGCCCATTTCCAAGATGCTCGACGTCGACATCGCCGGCCCGAAGAAGCCCGTCAAGCCGCGCCAGAACGTCCCGATGACCATCACGGTCAAGGACGGCATGGGCAAGCCCGTTTCCGGCGCAGTCACGCTCACCGTCTACGACAAGTCGCTCGACGCCATCGCGTCCAGCCGCATCCCCGCCATCAATTCCTTCTTCTGGAACTGGAAGCGGTCCCACTACGCGGACTACAGCGTGAACCTCGACAACATCACAAGCCTCCACAACAACCCCGCGCCCAACGTCCATTTCATGAATGACAACCTCTCCATGACCGGACGCATCTTCCCGTTCACCCTCGGCTACGGTGAAAGCGTCTACTTCGACGGAGGCTTCGGCGGCGGCATCGTCCGCAAAAGCGGCGCCATGTCCCGCGGCGGCGGAATGGGCTTCGGCGGCGGCGCTGCCGTGAACTCGTTCGGCGCGATGGCGGGCGGAGCCATGATGGAATCCGCCGACATGGCGATGGATGAAGCCATGCCCACTGCCGCTGCCCCAGGCGGCGCGCGGATGATGATGAAAGCCGCTAGCGCCGACATGGCGATGGCGGAAGAAGCCGTCGAAATGGAAATGGGCGGCGGCATGAACGGTGGCGGCGGCGATTCCTTCGTCCGCTCCAACTTCCTCGACGCCGCCTATTTCGCCGGGCTCGTGAAGCTTGACGAAAACGGCCAGACCACCATCGACGTCCCGGCTCCCGACAACCTCACCACGTGGAAAGTCCACGTGTGGTCCCTCACCGCCGACACGTCGGTCGGCGAAGGCGACTCCGAATTCGTCGTCAGCAAGGACCTCATCGCCCGCCTGGAGCTCCCGCGCTTCCTGGTGAACGGCGACACGGTCAACGCCGTCGCGAACATCCACAACTACACTGACAAGGACGTCTCCGCGAACGTCACGCTCACGATCGACGGCGACACAGTCAACGCCGCGAAGAACACCGCGACGATCAGCGTCAAGGCCGGAAGCCACACCGCCTGCCCGTTCACGCTGAACGCCAAGGCAGTCGGCGAGAGCAAGATCACGCTCTCCGTGAAGGCCGGCGACGAGGATGACGCGCTCCAGCTCGCCCTGCCCGTCCTCGTGAAGGGCATCGACAAGCAGGTGAACAACTTCGCCTACCTCGACAAGGACAACAAGTCCGCGGCGATCACACTGAAAGTTCCCGAACAGCGCAAGCCCGAAACAACGTTCCTCACCGTGAACCTCGCCCCCGGCGCGGCCATGGCGATGGTCGAGCTCCTGCCCTACCTGGCGGCCGACGGCGAAGCCACCGTGTTCGGCGTCGTGAACCGCTTCGTGCCGTCCATGGCGGCGAAGAACGCCCTCTCCAAGCTCGGCGTCAGCTTCGACGACGTCCACCCTGCCAAGACTTCCCGCGACAAGCTCTATACCGAATATATGGAGAAATACTGCTGGAAGGACGGCAAAGTCGATCCGTCGTTCGACGCCAAGACGTTCAACCGCGTGATGGACGAGAACCTGAAGATGATCCTCACCATGGTGAACTCCGACGGCGGCTGGGGCTGGTTCGGCGGCTACCGAGAATACTCCTACCCCGACACCACCGCCTACGTCGTCGACGCCCTGCTCGACGTCAGCGCGTACGGCAACAAGACCGTCGACAGCCACATGAACCGCGGCGTCGCCTGGCTCCAGGCCCACGCCGAGGAACGCCTCGTCGAAATCCGCAAGCACAAAGGCGTCTCCAACACCGATGCCCTCGTCGCCCGCGTCCTCGCCAAGGCCGGAAAGCGCAACAAGGAGCTGAACGGATTCCTCTATGAACTCCGCAGCCAGCTCGCGCCCTACGGACTCTCCATGCTCGGCCTCGCCCTCGAGCCCAAGTCCGAGGAACGCGCCATGGTCGTCCGCAACCTCACGCAGTTCCGCATGGTCGACGACGAGAACCAGACCTCCTACCTGAACATCCCGACCGCGTGCAGGTTCTTCTGGTACGGCAGCGAAAACGAAACGAATGCCGCCTACCTCGACCTCCTGCTCGACGACGATCCGTCCGACCCGAACGCCCGCAAGCTCGCGAACTACCTCGTCACCAACATCCGCAATTCGCCGTGGCGCAACAGCAACCGCGAACTCGGCGCAGTCGTCCGCACCCTCGCCCGCTACATCAAGTCCGCCGGCGAAGACGCGCCCGACATGAACGTGAAGGTTCTCCTCGACGGCAAGGAGATCAAGAGCTTCCACGTCGACAAGACCTCCATGTGGGACAGCCCGTTCGTCGCGCTCGCGAAGCCGGACGTCCTCGGCACCGGCGACCACAAGCTCGAAATCTCCATCGACGGACCCGGCGTCCTCTACATGAACTCCATGCTGAACTACTTCACGCTGGAGGACGAGATCGAGCCCGCCGGACTCGAGATGAAGATTAAGCGCAACTACTACCGCCTGGTCCCCGAAGTGCAGGAAGCCGTCGCGGCCGGCCTGCAGGGGTCCGTCCAGACGCTCAAGCGTGACAAGTACAAACGCGTCCCGCTGAAGTCCGGCGACGTGATCCGCCCCGGCGAACTCGTCGAAGTCGAGCTGATCTCCACCGCGAAGAACGACTACGACTACGTCTGCTTCGCCGACAGCATGCCCGCCGGATTCGAGTTCGAGAAGCCGGTCAGCGGCTATGACTGGACCGGAAAGGCACCGATCTACCGCGAATACCGCGAACGCGGCGCCAAGTTCTATCTCCGCAACATGGCGCGCGGCGATTCCAATGTGTTCTACCGGATGCGGGCGCAGCTCCCCGGACGCTTCATCGCCCTCCCCGCCGGCGGCAGCGGCGTCTACGCTCCCGAGCTGAAGTGCAACTCCGACCAGCATATCTTCGTGATCTCGGAGTAAGGGGAGGCGAAAGCCTCCGCTGCGGCAGTGCTCTCGCTTCGCTTAAGCACGGAGGCTAAGCCTCCACTGCGGCAGTGCTCTCAGCTTCGCTTGAGCACAACTCAAAACACTACGTGTGGCCCGTCCCTCACCGGACGGGCTTTTTTGTGCAGCCACGTCTGTCTTTTCCGGCGCAAAAATAAACCGGAAAAATCGCCGGTTCAGGTTGCAGACGGGCGCATGCTGAGCTATATTATTAGTGATAATAATGTCCATGCAAGCCGGAAGGCAGGAGAATGATGTCGAAACTGCTGTTAATCGTCCCATGTTACAACGAGGAGGAGATCCTGCCGGACTCCGCCGGAAAGCTTCTGGAGCTGCTTGATTCCATGAAACGGGACGCCCTGGTGTCGTCCGACAGCGGCATCCTGTTCGTCGACGACGGCTCGACGGACGCGACCTGGCGGATCATCCGCGAACTGCGCGACAAGCACCCCGGCGAGATTTCCGCCGTGCGCCTGGCGGCGAACCGCGGACACCAGAACGCGCTTTTCGCCGGGCTGACCGAAGCGAAAAATCGCTGCGACCTCTCCATATCCATCGACGCCGACCTTCAGGACGACATCCGGGTGATTCCCGAGATGGTGAGGAAAGCGAATGCCGGGACTGACATCGTCTTCGGGGTCCGCTCCGACCGCAGTTCGGATTCCTGGTGCAAGCGCTTCTTCGCCGAAACATTCTACCGTTTCATGCGGTGCATGGGCGTCAGGATCATCAGCAACCATGCGGACTTCCGCATGATGTCCGCCCGGGCGATCGACGCGCTGTCCGAATACGGCGAGGTGAACCTCTTCCTCCGCGGGCTCGTGGTGACGCTCGGGTTCGAAACGGCGGAGGTCTACTACAAGCGGCTGCCGACGGACCGCGCGACGCGTTATTCCATCCCGAAGATGCTCCATCTGGCATGGGACGGCATCACTTCGTTCAGCGTCTATCCCATCATGATGATCTCGTTCGCGGGCATGGCTTTCATGCTGATCGGCGTGATCTTCCTCGGCTACATCCTGTTCAGCAAATTCTTCGGCTACACGGTGCGCGGCTGGACTTTCCTGGCTTCGCTGATCGTCATTTTCGGCGGGTTCCAGACGTTTGCCATCGGCATCATCGGCGAGTATATCGCCAAGACGTATCTGGAGACCAAACGCCGTCCCAAATACTACATCCGCGAACGTATCTGAGAACAGGGAGACCGCAGCGCCATGAATTCGTTTTTCCATTCGCTGATCCGGCCCCCGCGCCAACTGGCATGCGTGCTCGCAGCCATCCTGCTCGTCATCGCCCTCGCGAACGTCTTCGTCGGGCTCGGCTCCTCCAGGATCCACAGCTGGGACGAGGCACGGCACGGCGTCTCCGCGTGCGAGATGATGGAGTCCGGCAATTACATCGTGAACACCTACAGCTTCAGGCCGGATTACTGGAACGTCAAGCCCGTGCTGTCGTTTTACAACAACATGCTTGGGATGGCGGTCTTCGGGAAGAACAACTTCGGGATGCGGTTCTTCTCCGCGTTCTGCTATCTCATTGTCGCCGCGCTGACGTTCTATCTGCTGTGGCGCGAATCGGGTCCCGCCGCCGCGCTGGCGGGGGCAGCCGCGTTCATCGTCAGCCCGACCAACTGGACGCACTGTTTCCGCACCGGCGACCCCGACGCGGCGTTCATGATGTTCTGCTTCGCTGCGTTCGTGTGCCTTTGGTATTCGCGCAGGAAAGCATGGCTGCTTCCCGCCGCCGCGGCGCTCCTGGCGCTGGCGTTCCTGACCAAGAGCTTCCACGTCGGAGTCCCCGGCATCCTCGCCGTGATCTTCGTGCTCGCAAACTGGAAGAAATATTCCTGGCGGCATCTGCTCGCCGCCGTTGCCGCGGGGCTGGCGCCCGTGCTGATCTGGGGCATCGCCCGCTACTGCGCCGACGGCTGGCGGTTCTTCGAGAGCATGATCAGCCTCGACCTGCTGGGGCGGATGTCCGAAGAACAGCTGACGGAACATCAGGCTTCGCCGTGGTATGACTACTTCGGCACGCTGAACCATTATCTGCTGGTGATCCCGCTGGGTACGCTCGCCGCCTCTGCCGTGCTGTTCTGCGTATTCAAGTTCAAGGGGGCGCGCGGCTTCCTGTCCGTCTCCGGGTCGCTCTGGAAATGGGCGGCGTTCAATTTCGCGTTTTCGTTCGTCGCATTTTCCTGCTGCAACGTAAAGCTTTCCTGGTACATCTTCCCGTCGCTGCTGTATCTCCCGGTGGTCTTCGGCGTGTTCTTCCAGATGGCATGCGACTGGCTGCGCGAGGAGGCTGACCGCAAACGCGGCATGCTCCATATCCTGCCGCCGCTGGTCATCATAGCGGGCTGTTTCGTGTGGATTTGCGTCGGCGAGGGCAAGGCGATCCGCCACCTGGTCAAGTTGGAGCCGCAGCGCAGCGTGCTGACGGACGGCGAGAGCGCCGGGGAACTCCGGGGCGGGGTCTTCTGCTGCGTCGCTCCGAATGGAAAGTCGCTTCTGCCGGACCAGAAATATCTGCTGGTCATCCGGTTCCTGGGCGGCAAAACGGTCCTGCATGATGTGGAGGAGTACAAAAACGATCCCGGCGGCGCGCTCCTGCTCTGCACGTTCGAAGACGACAAACACGACGACGCGCTCCGCATCCAGGCGGAGAAATTCGCCTCGAAACACGGTTTGCATCTGATCCGTTCGACCTACGGGCAGGCGCTCTTCCGGGTCGCGGAGCCCCCCGCCGACTCCAACACGATCAAACAAGAAAGCGATGAATCATGAAAAATTCCGAAACGCTAAGCGTCCTCGGACGTCTCGCCCTGCTCCTGGCAGTGGTGGCGATCGCGGTCCCGGGCATGAAGACGAAACTCACGCTGATCGCGGTCATCCTGGTCGTCGGCGGTATCCTCACTGCCATTCTTTTCCTCTTCAAACGGAAAAAGCCCAAAGCGCCCCCGAAGCCTTTCACGCCGGAGGATATCAATAAACTGCTGGAATCCTACGGCACGGACGACGAACCGAACCCGAAGCTGGCGAAACTGGTGAAATCGAAAAGCAAATCGGAGCTCTACCGCCACGGCAAGGTCATTTTCGACGATTACACCTTTTTTGACATCACCGCCTGCAAGACCCGGAACTATCAGGGCGTACGGTACTATCGCATCTCGTCCAAGCTGTACGAGGCCGAGGAGGAGTATTTCATCAAGGACGCCCCGGAAGACAACGCGGTCTATCTTTTCTCGCTGAACCCCGATGTCCGCGAGTTCACCGATGAGGTCGAAACCACCCCGGATGACGACACGTTCCATCCGTGGAAAGAATTCGATTCCCTGGACGACTACATCGGCAATTCCCTGAACGAATGAAGCGGAGAAGCCATGACGAGGGAAACGAACGAGACCTCTGCGGAATCCCCTGACAATCTAGCTGCTCAGGAAGAAAAAAGGTGGCGCAAGTGCTGGCACGGATGCCTGTTCGCAGCGCTGGTCCTGATAGCTTATTTTTTCCTCGGGCTCATGCTTCTTCCGCCGGTGGGGCAACCGTCGGAACATGCCTGCGCTGTTGACTGCTTCAGCGACCTGATTCAGGACTGGAAACATCTAAGATGGGGGCTCCCGTTTGATAAGGGAGATGAAGCGTGGACTCCGCCGCCGGATTGGACCTTAGTGGATTTGATTCATGAATCTGGAAAGTATGATTCGTATCCCTATCCGGTTTTCAAGGGGTGCATCCACATCCGCCCCCAAACATGGAAAGAAATCATTCTGAATGTTCGCCGCGACACGGAACGGCAGCATTATCTGGTGTTTCCGGTGCCCGCCTCGGTCGTGTTCGACGATTCTCTTCTGCCGGCGGTCCCGATCGTCATGTGTCCGCCCGGCGCGCACAAGAAATATGGCACAAACGTCCTGTATTCAAACGGAGACGTAAAGACTCTGACTTTGGAAGAAGCCGAAAAGCTCGTCACCGAACTGTCGCCCGTGCCGCTTATAATCAAAAGGACTGAGGATAGAAACAAATCGGAACAGGGCGACGAAGAAGCGGAAGCCGCGCTCGAACGTCTCGGCGCGGAATGATCCCCAGGCTTATCACGTTCTCCTCACGGAGACAAAACAAGCCTTGGATTCACATCTTCCAAACGCGAAAAAACAGGGGACGGCATGACCCGTTTCCCCTGTCGAACGAATGACGATCCGGCACGCGCGAATCAGAAAAACGCGGCTTCGTCCTCGATGAGCTTCGCGCCGGCGGCGCAGGCTTCGCAGAAACACCACTTCCCGCCGTCCGCTTTCACCTTGTGCGCGAGTGCGGCGAGTTCCTTTGCCTTTTCCTCGCCGAAATACTGCACCGCGCGCGGCGATTCGAAGAACGGGATCACGTCGTCGATCGTGCAGACGTCCTCCTTGAGTTCTTTCAGGAAAGCCTCCGCTGCGGCTTTCTCTCCGGCTGTGCCGACAGCGTCGAGCCATGCCTGGGCGACTTCTTTCAGCGGCTGGCAGCAGCTCGGGGCGGCGATGAGCGTTTTCGTGGTTTCGATGAGTTCCTGTTTGTTCATGTCGGGGTATTCCTTTCGGGGTTGAGTTGAGTTGAGTTGAGTTGTCTTATTGTGAGGTTTGCTGGACCGGGCGCGGGTATTCCAGTTCGCCGAGGTCGAAGCCGAGGTCCTTTGCGCGGTTCAGGATGGCGTCGAGCTGGTCCTTCTCCATGGTCGGCGTGCGGGACAGCACCCAGAAGTAGTCGCGGCTGCCGGCGGTCACGACGGCGTAGCCGTAATCCGGCGCCAGCTCGATGATCCGGTAGTCGGCGTAGAACGGCCAGAAGAACGACACGCGGAGTTCTCCGGTCAGAGGTTCCGCGTCCGGGTACTTGAGCCTGGCGGTCCCGGTAGCGGACTGCGGCTCGCCATCGCGCTTCCCTCTGTTCACGACCTTGATCGTCCCGTCCGAGTTCAGCGTGTATTCCGCCGTCACCTCGTCCAGATCGCGCTCGAAATACTGCGGCAGCCGCGCGATCTCGTACCAGGTCCCCATGTAGCGTTCCGGTTCGAAATCCTTCACAGCCGCGATGTCCGACGTCGTCAGGCACCCGGTCAAAGCCGCCGCGATCGACGACACGATCCCGCTGATCAAAAAGTGTTTCATAGTCTCCCCCTCACTGTTTTCCGTTCGGCGCCGGGACGGCTTCGTGCGGCGTCCCCTGCCCTCACCATAACATAGACCGCCCTGCCCAAAAATGCAATCCCCGATCCCGTTTTTTTCAGAAAATAATCATGGAAAAGCCCGCCGGGCCTGAGGAGCCGGGCGGGCTGAGAAATACAAACGCGTGTGTCGCTTACCAGCGGCCGGACGCTCCGCCGCCGCCGAACGAGCCGCCTCCGCCCGAATGAGAATGGGAACTGCTGGAATACGAGCGGGAGGAACTGGAGGAACTTCTGCTGCCGGAGCTTCCGCCGCCGCCCGAGGAGGAATACGTAGGGATGCGGGTCGGGTCGTAGATCATCAGATGGGGCGCGGAAGTCATCACGATGCGTCCCCAGTAGGCGACGAGGACGGCGATCAGGCATCCGAAGACGCCGATCAGCCCCCACATGGAATCAGCGGGATTGAGCACGCGCGGGTCATGACTCGGCTTCGCATAGGTCAGCGTGCCGAAGTCTTTCACCTGCGGCACGTACGCTTTCGGCACAGTCTGGACGGTTGCCACGGGCTGGTCGGTCACGGCAACTCCGGTCACGAACGACTCGACCCCCTGCACCACTTTGATCGCGGCCTCGGCGTACTGTTCGGCCTGGAGTTCCGGCACGATTTTGCGGAGCAAATCGCCCGCGCGGGCGTCATTGACCGGCCCCTCCCAGCCGTAGCCGATCTCCAGGCGGCTCCGGTGGTCGTCGATGGCAAGCACCAGCAGCGCGCCGTTGTCCTTGCCTTTCTTGCCGATCTTCCATTTCGATGCGGCGTCAAGCCCGAACTGCTCGATGTCCATTCCGTTGGTGGTCGGGATCGTGAACACCATCATTTCGCCGCCGGTCTGCGCCTCCAGACGGTCGATCGCGGCGGCGAGCTTCGCCGTACCCTCGGGGCCGAAGACCTTCGCCTCGTCCACGATGCGACCGTCCTGCGGATAATCCGGGATCATACTGCTGATGTGCCGCTCGACATCCTTTGCCACCGGTTCGGAAAGGGTAGACGACACGAATCCGAGGCCGAAGAGAATGCCGAGGATGATGGCGGTCACTTTCAGGAACCCCTTGTGCAGCCAGTTGGGCGGATCGTACTCGTTCGTATCGGTCAGGCGCAGAGCCTTGTTGTCGGCGTACCGCTTCTTGTATTCCGCCAGGACTTTCGGATTGTTCTTGATGCTGGAGGCGCGGGCTTTCTTTCCGGTGCTCAGTGCGATGACTGCGACCAGCACGGTCAGCGCCAGGAACACCAGCGCGTAATTCCGCGCGGTCCCATCGTCTCCGCGGGTCACGACGTCGGAATACAGGATGCCGCTCGGTTTCCTGCCGGCAATCTTTTCGGCATACGCCCTCATCCCGACCGATTCTTCATCTTCGAAATCGTCTTCGAATTCTTCGTCCAGTGCGTCTTCCGCAGCCTTGTCAGCCGCGGCGATCTTTGCCTCTTCCGCCTTTTCCTGCGCGGCGATCTCGGCTTCGATGTCCTCTTCCGTCATCGCGGAGGAGCTTTTCCTCACGGGCTGGGCTTCCGCGGCGGCTTTATTCCCGGAATTATCCTGAGTCGCTTCCGGCACTTTTGCGGCAGCCTCCAGCGAGTGTTTCAGCCGGGTCAGCAGAGCGACCGCCTGAGCTCCGCGCTGGGTTATGCGGAACGACGCGCATTCTTTCCGAACGGCATCAATGTCCCAGTCGGCGAGACGCCACCCGGACCCGATCAGTCCGAACCGCATCGAGCTGTTCCGGACGTCGCAGATCAGCAGCACGCCTTTTCCCGGCGCCCAGTCCGCGGCGATCTCATTGAACACCGTGATCAGGTTCGCGAAGCGCGCGTCGAAGAACACCGCTGCCACGTCGCAATCCGCCTGCTTGGAAATGTCCTTCGCGAGCGCTTCGAGGGCGGCCTGGTCCTGCTCCAGCAGGATCCCCTCCGAGTCGGATACGGTGACGCGTCCCTCGGGGATCTCGAACTTGGTCGGCACTTCGCCCGCCGAGTGGTAGTATCCGGTCGCCATCGCGCCTGCCAGAAGCAGGACGATCCCGAAGATCCAGATGCAGCCCATGCGGGGCAGACGCGGTTTCGGATTGCCGATATTCTTAATAAGCTCTTCGTATCTTTCAATGTGTGTGGACGGTTTCTTGTCGCTCATATCATTCAAAGCCTTTGATGCGGTTTCATGCCGCGTTGATGGTTCGGGGGAAAGCGGGGCGGGGCAAAAATGCAGCCGGACAGCAAGCCCGGATCCGCACTTTTGACGGATACTTTTCTAATATAATCCATCTGCACAGGAAAACAAGCCGCGTACGGAAAAAACACGTATTTTTATGCGTGCGAAAAACAACCCGAAGCGGTTTCATATCCTGTACTGAAAAAACAGCCCGGCACTGCCACTGCGGAGGCTTCTACATCCAGGACGCATGGCGATCGATCAAAACCGTGATTCGTCGATTCGTCCGTCCTGCTCCAAGATGAACAGTCCGGCGACATGCAACGCGGACTGAGCATAAAGCCCTGTCTCCTCATCGGCGTAGTTCTCCGCCGTCTTGGATTCATAAAAACGGCGCAGGGTCTCGTCGACGCCGCTATTGTAGTAGCGGCTGAGGATCGTGACGATTTGCGGCGTGACCGTCGCCCGTACGAGGTTATGCTCGATCATTGTGTCTTTCCTCCACAGAATAGGCGGAATCAAAGGTCAGATACGACAAAGCCGTTTCCGTGCAGAAAGCCAGCTGTTTGTTAATCTTCTGGAATTTAAGGCGCTCCAGGGCATCCTCTTTCCGCATGACTCCGGCAAGGACATAGGCGATGGTCTCACCGACATTGTCGTTGGCGATCTTTCCGGTGACGATGTCAAAACCATGCATAAAACCGATGTCGGACCGGCAGGAAACGACGAGTTCAAGCCAGTCCATGGAAACATCCGGGAAATCGCGGAAGCGCAGCCGTCTGCGGGCAAGCTCCTCATCGAACCGGAAAATAGAAACCGCTGCGCGGGCGGAAAGAACGCCGTTATGAAGCGCTGCACGTTTCCGCCTCAGAGCCCAGCGTTCCGCCTGTTCCTGAATATCCGTCGTATAGAATCCGAACCCGAAATCACGTCCGATTTCATTCCTGATGATCCGGGGGGATTCCACTGCCTGAAGACCGCCATGGTAAAGCATCATCTGTTCAGCTCCTTCGCCAGGTATTCATCGAAAAACTGCATCAGTGCCTCCTGTCCCATGCCATGGAGATCTTCATAATCGGTCTTCAGCATATCCAGCAATCCGCTTTTCCGGAAGATCCTGTAAACCTCGGGTCCGGGCTTCTGAATATGCCGGCTGTAAAATTCAATGCAGAATACTTGAAATGAAAGTTCGCTCATGAGTCGTCCTTTGACAATACCCGTGGAGAAATGGCATCCTGTTCATGTTCAAATAAAATACATCCAAACACGGTCTTTTGCAACCCGGACTGGAAACATTTTGATGTTTTTCACCCGGTCAGCCTTCCATGATGTGCAGTTCGCGGATCTCGTGATCGCGGATGCCGGACTGGATGGAGAACGCATGCGGCTCCAGGTAGACGTCGTCGCGGTCCGTCAGCCCCTGCATCTGAAGTTCGGACACGATGACAGCGCAAAGGTCTTCGATGCACGCGGCTTTCGCCTCGCCGGACGCGGGATCCGTCAGCAGGTCCGCGAGCGCGCAGGAAAACCCGCCGAGGTTCGGCAGGTCCCGCATCGCCCGGAACACCCATTTGTAGTACGGCGCGAACCTGCGGTTCAGCAGGAAAACCATCTCAGCCGTATTCCGCACGAACTCCCCGAGCGCAAGCGCCGCAGCCCCGGGTTCGCCGTGCCGCAGACACCGCATGTAGTTATACTGCCCGCTCTGCGCCATGAAGACGGCACGCGCTGCGATCTTCTTCCGCCGCACGTCCTCCGGCATCCCGTTCAGGATCGTGTCGCGGATGCCGGAGAAGATACCTAGGTCGTCGCGGAACACCGCGCCGTTCGTGGCCTCGGCGAACGCATGGCCTGGCGTGTAAAGCCATTGCCGCCAGTTCTCCGGCGCGCCCGGGAACCCGAGATGCCTCCGGTAGAATTCGCCAATCGTGATGACGCCGTCCTCGGCGTCGCCGAGCAGACTGCTGCCCATACTGTCGGAACTTTCCCCGTCCGGGGGAAACTCTTTCCGAAGTTTGAGGTAGGCGCGTTCCAGGCGGAATCCGAACGCGCGTTCATCCTCGTCGGTGATCCAGAGGCGGAACCCGGTGAAATGGTCGTGGTCGCGCGACACTTCGTCGTCGTAGCCGAAACATTCGGAGCCGTGCCCTGCCCTGCCGACCGCGATCCGTGAGGCTACGTCCCCGAACTCGCGTTCCAGCATCGGCGCCCCGGCTGTCTCGTACCACTGCCTTGCCGCTTCAAGCCCCTGCATAGTATTCATCCGCGCGACGGTTGAGTTCGGCTTCAACTCCGGGCCGTCCGAGGGGACCGAACGCGGAAGCGCATTTGCGGCAAGTGTGGGCGTAGTAACCGTCATGCACCGCCGCGGGATCGTCGAAACACGCCACAGCCAGTTCAAGTTCGGCGGAGATACGCGGGTCGTCCCGGTCCTCCGCCGCGTACATCTGCGCCAGGTTCACGTGCGTGACCGCCGCGTCCATCAGGTTCCCGCACGCTTTCAGCACGCCCAATGCCTTGCGGTAGTACGCCTCGGCATACTTCACATCGTGCTTCACCGCATATGCCGCCGCCATGTTGTTCAGCAGCCCGGCGAACCGCCAGTCGTTCGGGTCGAGGTGCGCCCCGTAGCACAGGAACGCCTCCTTGTAGTACCGCAGCGACTCGTCGATCTCGCCGAACGCCTGAAGCGCGGTGGCGCCGTTGATGAGGATCGTGCCCGCGCTGACGCTGCCCGCGATGCCGAGCTTGCCCAGCAGCGTGAATCCGTCGCGCACAGCTGCCAGGCCGCGTTCGCGGTCGCCCTGCATCCGGTAATGCCCCATGAGCTCGCTCAGGATGCCGAGTTCGCCCTCGCGGTCGCCGATCGCCTGCGCCTCGGCGCGCCACTTTCGGAGATGTTCGCCCAGCTCGAACGGCCTTTCCTCGTTGAACAGGCGGTCGCATTCCTGTATGATCTCCTGCATCGGGATCCGCCGCGGATGGTTCCGGTGCGGCTCTGCCTCATGACTGTGGTCGTGTCCGCAGCCGCATGGGTCGCCGTTGCCGTGCGTGAATTCCGCGCCGGGGCCGCTGCCATGGGCGTGTTCGTGTTTGCATCCGCAGGGTTCCTCCAGCGGGCATTGCGGCTCCAGATAATCTTCGGGGTCGATCGTCATCTTGCGTTCTCCTTGTTGCTGATTCGCCAAAACAATACTGCGCGTTTCCGCATTTTTCAACCCCGGAGGGAAAGAAAACGCCTGAAATCGCGAAACAGTCATCTGGCGGGAGGCCGCAGGAGCGACCGTCCCATGTGTTTCCGGCTGAAACTGATGAACTCGTTGATGAATCGCTGGTCGCCGGACGGCGTGTAGATGAAGTCCACGCGCCGCAGCATCTCGCCCTCGGCGAACGCCCCAGAACGGAGCACCCCGGCCTTGACTTCATTTTCCACGGCGAGCTCGGACAGCACGGAGATGCCGCCGCCCGCCTGCACCAGCATCTTCACGGCGTCAAGCGAGCAGACCTCGGTGACGGATGCCGGGTCCGGCTCGGGCAGAGCGTGTTCCCGCACGAACCGCTCCAGCTCGGCGCGTCCGCCGAAACCGGATTCGTCCAGAATGAACCGGCCGCCGCCGCGGATGTACTCCCCCAGCGAAAACGTCCGGCGTTTCCGGTAGCCGGGCGCGAACACCGGTACGAGGCGGTCCAGACAGTACGGTTCGGACAGGAAATACGCGCGGTCGTACGGGGCATCGGTCAGCGCCAGTTCCAGTTCGCCTGCCGCAAGCATCCGGTGAAGCGCCTCGGGGCGTTCGATCTTCAGGTGGAGTTCGCGGTTCGGGTGCGCCTTCTGGTAGACCGCGTTCATGCCGATCAGCAGGAAACTTCCCGCGGTCGCAGTCCCGCCGACCGGATACGACCGTTTCCGCCCGTCCGCGCTCCGCAGTTTCCGCAGGATGTCCGCCTCCACGGCGAAAAGGTGTTCGCATTCGTCACGCAGGACCTCGCCCGCCGGGGTCAGCCGCACATTGCGCCCGGCACGCTGGAACAAGCGGACGCCGAGCCTCCGTTCCAGGTTCGCGATCTGCTTCGTGACGTTCGGCTGGGTCATCCCGCTCATCGCGGCGACTTCGGTGAAATTGCACACGGCTGCCGCCGTGCGGAAAAGCTTCAGGCTCCGTTCGATCATGGGCGCTCCTTTCGTTTTATGAATAGCAGTTTACTATACACCGATAACTATTCCTTATCAAATCATGCCGATTGATTATTTTTAGTTTTCTTCGCGCGTGGTATATTATTATTTCGGAAACAACAACCCGAAAATCAGGAGCACGCCATGAACCACGACACCATCCACCCCCTCATCCGCAACGCATATTCCGTCCTCGACGGAGAGTCCATCTCCCGCGCCGACGCCCTCGCCATCGCCGAGGAGATCCACGGCGCCGACCTGCTCGACCTGATCTCCCTCGCGAACAAGGTGCGGCTGAAATTCGCGCCCGCCATCCACAGCTGCTCCATCATCAACGCCAAGTCCGGCAAATGCCGCGAGAACTGCCGTTTCTGCGCTCAGAGCGCCGCCTACGGCACCGGGATCGACACCTATCCGATCCTGCCGCCGGAGGCCGTGCTGGAAGCCGCCGGAAAAGCCTATGCCGAGGGCGTCCGCACGTTCGGCTACGTGACCAGCGGGCGCGGCTGGGACAAGCCGGACGCCGAGTTCCGGACGATCCTCGGCACGCTCGATCTTCTGCACGAAACGTACCCGGACATGCACCTGTGCGTCTCGCTCGGCATCCTGTCCGAAGAATGCGTGAAGCTCCTCGCCGAACACCATGTATGGCGTTACAACATGAACATCCAGACCAGCCCGGCGCGTTACGGCGACCTCATCGCCACCACGCACACGATCGAGCAGAAACTCGACACCATCCGCCTCATGAAGAAATACGGCATCACGAACTGCACCGGCGGCATCCTCGGGCTCGGCGAGACCTGGGCGGACCGCGTCGACATGGCGTTTGCGATCCGCGAGATCGGCGTCGAAGCATCGCCTCTGAACGTGCTGCTGCCGATCCCCGGCACGCCGCTGGAACAACAGAATCCCATGACGCCCGCGGACGTCGCGAAGACGTTCGCCATCTTCCGGCTCGTCAACCCGGCGAAGATGCTGAAATTCTGCGCCGGACGCGAAACGGTCATGAAAGATTTCCAGGGGCTTCTGATGCTGTCCGGGCTGAACGGGCTCATGACGGGCGGCTACCTGACCACGCGTGGACGCGACATCGCGCAGGACCGCGCGTTTGCCGCCTCGCTCGACGGCTTCGGCTGCGCCCGCACGGAAAACTGAGACAGTGCTCAGGGCATGCGGAAGTCGAAGAACCGCACAGGCTTGCGCGACTGCCGGGATATCTTCGCGCGGGCGGTCTCCAGCGGGATGATCTCCACCGGCACATGGATGCGGATGCGCTTGTAGAGCTGTTCAGAGATGAACTGCGCGGTGCAGCCGGGATCGCGGACGGCGGCGAACACACGCGCCTCGTCGCTGAGGGCGCTGCCGGAGACTTCCATGTAGTAGTCGGCTACGTCCTCGAGGCTGTCCAGAACGGCGAAGAACGAGTTCGGGAAGAGCGTGGTGCCGCGTATTTTCAGCATCTGCGCCTTGCGTCCGAGGATGGGACCCAGGCGGCGCGTATTGCGTCCGCAGGCGCAGCGTTCCTCCGGGATCAGGAACGACACGTCGCCCGTGCGGAACCGGATCAGCGGCATCCCGGTCACGCGCAGCGGCGTCACGACCACTTCCCCGACCTTGCCCGGCGGCAGCGGATGTCCGTCCGGGTCGACGATCTCGACGACCGCCAGGTCCGCGGGCGGATGCCCCCCGGCGCATGCGGAACATTCGGTGAAGCTGGTGACGATCTCGGAGGACGCGTAGGTGGAATGTGCCGCGCCGGGGAAATACCGTTCGAGCTTCCGTCCCAACGGCGTAAGATTGAGGTCGCGGTCGCGGAGCGGTTCGCCGATGCAGACGAGCGTCCGCACCGATGAAGAGTCGTAGCCGGTCGAAATGAGGTATTCGCCGAGCTTGGCGAGGAATGACGGCACGCCCACGATGGCATCGGGACGGGACAGGCGCATGATCTCCGCGTGGCTTTCCAGCGTGTTCAGGCCGTTGCGGATGGCGGTCGCGCCCAGCCGGATCACGCCCGAATAGTACGCCAGCCCCGCGATGAAGCACCGGTCGATGGTGCAGGTCAGCAGCACGCGGTCGCCGGGCCGGATGCCCGCGGCGAGGAACCCTTTCGCGTCGTTGTATCCGAGCCGTTCCAGGTCGGAAGCGGTGTAGCAGATGCGGCACGGCCTGCCCGTGGTGCCGCTGGTGAAACTGATGTCGGCGACCTCTCCGGGCGGGACCGCCAGGAATTCGTCGTTGTGCTCCGCGAGGTCGGATTTCCCGGTCAGCGGGAGTTCGGCGAGGGTTTCGGGCGTCAGGGGGTGGTCGGGGCGTCCGGCGAGGATGCGCCGGTAGTACGGCGAACGGGCGCGGCAGTACGCCAGATGCGCGTTCAGGAGACGCGTCTGCTCCGCACGAATGACTTCCGGTTCGGCGAAATCCAGCCGCCCGTTCACATCAAAATCCATAGCCCCGGCACCGTTTCCGCAGGCATGCCAAACGGCGGAAACAGGCGCCTGCAACCCGGTTCCGCGCGGAAGGACCGGGGAGATGCCCCGGCGTTTCTTCCGCCGTTACAATGTTGCATCAAATATACATCCCATCCCCGCGCTTTGCAAACGCGAAGATGACTTTTTCAGCTCAAAACGCGTAGATTCACGCCCGCTGCCCGGCGGACTGGTGGATGTGGCGGTGGTATTCCTGAAGGCAGCTGACCTCGAAACGCCCGAATTCGAGCTGGTCGCGCAGGCCGTCGACGGCGGCTTCCGCCCCGGCGATCGTCGTGGTGATGGGGATGCCCGCCGCGATCGACTTGGAGCGCATCCTGATCTCGTCTACCATGGCCTCCGCGCCGTTCTCCGAGGTGTTGATGACCCACTGGACTTCGCCCTCGCGGATGAGGTCGAGCAGGTTCGGCCGCCCTTTCGAGATGCGGAAGAGCGCGTTCACGCGGATGCCCTCGTTGCAGAGCAGCGTGGACGTACCGAGGGTGGCGTACAGCTTGAATCCGAGTTCGGTGAGCTTGCGGGCGATGTCCACGATGCGCGGCTTGTCCTGGTCCTTGACCGAGAGGAACACGCTGCCCTGTTTCGGCAGGCGAGACCCGGCGGCCAGCTGGCTCTTCAGGTAGGCGATGCCCCAGTCGGTGTCGAGGCTCATCACCTCGCCCGTGGACTTCATTTCCGGGGTCAGCACGATGTCGACGCCGGGGAACTTCACGAACGGGAACACGGCTTCTTTCACGGCGGTGTACGGCAGGCGGACTTCGCGCGTGAATCCGAGGTCGGCAAGCTTGCGCCCGGTCATGCACAGCGCGGCGAGTCCCGCCAGATGCACGCCGATAGCCTTGCTGACGAACGGGATGGTGCGCGAGGCGCGCGGATTGACTTCGATCATGTAGATCTTTCCGTCCTTGACCGCCAGCTGCATGTTCATGAGGCCGTTCACATGGAGCGCGGCGGCGAACTCGCGGGCATAGACGCGGATCTGCTCGATGATCTCCTTTGACAGGCTCATCGGCGGAGTCACGCTGGCGGAGTCGCCGGAATGGCAGCCCGCGGGCTCCACGTGCTCCAGGATCGCGCCGATCACGGTCGTCTCGCCGTCGGAAATGCAGTCGACGTCAAGCTCGATGGCGTTCTCCAGAAAACGGTCGATGAGGATGGGCTTGCCCTCGGCGACGCGCGCGGCCTCCTCCACGAACTTGCGGAGATACTTTTCCTTGTACACGATGACCATGCCGCGTCCGCCGAGCACGAAGCTGGGGCGCACGAGCACGGGATAGCCGATGGATTCGGCGATATTGATCGCCTCGTCGACGGTGTGCGCGATGCCGCTTTCCGGCTGAAGGATGCCGATCTTCGAGGCGAGCTGCTTGAAGTAGTCGCGGTCTTCCGCCAGGTCGATGTCGTCCGGGCTGGTGCCGATGACGTTCGCGCCCGCCGCTTTCAGCGCCTGCGCCAGGTTCAGCGGCGTCTGGCCGCCGAACTGCACGATCACGCCGGAGCACTCCTCGCGTTCGTAGATATGCATGATGTCCTCGAGCGTGAGCGGCTCGAAGTACAGTTTGTCGCTGGTGTCGTAGTCGGTGGAGACCGTCTCCGGGTTCGAGTTCACCATCACGACCTCGCACCCCGCCTTGCGGAGCGCGAACGACGCATGGCAGCAGCAGTAGTCGAACTCGATGCCCTGCCCGATGCGGTTCGGGCCGCCGCCGAGGACCATGATGGACTTTTTGCCGTTCTTCGGGCGGACCGGCTCACCGCTGTCGGCGTAGGAGCTGTAGTAATACGGCGTGACCGCCTCGAATTCGCCCGCGCAGGTATCGACCTCTCCGAAGCTCGGGACGAGCCCGATGTGCTTGCGGGCGGCGGCGACGTCGTTTTCGGTGGCGTGAAGCAGAAACGCGATCTGGCGGTCGCTGTAGCCGAAGTCCTTTGCCTGGCGGAATAGAGCCGGATCGGCAGCGAGGGTGTCGAGCGTTCCCGCAGATGCGATCTCGTCCTCATACGCCGCCAGTTCCTGCAGGTGGCGCAGGAAGAAACGGTCGATCTTCGTGAGCGCGAAGACCTTTTCGACGTCCCAGCCGCGCTTGAACGCCGCCCTCAGCCAGAAGATCCGTTCGGCGTTCGGCGTGACGAGCTTCTTTTCCAATGTTTCGTCGTCGGCGCTTTCATATGCGGCGTCCTTGCCGTCCGCGCCGAACCCGGAACGCCCCGTTTCGAGCGAACGCAGCGCTTTCTGGAGGCTCTGCTTGAAATTGCGTCCGATTGCCATGACCTCGCCGACGGACTTCATCTGGGTGCCGAGCGTCGGGTCGGCGGCGGGGAATTTCTCGAACGTGAACCGTGGGACTTTCGTGACGATGTAGTCGAGCGCGGGCTCGAAACAGCTCGGCGTGGTACCCGTCACGTCGTTGCGGAGCTCGTCCAGCGTGTAGCCGACCGCAAGTTTCGCGGCAATCTTCGCGATGGGGAATCCGGTGGCTTTCGACGCCAGTGCGCTCGAACGCGACACGCGCGGGTTCATTTCGATGATGATGCGGCGGCCGGTGTCGGGATTGACCGCCCACTGGACGTTCGACCCGCCCGTTTCGACGCCGATGGCGGCGAGCACGCGCAGCGAATCGTCGCGCATTTCCTGGTATTCGCGGTCGGTGAGTGTCTGGATGGGGGCGACGGTGATGGAGTCGCCCGTGTGGACGCCCATCGGGTCGAGGTTTTCGATGGAGCAGACGATCACGCTGGAGCCTTTCTTGTCCCGCATGACCTCCATTTCGAACTCTTTCCAGCCGAGCAGGGATTCCTCGATCAGCACCTCGTGATTGAGGCTGGCTTCCAGGCCGCGCCGCACGATCTCGCGGAATTCGTCCTCATCGTGCGCAATGCCGCCGCCCGTGCCGCCGAGCGTGAATCCGGGGCGGATGATGAGCGGCCAGGTACCGATGGTACGGGCGATGGCGTCCGCCTCGCTTTCGGAGTGGGCGGAACCGGACTGCGGCAGGTCAAGCCCGAGGTCCTGCATCGTCTTCTTGAAAAGCTGGCGGTCCTCCGCCCGTGCGATCGCCTCGGCGTTCGCGCCGATCAGCTCCACGTGGTAACGCTTCAGGATGCCGTTCTTATCCAGCTCCATCGCCAGGTTCAGCGCGGTCTGGCCGCCGAGCGTCGGCAGGATGGCGTCGGGGCGTTCGCGCCGGATGATCTCATGCAGGATGTCGCACGTGAGCGGTTCGATGTAGGTGCGGTCGGCGAGCTCGGGGTCGGTCATCACGGTCGCCGGGTTGGAATTCACCAGCACGACCTCGAACCCGTCCTGCTTCAGCACCTTGCACGCCTGCACGCCGGAGTAGTCGAATTCGCACCCCTGCCCGATCACGATCGGGCCGGAGCCGATGAGCAGTATCTTCTGGATGTCAGTGCGTTTCGGCATTTTGACGACCTTTCAGCGCGGCTTCCACGAGCCCGTCGAAGAGCGGGTGCGCGTTCATGGGGCGCGACTTGAATTCGGGATGGAACTGGCACCCGATGAAGAACGGATGGTCCGCGATCTCCACGATCTCCACCAGGCCGCGCTGCGGGTTCACGCCGCTGACATGGAGTCCGGCGGACTCGATAGCGTCAAGGTACTTCGGATTGAACTCGAAACGGTGGCGGTGGCGTTCCCGGATGTGCTTCTGCCCGTAAAGGCGTTCGGCAAGGGAACCGGGGACGATCTCGCAGTCGTACGCCCCGAGGCGCATGGTGCCGCCCTTGTCGTGGATGTTGCGCTGTTCGTCCATCAGGTCGATGACCGGATGGGGCGTCTTCTCATCGAACTCGGAGCTGTTCGCGTCGGCGAGTCCGAGCACATTTCGCGCGAATTCGATGACCGCGCACTGCATGCCGAGGCAGATGCCGAGGAACGGGATCTTGTACTTGCGCGCGAACTCGACCGCCTTGATCTTGCCGTCCACGCCGCGCATGCCGAATCCGCCGGGCACGAGCACGCCGTCCACGCCGTCCAGAAGGGCCGCCGGATCGGACGTCATGAAATCCTCGGACTCGATCTTCTTCACTTTCACCTTGCACGAATGCTTGATGCCGGCATGGCTGAGCGCTTCGTAGATACTCTTGTACGCGTCCTGGTGGCGGATGTACTTCCCGACGACCGCGATGGTGCATTCCGTCCGCGGGTGCAGCACGCCGTCGAGCCATTTGCGGTAATCCGTGAGGTCGATCTCGCGCGGCTCGAGGTGGAGCAGCTCCAGCACGCGCGTGTCGAATTCCTGTTCCTCCAGCTCCAGCGGCACTTCGTAGATGGAGTTCTGCACGTCCAGCTCCTCGATCACGCAATTGCGCCGCACGTTGCAGAAGAGCGACAGCTTGTCGAGGTGTTCCTTCTCCATCGGGATCTCGGACCGGCACACGAGGATGTCCGGCACGATGCCGATGCTGCGCAGTGCCGCCACGGAATGCTGGCTGGGCTTCGTCTTCAGTTCCTTGGCGGCGCGGATGTACGGCACGAGCGTGAGGTGGATGAAGATGGCGTCGCCCGCGGGAGCCTCAAGCTTGAACTGGCGGGTGGCTTCCTGGAACGGCAGGCTTTCGATGTCGCCGGTGGTGCCGCCGATCTCCGTGATGGCGATGTCGACGTCCGGGCTGTCGAGCGACCGGATGGCGGCTTTGATCTCGTCGGTGATGTGCGGGACCACCTGCACGGTGCCGCCGAGGTAGCCGCCGGCACGCTCGCGCGCAATGACATTGCCGTAGATTCTTCCGGACGTGTAGTTGCTGGCGTGGGAGCAGTTCACCCCCGCGATGCGCTCGTAGTGGCCGAGGTCCAGGTCCGTCTCCGCGCCGTCGTCCGTCACGAAGACTTCGCCGTGCTGGTACGGGCTCATGGTGCCCGGGTCGACGTTCAGGTACGGGTCGAGCTTCTGCATCGCCACGCGGTATCCGCGCTGCTTCAGGAGGAATGCGAGGGCGGCTCCGGTGATGCCTTTGCCGAGGCTTGAGACGACTCCGCCCGTGATGAAGATGTGTTTCGTTTTCATGCTCTGAATTCCTCCATGGTTTGGCGGAACGCGGCGAAGAGGCTGGCGGCGTCGTGCGGTCCCGGAGCGGCCTCCGGGTGGTACTGCACGCTGAACGCCGGGAGCGACTTGTGCCGGATCCCTTCTATTGTATTGTCATTGAGATTGATGTGCGTAAGTTCAAGTTCGGCGGGGAGGTCCGCCAGCGCGTAATTGTGGTTCTGGCTGGAGATCGCGACCTCGCCGGTCAGGACATTTTTCACGGGGTGGTTGCATCCGTGGTGGCCGAATTTCAGGCGGCCGCACTTCGCGCCGCACGCCAGCCCGAGCAGCTGGTGCCCGAGGCAGATGCCCATCATCGGGACGCGGCCCAGCAGCGCGCGGATGTTGTCGATGGCGTAGGTCACGGCGGACGGGTCGGCGGGACCGTTGGAGAGGAACACGCCGTCCGGTTTCGCCGCCAGGACCTCTTCGGCGGGCGTCGCGGCGGGGACGACCGTCACGCGGATGCCGTTGGCGGCGAGCATCCGCAGGATATTGTATTTCACGCCGAAATCGTACACGATCACATGGAAACGCCCGGCGTCGTTCCAGTCGTACGGCACCGGCGTCGTCACGATGGATGCGTAGTCGCGTCCGTCGAGTCCTTCCCACTCCTGCGCCCGGCGGACCGCCTCTGCCTCGGTGACGTCCTCTTCGCTCACATGCAGATAGGCTTTCTGGCTGCCGTGGTCCCGCAGGTGCAGCGTCAGGGCACGCGTGTCGACTCCGGCGAGTCCGGGCTTGCGGCGGCGCGTCATGAACGCGGCGAGGTCCTCGTCGGAACGCCAGTTCGAAGCCGGGTTCAGCTCCTGGATGACGAGTCCGTTCAGGAACACCCCGCGGGACTCCATGTCCTCCTGGTTGCATCCGTAGTTGCCGACTTCCGCGGTCGTGAGCGTCACGAACTGGCCCGCGTAGGACGGATCGGAAATGATCTCCTGGTATCCGGTCATGCCGGTGTTGAAGACGGCTTCGCCGGTGCAGTCGTGCCGGTATCCGAACGCCCGCCCGTGAAACACCGCGCCGTCGGCGAGCGCGAGGAACGCTTTCCTTTCGCGCTGCTGTTTCCACATTTCCTTGAAATCGCTCATATCAGTATGCTCTTTCCTGATTATTTTCCATAAAATAAACGAGGGCGCGGTTCACCATGCGGAACCCGCCCGGAGTAGGATAATCGCCTGTGAAATACCAGTCGCCGGGATAGTCCGGGCAGCAGGATTTCAGGGATTCTGCGGTCTGGTAGACGACCTTGAGCTCCGCCTTGAGGCCGGGCGGAGTCAGCAGGCGCGCGATCTCAGCATGGAGTTCGTCCTCCGGGATCACGTCGTAGATTTCTTTCATGTGGTTCCCGCACGGCGAACTGCTCTTCATGGCTTTCTTCGCCGCCTCGTAGGCGCGGTTCAGCACTCCTGTGCGTCCGGTGCGCTTCAGGATGGAGACGGCGGCGCGGAACGCCACGAGGTCGCCCGCCAGCGCCATGTCGATGCCGTAGCAGTCCGGGTATTTGACCGGCGGCGCGGAGCTCGCCACGATGATGCGTTTCGGGCCGAGGCGGTCCAGGATCGGCAGGATCGCGTTCCGCATGGTGTTGCCGCGGACGATGGAGTCGTCCACGACCACGAGCGTGTCCGTGCCGGGCCGGATGAGCCCGTAGGTCACATCGTATACGTGCATGTAGAGTTCCTTGCGGCTGTCGGCGTCGGCGATGAACGTGCGGAACTTGGCGTCCTTGATGGCGACTTCGCCGAACCGCACCTGCTTATCCTGATGGGAGGCAACGGCGATCAGCGTTTCAAGCATCCCGAGGAAGCTCACGCGGGCGGAATTCGGGATGCAGCTGAAGAACGTGTTGTCGAAATCGTTGTCCGCCGCCTGAAGCACCGCCGGGACCAGCGACTTGCCAAGGTGGCGGCGTTCGCGGTGAACATCCGCATCGTTCGGACGGGAGAAGTAGATCCGTTCGAAGACGCAGCTGCGGCGTTCCGCCGGATCGAGGCAGTCGAGGATCTCCACGCCGCCGTCCGCACGGGCGATGACCGCCTTTCCGGGCGGTATCTCCATGACTTCGGACGTGGAGCAGTCGAACGCCGCCTGGATCGCGGGGCGTTCGCTCGCCGCCGTAAAAACTTCATCGTCAAAATAAAAATATCCGGGACGAATCGCGTGGGGGTCCCGGATGGCAAAGGCGTCGCCGGCTCCATTGAAGCCGCAGAGCGTGAACGCGCCGTCGAGCTCGTTCAGCGCCTGGCGGAGGATCTTCGCCCAGTCCGGCGAGCCCGGATGCAGGTTGGAGTCCTGCTCCAGATAGTGCGCGATGGTCTGGAGGATCAGGTACCCGTCCGCCTTGCTCTTCGGATGGTGGCCCAGCTTCAGGAATTTATCGAAGAGCTCACGCGCGGACGTGAGATTGAAATTGCCCGCCAGCAGCAGTGACCGCCGCAGGCAGTTCGATTCATGGACAAAGGGATGGCAGGCGGAAACCTCGTGCCGCCCGTAGGTCGCGTAGCGCAGATGCCCCAGCAGCAGCCCGCCGTCGAATCCCGGCGCGCCGGCGCAACGTCCCAGCAGGTCCGCCAGCGGGTCTTCGGATGCGGCGGAACGCTCCACGCAGTAAGCCGGGAGGCCGGGTTCCGGCGCCAGGTTCAGCGACGCGATGCCCGCGCCGTCCTGGCCGCGGTTGTGCTGTTTTTCGAGCAGCAGCGCCATCTTGCTGAATCCGTAGTCGGCGCTGCCGTATTTGCTGAAGTAGTATTCGGGCGGCTTGCGGAGACGGAGCAGAGCGACCGCGCATTCGTGTTTGACCGCATCAGACATAATCCCGGAACTCCTTTCTGTGCGGAGAAATACAATTGGATGAAAACATTTTGTGTTTGAGCAGCATGAAACATGCCAAATGGATTTGAGGGAAAAACCATCCTATGTCTTTACACGATTCGTAAACATGCAATCTCGCGGTTACAGTTTTTGTAAACCACCCGACAGCTTTTACGCTGAATGAAATATTGGCACGGGATATGCTAATCATCAGCAATACATTTCAAATTCAAACAACCTGACAGAAGAAAGGCAAAAACATGGAACAGCAAATCTTCCGACAGCATCCCCAGGGACTTTACGATCCGCAGCAGGAACACGACGCTTGCGGCGTCGGCATGGTCGCCGACCTCAACGGGCGCGCGTCACATGATATTGTAACGAAAGGCATCACGATCCTGTGCCGCCTGATGCACCGCGGCGCCGCGGGCAGCGACCCGGAGACCGGCGACGGCGCGGGACTCCTGCTCTCCATGCCCGACGAATTCTTCCGCGCAAAATCCGGCGTGAAGCTGCCCGAAGCCGGCAAGTACGCCGTCGCCATGATCTTCGGCGGACTCGGCGCCGAGGCGGATGTGGAACAGGTCGTGAAAGAGGAAGGCGGCGGCGTGCTGGGCTGGCGCGAAGTCCCGGTCGTGCCGGAGAAGATCGGTCGCACCGCCCGCAAGAACATGCCGGTCATCCGTCAGCTCTTCATCGACGGGCGCGCATTCGAGGACAACGCTGAATTCGAACGCAAGCTTTTCGTGATGCGCCGCCTGATCGAGAAACGCAAACTCGACCTTTATATTTGCAGCATGTCGTCCCGGAGCATCGTGTACAAAGGGCTTCTGCTCGCGACACAGCTTGAAGCGTTCTATCCGGACCTCGACGACGAGCTTTTCCGGTCGCGCCTCGCGATCGTGCACCAGCGGTACAGCACGAACACGTTCCCGACGTGGCAGCTGGCGCATCCGTTCCGCTACCTGGCGCACAACGGCGAGATCAACACGCTGCGCGGCAACCTGAACGCCATGCGGGCGCGCGAACGCCTCCTGAAAAGCCCGCTCTTCGGCGACGACCTCGCGAAGCTGCTGCCGCTGATCGAGCCGGGCCAGAGCGATTCCGCCTCGCTCGACAACATGTTCGAACTGCTCGTGGCCGCCGGGCGTTCCCCGGAACATGCCATGCTGATGCTGATCCCGCAGGCGTGGGGCGCGAAATATTATATGGGACGCGACGTGCGCGGGTTCTTCGAATACCACTCCGCGCTCATGGAACCGTGGGACGGCCCCGCCGCCATCGCGTTCTCCGACGGCGTGAACGCCGGCGCGATCCTCGACCGCAACGGGCTCCGTCCGGCACGGTACACAAAATGTAAAGACGGTCTTTTCGTGCTCGCCAGCGAGACCGGCGTGCTCGACATCCCCGCCGAAGACGTGGAACTGAAAGGCCGCCTGAAACCCGGCGAGATCATCCTGCTGGACATGGAAAATCACCGCATCGTACCGGATTCCGAGGTGAAGAACCGCCTCGCCCGCAGCAAGCCGTACCGCCGCTGGGTCGAGGAAAACCGCCTCTCCGTGCACGGGCTTTTCACCGACATCACCGCGTCCCGGCCCGACGAGGACCTGAGCGGCAAGCAGCGTCTCTTCGGGTACACCCGCGAGGACCTCGACGTGATCCTGAAGCCGATGGCGTCGCAGGGCAAGGAACCGGTCGGATCCATGGGAAACGACGCCGCGCTGGCGGTGCTCTCCGAACGCCCCCAGCTTCTTTTCCAATACTTCAAGCAGCTGTTCGCCCAGGTCACGAACCCGCCGATCGACCCGATCCGCGAGGAACTCGTGATGAGCCTGATGACCTACATCGGCAACAAGGGAAACATCCTGGAGGAGACACCCGAACACGCCCGCCTCATCAAGCTGCGCCGCCCGGTGCTGACCGACGACGAACTCCGCCATCTCCAGAACTTCGGCGCGCAGGGATACCGTTCGCGGACGCTCTCCTGCGGCTTCGCGGCGAATGGCGGGGAAACCGCGCTGCGCGACGCCCTGAAACGCCTTTCCGATGAAGCCATGGCGGCGGCGAAGTCCGGAGAACACATCCTGATCCTGTCCGACCGCGACCTGCCGCAGGGCGAAGCCGCGATCCCGAGCCTGCTGTCGTGTTCCGCCGTGAACCGCGCGCTCATCGACGCCGATCTGCGCCCGGAAACCGGACTCATCATCCAGTCCGGCGAAGTCCGCGAAGTCATGCACTTCGCGCTTCTGCTGGGCTACGGCGCGACCGCCATCAATCCGTATCTCGCGCTCGCCACAGTCTCCGCTCTGGCGAATTCCGGCGCGGTCGCACTCGACCCCGTGACCGCCGCCAGCAACTACATCCAGGCAGTCGACAAGGGCCTGCTGAAGATCATGTCCAAGCTCGGCATCTCCACGCTCCGCAGCTACCGTTCCGCACAGGCGTTCGAGGCTGTCGGGCTGAACCAGGACTTCCTGCGCGAATTCCTGCCCGGCACCGCCAGCCGCGTCGGCGGCGTGGGTCTCGCCGAGATCGCGCATGAAGCCGTGCAGCGGGCGATGGCTGCCGGTTGCGCCGCGTCCCCCCTGCTCCCGGACGGCGGACAGTACCGGTTCCGCAAGGACGGCGAAGCCCATCTGTGGACGCCCGAATCCCTCGCCACGTTCCGTCTGGCGGTGCAGGGCGGCGACTACAACAAATTCAAGGAATACAGCCGCCTGATCGACGACCAGGCACACCGGCTCTGCACGCTCCGCGGCCTTTTCAAATTCAAGAAAGTACACGCGATCTCCGTCAACGACGTCGAAAGCGTGGAAAGCATCCTGAAGAAGTTCGTCTCCGGCGCGATGAGCCTCGGCTCCCTCAGCCCCGAAGCGCATCAGACCATCGCCGCCGCCATGAACGCGGTCGGCGCGATGAGCAACAGCGGCGAAGGCGGCGAGAACGCCGAACGCTTCGGCACCGAGTTCAACTCCGCCATCAAGCAGGTCGCCAGCGGACGGTTCGGCGTCACGATCAGCTATCTGCGCAACTCCCGCGACATTCAGATCAAGATGGCACAGGGCGCGAAGCCCGGCGAGGGCGGCCAGCTGCCCGGGCACAAGGTCAATGAATTCGTCGCGAAGATCCGCCATGCCATGCCCGGCGTGACGCTGATCTCCCCGCCGCCGCACCATGACATCTACTCCATCGAGGACCTGGCGCAGCTCATTTACGACCTCCGCAACGCCAATCCGAAGGCGCGCATCTCCGTGAAGCTCGTCTCCGAACTCGGCGTCGGCACGGTCGCCGCGGGCGTCGCCAAGGCGCACGCCGACGTGGTGCTGATCTCCGGCCACGACGGCGGCACCGGCGCCTCCCCGCTCACCAGCATCAAGCACGCCGGACTCCCGTGGGAACTCGGCGTGGCGGAAGCCCAGCAGACGCTCGTCCTGAACGGTCTGCGCGGCAAGATCAAGCTCCAGGTCGACGGCCAGCTGAAGACCGGACGCGACGTGGTCATCGCCGCGCTGCTCGGCGCGGAGGAATTCGGGTTCGCCACCACCATCCTCGTCTGCCTCGGCTGCGTGATGATGCGCCAGTGCCACAGCAACACCTGCCCGATGGGCGTGGCTACGCAGGACCCGGAACTCCGCAAGCGGTTCTCCGGCAAACCCGAATACATCATCAACTTCCTGCGGTTCATCGCCCAGGAGGTCCGCGAACACCTCGCCTCGCTCGGACTGCATTCGCTGGACGAAGCCTGCGGGCGCGCCGACCTGCTGGAGACCAATCACGCCATCGACTTCTACAAGACGATCCGCCTGGATTTCAGCAAGATCTTCGAACAGGCGACGGGCGGCGCGGTGCATTTCGACCCGAACGAAGCCCCCTATGAACTCGTGAACTTCGACCGCAGGGCGATCCTGCCGAAGCTCAAGCTCAACGGCAAGCCGGAAAGCATCTCCGCCGTCATCACGAACTCCGACCGCACCGCAGGCACCGAGCTCGCCGGGATCGTGGCGGAGAAGTTCGGCGAAAACACCCTGCCCGAGGACACCATCCAGGTCAACCTGACAGGCGTCGCCGGCCAGAGCTTCGGCGCGTTCCTGCCGAAAGGCGTGACGCTCCGGCTCGACGGCGAGGCGAACGATTTCGTCGGCAAGGGCCTTTCCGGCGGCAAAATCGTGATCCGTCCGCCCGACAACGCGGGCTACGCCGCGGAAAACAACGTGATCGCCGGCAACGTGATCGGCTACGGCGGCACCTCGGGAAAGATCTTTCTCTACGGCATCGCCGGGGAACGTTTCGCCATCCGCAACAGCGGCATGACGCTCGTCGCCGAGGGCGTGGGCGACCACGGCTGCGAATACATGACAGGAGGCCGCGTGGTCGTGCTCGGCCATGTGGGCGTAAACTTCGCCGCCGGCATGACAGGCGGACTCGCCTACATCTACGACGAGAAAGGGCACTTCGACCTGAGCTGCAGTTCGGACGGCATCGACCTGGAAAGCATCGAATCCGGCACCGAAGCCGAACGCGAACTGAAGTCCCTGCTGGAGGAATATTTCCACGAGACCGGAAGCAAGAAGGCCGCGCTCATGCTCTCCGACTGGGAGCAGTACCGTCCGAAATTCGTCCGCATCTTCCCCGTCGAATACCGCAATGCGCTCGCCCGGGCGGGCCGCTGAGAAAGGAGTTACCAGACCATGACAAACCGCATTCACGATATCTACCGCCCCGTCGAGGAACGCAGGCACGACTTCAAAGAAGTGGAAATCCGCCTGACCAAGGAACAGATCCACGAACAGATGCTCCGCTGCCACAACTGCGGCGTGCCGTTCTGCCACGGCGCGGGCTGCCCGCTCGGAAACGTCATCCCGGACTTCAACAGCGCAGCCGCCGAGGGCGACTGGCTGACCGCCTGGCGCATCCTCTCCGAGACCAGCTTCTTCCCGGAATTCACCTGCCGCATCTGCCCTGCCCTCTGCGAGGGCGCGTGCTGCAACGGCGTCAACGACGAGCCCGTCATGGTGCGCCAGTGCGAAAAAGTCATCGTCGAGACCGCGTTTGAAAACGGCTGGGTGAAGCCGGTCATCCCCGCGGTCCGCAACGGCAAGCGCGTCGCCGTGGTCGGCAGCGGTCCCTCCGGCCTCTACACCGCCGAAGCGCTGAACCGCGCCGGATTCCAGGTCGTCGTCTTCGAAGCCAACCACAAGCCCGGCGGACTGCTCCGCTACGGCATCCCGGATTTCAAGCTCGACAAACACGTCATCGACCGCCGCATCGCCCTGATGCGCCAGGCGGGAATCGAATTCATGACCGACTGCCGCATCGGGCTCGACGTCGCCGGGCAGTACCTCCAGCGCAACTTCGACGCCATCGTGCTTGCCACCGGCACGCCTTGCGCCCGCGACCTGAAGATACCCGGACGCGAGCTGAACGGCGTCCACTTCGCACTTGAGTTCCTGCAGGGACAGAACCGCGTGAACGGCGGCGAAGCCCGGACGCTCCCTGTCAACGCCGCGGGAAAGCGTGTGCTCATAATCGGCGGCGGCGACACCGGCAGCGACTGCGCCGGAACCGCGATCCGCCAGGGTGCGGCGAGCGTGAAGCAGGTCGAGATCATGCCGATGCCGCCTGAAACGCGTTCGGCTTCGACCCCGTGGCCCGCCTGGCCGTGGATGCTCCGCACCAGCTCCAGCCACAAGGAAGGCTGCGAGCGCGAATGGAACGTGGCGAGCGACCGTTTCCTCGGCGAGGACGGCGTGCTGACCGGCGTCGAGGTGCATTCGGTCCAGTGGGAGACCACGCCCGAAGGCAGGCCGCTCAAGCCGGTCGCCGTCGAGAACACCACGCGCGTCATCGAAGCAGACCTGGTCCTGCTCGCGATGGGCTTCACCGGAGCCGACACCGAGGGACCCGCAGCCGATCTCCAGCTCAAATTCACGCCGCGCGGCGGACTCATCCCCGACCCGGAACACCACGTCTACACCGTCGGCGACTGCGCCACGGGAGCCTCGCTGGTGGTCCGAGCCATGGCAAACGCAAAGGATGCCGTCCGCGAAATCATCCGGGATTTAACGTAATCCCGCTTGATAATTGCGCGAAACAAGAGTATATTAATAGACTATGAAAAATGTCATCGATCCGCAAATCCTCGTAATCCAGAAAGTCAGCACTGTCATCACCCGCGAACGCGACGTGGAGGCGCTTCTCGAAAGCGTGCTCTCCATCCTCGAAAGCGACCTGGGCATGATCCGCGGCACTTTCGCGCTTCTTTACGGGGACACTTTGCGGATCGAAGTCTCGCGCGGTCTCGCCGACACGGAGAAAAAGCTCGGCCATTACCGCATCGGCGAGGGCATCACCGGCCACGTCGCCGAAACCGGCGTCAGCCACGTCATCCCGGACATCCGCAGCGACAGCCGGTTCCTCAACCGAACAGGCGCGCGGCATTACACCGAACAGGTCGCGTTCATCTGCGTCCCGCTGATCCATCATGAAAACGTGATCGGCACGCTCTCCATCGACCGGCCCGTCCTGCCGGACACCGATCTCGACCGCGACGTGGCATTTCTCGAGATCATCGCGAACCTGACCGCCGACGCCGCGGCCGCATGCACGGAAATCCACGACGAGCGCGAATCCCTGCTTGAAGAAAACCGCAAGCTCCGCAGCATGCTTCAGAAGGCGCCCGGCAAGATGATCGGCAACTGCCGCGAGATGCAGATGGTCTACGAACAGCTCCGCCAGGTCGCGCCGTCCGACGCCACGGTCCTCATCCGCGGCGCCAGCGGCACCGGAAAGGAACTTCTCGCACACGCCATCGTCGAGCTCTCCGCCCGCAAGAACAAGCCGTTCATCACGCTGAACTGCGCCGCCCTGCCCGAAAACCTCGTGGAAAGCGAGCTCTTCGGACACGAGAAAGGCGCGTTCACCGGGGCAGTCAGCCGCCGCATCGGACGCGCCGAGGCCGCCGACGGCGGCACGCTCTTCCTCGACGAGATCGGCGACCTGACCATGCAGACCCAGGTCAAGCTCCTGCGTTTCCTGCAGGAACGCACCTTCTCCCGCGTCGGCAGCAATGAGGAACTGCATTCCAACGTGCGATTCCTCGCCGCCACCAGCCGCAACCTCGAGGAGCTCATGGAAAAGAAGCTCTTCCGCGAGGACCTCTACTACCGCCTGAACATCTTCCCCATCATGATGCCCAGCCTCGCCCAGCGCAAGAGCGACATCATCCTGCTGGCGGAATACTTCATCGAAAACCTGAACGTGAAGTACAACAAGGCGATTCGGAAGATCTCCCCCGGCGCCATCCACCTGCTGATGAACTACAGCTGGCCCGGAAACGTCCGAGAGCTCGAAAACTGCATGGAGCGCGCCGTGCTCACCACGTCCGACGACTGCGTCCACGGCCACAATCTCCCGCCTTCGCTCCAGGCGGTCCAGACGTCCGGCGGCGCCCCTGCCCCGAACGGCGACTCCTCCACGCTCGAAGTCCTGCTCGCGAACTACGAACGCGAAATCCTCCAGGACGCCATCCGCAAGAACGATGGCAACCTCTCCGCCGCCGGCCGCACCCTCGGGCTCTCCCCGCGCATGATGAACTACCGGATGAACCGCCTCGGCCTCAAAAAAGAGTCCTGAGCGCGCCGCGCGTACGTCCCGTACATGAACCGGGAAAAAGTCATCAGGATCGTCATTCGGCTTTTTCTGCTCCCGATCGCAGTTCTTTTTTTGTTCATGTTGAGCACATGGATCTATCACCGCGTGAAAACCGGTCATGAACTGGAGCTTCTGAAAGAAAAAGGGTTTTATAATCCGGTATCCCTCGGCGCGTATTCCCTGAATGTGGCACAATTCGGAAACGGACAGGGCGGTCATACCATTGTCGGGCTGGCCGGGATCGGCATGGGCGATTTCCCGGTCGTCGCAAGGCGGATGACGGCGCACCTGGAGAATAACAACTCTCTCGTGTTCGTCGACCGCGCGGGATACGGCCTGAGCGACGACATCGACCTCGAAATGACGCTCGAACATATCGTGGAAGACTACCGCACGGCGTTGAAGAAGGCGGGCATCGAGCCGCCGTACGTCCTGATGGCGCATTCCATCGGCGGCATGTATGCTTCCTGGTGGGCAAGCCGATATCCCGGCGAGATCGAAGCGGCCGTTTTCCTCGACGGGACCCAGTTGAGCGAAACCACCTACGATGACGAGCCGGATTCCGATTCTTCTGTGACATTCGAAGACCGCGCGCTGGCGTTTCTCGCCAAGCTCGGCATTTCACGCTATGTCCTGAGAAATGAGCACTACTTGTATCCCGATCCTTTTTCCGAGGAGGAACAGGCGCTCGGCGACGCGCTCGATCTGATGACGCAGGACTCCGTCGCTCCGGTCTCCGAAAGCGCCCTGCGTCGACAAAATGCCCGGACCGCCTGGTCCGGCATCGCCGCAAACGACATTCCGAAACTGTACATCTGCTCAAGCTGGGGCGCGCAGACGAAGGAAGACCTGATCGAAAGGAATCAGTGGCTGAACGGGCAGATCGCGAGAAACCGCCTCGATATGCCATTGTTACGCACGGATTTCGACGACGAGACCGCGGAAACAATCCTGAACCGGATGGCGGAGCTGCGCCAAACGATTCTTTCGCCGTATGCCGACAGGATGGGAAACTGCCGGATCGTCCTCCTGCCCGGCATCCATGGGATCTACGAACAGAAGCCCGACGCCTGCGGCCAGCTCATCAAGGACTTCCTCGCCGCCCTCCCCGCGGAGTGAGCATCTCTGCCCGCACCGCACCATTCAATTCTTGGCTTCGTCAGTCTTTTTCACCGGGAGGATGAGGGCGCATTCGTAGTCAGGGGCGGCGGGATTTCCGGGAGAATAACTCTCGATGTCGATGCCCAGTCCCTGATATTCCGGGTGGCCTTTCAGCCACTCATTGTACGCGGCATTGTACAGGTTCTGAAGCGATTTCGGCAGAGCGCCCTTGCAACGGAACTCCGCCCAGTCGGACTCGGGGATAACCAGAAGTTTCATGGTTTCCGGGACGGGTCCGCCGAGGTATTCGCCGCAGATCATGTACTCGAAAACATCGCCCTGCCCCTCGGCTTTCAGGCAGCGGCAGACGGCGTACTGGCCGATTTTATTGTCGAAAACCGCCTGTTCTTCCGGCGTTTCCGGCTTCATCGTTTGAAACAGGCGCGCAAACCTCTGCGCGTACTGCTCGTTCCAGAATTCCGGGCATTTCCTGAAGCCTTCGTCGTGCTTGATGACGATGGAATATCCGATGAATGTGAGTTCGTTGTGATGGCTGATTGCAGGCTGCATTTCCATGGTCGATTTCTTTCTTTTCAGGTTGCGTGAAGATTGATACTGTTATAATGTACCGCCTGACCAAGGGATTGTCAACCTTGAAAAGGCTGCAAAGTTTTACATTCTTTGGTCAAGGCTCTCAGGTTTTGTAAAACATTTTAACCTCGTCTTCCGGCTTTTCCGCCTGGAAACGCATATTGGCACGGGATGTGCTAAACGTTCCGGCGTAACCTCAAAGGGTGTGTTCGTTTTTCGGTACGGACACACCACAATCCATCAAGGAGACACCGGAAATGAAACTCATCATCGCGTACATTCAGCCCGACCGGCTGAATCCCGTCAAGCAGGCGCTCTACGCCCGCAACATCTTCAAGATCTCCGTGACGAACGCGCTCGGCTGCGGCCAGCAGCGCGGCTACGTGCACATGTGGCGCGGCGCGCTTCAGGAAGTCAACCTGCTGAAGAAAGTCCGCCTGGCGATCGCCGTGAACGACGACTTCGTCGAGCCCACCATCGAAGGCATCTGCGAAGGCGCCCGCACCGGCCATATCGGCGACGGCAAGATCTTCGTGCTGCCCATCGACGAATGCGTCCGCATCCGCACGGGCGAACGCGGCAACGAAGCCATCGGCTGAACCGGCAACATCAGAGAAAGAAGGAGTTCATCATGAATAAAATCCTGACAGCGGCTCTGATGAGCCTGGTATTCGCTGGAATCTGCGCCGCGGACGAACCCTCCGCCGCGGAAGCCGTCGCACAAGCCGTCACGGAAACCGTCTCCGAAACGGCAGTCGTCGAAGCCGCCGCGCCTGCGCCCGTTACGACCGCCGACCTCGCGATGTTCGCCGTGAACAACCTGTGGGTGATGGCGGGCGGCATGCTCGTCTTCCTGATGCACCTCGGATTCGCCTGCGTCGAGTCCGGACTGGCACGCGCCAAGAACTGCAACAACATCCTCTTCAAGAACACCCTGACCCCTGCCATCGGGTTCCTCTCCTACGCGGTCTGCGGATTCGCGCTGATGTATCCCGGCGTGAACTGGATCTGGAACAACTGGTTCGGATTCGCCGGATTCGGGCTGCATCTGCCCGCCGGCGACCCGATCCTGTACCACAACGGCGAGTTCACCTACTGGACGGACTTCTTCTTCCAGGGCATGTTCGCCGCGACCGCCGCCACCATCGTGTCCGGCGCGGTGGCGGAACGCGTGAAGCTGACCAGCTACCTGATCTTCACCGCCATCTACGTGTCGGTCGTGTACCCGATCGTCGGTTCGTGGGGCTGGGGCGGCGGCTGGCTGGATGCTCTGCACTTCCACGACTTCGCCGGTTCCACGTTCGTGCACAGCGTCGGCGGCTGGGCGGCTCTCTCCGGCGTGATCCTGCTCGGACCGCGCATCGGCAAGTACGTCGACGGCAAAGTGATGCCCATCATGGGCCACAACATGCCGCTCGTGACCATCGGCGTATTCCTGCTGTGGCTCGGCTGGTTCGGGTTCAACGGCGCGTCCGCCCTGAACGCCGACCCGAGCAAAGTCAGCCTCGTGCTCGTGAACACCATGATCGCCGCCAGCGCCGCGGTCGTCTCCAGCATGCTCACCAGCCGCATCATGCTGCATCACCCCGACCTCTCCATGACCATGAACGGCTGCCTCGCCGGACTCGTGGGCGTGACCGCCGGCGCGGACTGCGTGAGCGTGGGCTCGGCTGTCATCATCGGTCTCGTCTCCGGCATCATCGTGGTGCCCGCGGTCGTGTTCTTCGACAGGATCCACCTCGACGACCCGGTCGGCGCGCTCTCCGTCCACCTCGTGAACGGCGTCTGGGGCACGCTCGCGGTTGGGCTCTTCTCTGTCGTGCCGGAATACACGTTCAAGGTGCAGCTCCTCGGCGCAGTCGTGATCGGCCTTGTCTCGTTCGCCTCGTCTTTCGCCATCTTCTTCGCGCTGAAGAAAATCTCCGGCATCCGCGTCTCCGAGGAAGAAGAACTCCGCGGCCTCGACCTCTGCGAACACGGCGGCGAAGCCTACCCCGGATTCCAGTTCTTCGTCAACATGTGATCCCGCGGCATAAACTCATAGAATAAACGTTCCTTCCATACGCGCCTGCCCCTTTCTCCCGGAACCGCCCATGCCGGGGAGAGGCGGCAGGCGCGAACTTTTTCGCGCCAGAGGATGCAGCCCCCTTTCATGCGACACGGACTGCGCACTCACGTGTTACCCGGCAGAGAATCACTGCTGGATCACGTCAACTTCCGGCATGTGCGCGACGGCAGCCGTCCGGATTTGGACAGGCAGTAAGGGATCCTCACACCGCCCCTCGGAACCACGTCTTCCCGAGGCAGCAGAACAGGATTCGGGCATTCGCCGGCAAAGAATCACGATACACAATAAGACACCTCCGGCGGCAAGAAGAAACCACCGGGAAAAGGGAAAACAGGGGGGAACGATCCGTCAGAATGCGCCTTGCGTGCGGCTCTTCGACTGACGGCGGATGATCTCCATCCTCCGGGAGTAATCCTGAGCAAACTCGTCCTCGGGGAAATAGATCAGGAGATGCTTGAGGTTCTCCTGAACAGGCGTGTAGCGGGCGTTCTTGAAATCCAGCTTGATCTGCTCACGCACGGCATTCGCCCAGAGTTTGAGCATTTCCTCGGGGAAGCTCGCCTTGTACTGGGGGAACTTGAGAACGGAGATGGCTTCCCCGTACTGTCCCGCCTCGAAAAGGCGTTTGCCGTAGATATAACGAGCCTGAAGACCGTTGCGGTCCTCCAGCCAGGCGGTATGGGCGCATGACAGCGCGGATGCCGCATCGCCTTTTTCGAAATAGAGTTCGGAGAGGTTGATGTTGAGGAGCGCCTTGTCCGGATAAGTGTCCTTGATCGAAGAAAAGCGCGAGAGCGCGACATCGTTCCTGCCGGCCTCCGCGAGACGCGATGCAGCATGGAAAACGAAATTCGGATTGTCGGAGGCGGTTTTCGCGAAAAGATCAAGCGCCTGTTCTTTCTGGCCGTCCTCGAAAAGGATCTCCGCCCGGACGAACGGCAGCGCGGACTTGGCGCCGGATCCCTCCGGCAGGGCATCGATCCAATTTGCCAGAGACTTCAGGGCATCCTGGAATCCGTTTTCGACACAGTATTCGAAATAAAGGTACAACAGGGTGCCATCGGCTTCTCCGTGTTCCAGTATTGAGCGGAACTCGTTTTCAGCCTCGGGCTTCCGCCCAAGCCGATCCAGCGCCAGCAAGTGAAGGACCGTAACGCATAACTTGTCCGGGAGATCTTTCTCCAGCGCGTTGTACGCGGCGATGTATTCCAGTGCGCGGTCAGGCTGACCGCCGAACAGATAGAACTCCGCCGCGATCCGGAGCAGGACGGGATCGCCCGGGAATGTGCCGAGCGCCTCCTGAAGTTCATCCTCTTTCAGAATCCTCCGGTTGGAACGGTCCAGAAGGATGATGCGGCGGAGGAAAGAAAGGTCGTCGTCCGGCGTCTCGATCAAAGCGGCGATTTCCGCGTAATGCTCCAGCGCGTCGGGATTGGCTGCCCCGCTGACTTTCTGATCTTTCACAAGCAGGTACTCCAGGGCAGCGGTTCGCGCACGCTCCTGGAAATCCAGGAACGGCTTGTTTCTCATGATCGAGGCAAGCGTCTGGCGGATTTCTTTCGGCGAGTCGGTCTGGAGAGCCATCTGGAATTTCATAAGAGTGGAAACAGGCGTTTCAAACATGGAACCGGATTCCATGAGCGAGGATCGCATGAGAGCATCATCGCCATCATGGAAAGCGCAGAGCGCCTGCAGATAGGCGGCGATCATCTTCGCCTGGCGGCCGCGCAGCTCTCCCATTCTGGAGATGAGGGGCGGTATCAGCTCGGTTTTGCCGCCCAGGAAGCAACTTTCACCGTAAATGACGGGAATGAGGGCGTTCATCTTTGTCTTCATGTATTCATCGCAGACTCGGATGGCGTCATCGAAGCGGTAACGCGAAAAATAGTAATTGGCAAGCATGGGGGCGCCCGCATAATCGTTCAGTTTCGCGGATTCGAGGAGCAGTTCTTCCATTTTCTCTTCGGCTTCCGGAGTGGTGCGCTTCGAGACGAAATACAGCAGAGTGTTAATCGTTTCAAAACGGACCTGGTCATCCTGAATGTCGTCAAGCGAATCGAAATAGGCCTGCGCCTGCTCGCTGTTCATATTGGCAGCGCCCAGCAGCATTTCCGCGAAGCGGCCGAGTTCCGTGGAGGAAAAATACGCCGGATCGCCTTTCTTCCGGGCTTCGTAAAAATTCCTGCCTTCCGAAACATGTCCTGTGTGCAATGCGGAGACCAGGAAGAGAGCGCCTTGTTCCGGGGGGAGTTCGGGGTTTTCCATGACTCTCAGGTTGAGATGAGAGTATATGGTGCCGAAATTTCTGGCGCGGAATGCGCTTTTCAGGAAAACGTTCAGGTATTCCTCTTTCAGAGGGTTCAGCCGCATCAGCCGCTGACGGAGAAACGCCTCATTGCCCCAGTCGCCGTAATGGTGGTAGATATCCGCCATCGTCGCCAATGCGCTTTCCCGGTTCGGGTCTTCGCTGAGCACTTTGACGAACATTTCCCTCGCCCCTTCGTAATCGCCGGCGTCATACAAAGCGGAAGCCCGTATGTAATCCCTGTATTTGCCGATGTCCTTGAACGCATAAAAAAGACTGCCGCCCAGGCAGAGAAGCACGACCAGGAAAAAAACGGCGAGAATCAGAATGCGTTTCGGCGTCATGCGAACGCCCGCGAACTTGATCTCCCGCATGGCATGTTTTTCGGGCGCGTCTGTTTGCTCAGGGGGATTCAGTTCATTTTTCTTTTTCTGCTTTTTCTGCTTTTTCGGCTTTTCTTGCTCATGCTCAAACAGCATCGTGAACCGGGGATCGTTCCGGTAAAAGCTTTCGAGTTCCTCACGCGTCCTGGGCTGGTCGGCGGGAGAAGCACTGTCTTCGGCATCGGTTTCATCGTCCGACGCATCTTTCTTATCATCCTCATTCCCGTGAGACTCAGCCTCGGGGGAAAAAAGGGCAGAGCGCCGGGATTCTTCCCGGCACTCTTCTTTCATTTCGGCGGAATCGGGTCCGCCGTTAATAGTCTGTTCGTCCTCTTCGCTCATGCCTGTCCGGCGACGCGCAGCTCTCTGCGCTTCTTGTAGAGGAGGAAAGCAGCCGCGGCGCCCAGGGCCACCAGGATCGTGACGGTGGAAGTGGGCAGAGGCTCGCCAACGACCATGATCTCAATCTGACCGTCGAACGGATCTTCCGCAAAATCGTTCACGTAGAAGCTGTCAGGATTGTATCCGGCATAGAATCCGGGATCGGAAGAGACCGTGAAGAAAACAGGATGGAAACTGCTTCCATCATCCGCCTGATAACCGAACTGGAATTTATCGTCCTTGGAGAAAGTACCGAGATGGATGGAAGCCATTTCGCCTTCTCCGGCCTGCACGACCTGGGCGTTTTCCATGGCCTGCTTCAGAGGAACAAATTCGGTGCCGTTCACTTTGTAGCCGAAAGTCGCACCATCCCTGGCAGCGGCGCTTGCCAGATTGTCCTTCAGTTTGATGTCTTCCTTGGAAACGGCAATGATCCTCAGCGGCTCAGACACTTTGGACGAAAAATTATAATTGACGACCACATTATCCTGTTTGGTCTCATTCAAATCCACCTTGCTCGGCTGGTCGCCATCAGCGGCGGAGGCAGTGAAAGCGCCAAGGGTCAGTGCGCATGCAAAAAATGCGGCGAAAAGTGTTTTTTTCATAGTTTCCTCCTGTCTGCTTGCCTGGACGAAAGCGCTTCGCGATGTCTTCGGCAAGTTCTGAGGCAGGCTGTCGACCTGCCAGATAAGGTGTTTCAGTTTAAGTTCTTTCTTAATAATAATATAGCTTGCTTTATATAAAAAGTCAAGCTCGTTTGCGAGATTTTTAAAAAATATTGTTTTTGACAGAAGACCGAATCGATCTTTTCCACGCTATGGAATTCGGTTTCAGAAGTACCGTTCGGCGGCTTCACTCAAAGAAAAACTCAAGGCAGAAGACAAGGGGGCTCTCGTCCGCCGAAACATCCCCGCTCATCAGGAAAAGCTCGAAGTTGTCGTCCGTTTTCATCACGCTCATGTCGAACCGCCCGGCGGATTCCAGCCGGATGGTCGTGAAGAGAGACCGTCCGCGGTTTTCCGCATCGACCGAAAGTCCGGGCACGTTCAGGGAAATCAGGTCGCGGCGGATTTGCTCCAGCATCAGCATCGCGTCGGGGACCGCGCTTTCGCGCAGCGGGATCCTCTGCGTGGTGGATCCGTCCGGACCTGAGACAGGCGGCAGAGGCAGGGGGATGCGGCTGTCGCCGGGAATCCCGCCGAACTCGTCGGGGACCAGCATCGGATCGATGTCGATCGCGTACTGCTGCGAGGAGGGCGTATTGGATACGAGACGCGCCTTGACGAAATCCCCGGCGCCGCGGTCGGCATCCATCACAGGAAGCGGATTCGAGGCGAACGGACGGGATGTTTCAGCAACTGCCGTGTTCGGATGGACTTTCGCCCGCCCCGCATGCATCTGGTCCACCAGGAGATAAACGAAGAATCCTGAGAGGATGAAAAGCGCGGCGATGCGGAAGATCCAGGCGGTGCGCGAGTTGGAGAAATCGCGTTTCGGGGCGGGCAGCGGCATTTTTGCGGCCTCGGCGCGGACGAACGATGCGATCCGGGCATTGAACCCCGCATCCGGTTCCGACGAAACTGCCTGCGACACAAAACCGCGGATCGTCCCGTAGTCCGCCAGACGGCGGGCGCAGTCGGGACAGGCGTGAAGATGCTCGCGCACCGTCTCGTCCGGCACGTGTTCGCCGTCGAAGATCGCCGATATTGTTTCCAAGTCCGGGCAGCCGGGGGAAGTCGCCTGGTCGTTCATGTTCTGTTTCGCCTTGATTATGTGTTTTTCGGTTCCGAGCCTGTCCTATCGCATGCCTCCGGCGGGGGGAAGGATCCCGACGGCGGCGAGGTGGTCGCGAAGCATTTCCCTGCCCCGGGAGAGACGGGACTTCACGGTACCGACCTTGCAGTCCAGTTTCTGCGCGATCAGCTCGTACGGCATGTCATTCACATGCCGCAGGAGCATGGTTTCCCGGAGATTGTCCGGCAGGCTGTTCAACGCTTTCATAATGTTTTTTCCGATCTCGTCGTGTTCCAGGACCAGGTCCGGCTCCATCCTGCGGTCCGGCACGTCGTGTTCCGCTTCCGCTCCGGGGTCGTCCGAAGCTTCTCCGCTGCCGGAGCTCAGGCTCACGTTCAGCCCGCCGCCCCGCCGGTGGTTCCACTGGAATTTGTTCCGGGCCAGGTTCACGGTGATGCGATGGAGCCAGGTCTCCAGGCTGGATTCGCCGCGGAACGCATGCAGGGCGCGGTACGCCCGCAGGAAAGTGTCCTGCACGACCTCCTCGGCGTCCTGGCGGGAGCCGAGCAGCGCGTAGGCCACTTTGTACAATTTCGCGGAGTGCATCTCGATCAGGCCGTCGAACGCGGTCGTATCGCCGCTTCGGAAAGTCTTCAGGAGCTCCTCTTCGCGAATTCTCTGTTCCTGTTCCATCGCAGTCCTTGTTTTCTACAGACACGCCGTTTCACGATTTGTTCCGCGGATCCTGTCTTTTTTTCATATTTTTCGGCAGGGGGGATGCCGTTCACTTCCGTTTCTGGTCGCGGCGGTACCGGCGGATCTTCGTCAGCGCGTCGTCACGCATCGCGAACGCGTCTTTCAGGAAGCTGTCGCGGATTATCTCCGGGAACCTTTCGCATTCGCCGATCAGTTCGTTCAAGTCGGAAAGGAAACGCTTGGTGAGCGCGATCCGGAACGTGATGAGGTCGCCGTCCTCCAGGCGGAGGATGTCCAGCGAACGCGCCATCAGTTTCCCGAGGAGCGTCAGGGCGCGCATCATGGCCCTGGAGATTTCCGGGTCCCGCTCCACGGCAAAATATTCCGTGAGGTCGATCGCCATTTTGGACGCCGCCGTGTAGACGTCGCTTCCGTCGCGGTGCCGGATGAAGTCTTCCTCCGGGATGTCGTCATCGTCATAATCGTCGTCATAGCCGTCGTCGGACGGACCGAAATCCTCCCATGTGGAACCGCGCCTGCGGATGCGTTTGGAGATGACCTTGTCCTCGTCCGGCAGGTCGATGTAGCGCGGGAGCTCGACCAGGTAGTCATGCACCCGGTCGTCGTCCTTCCGTATTTCCTTTTCCCACTCGAACTCGTCGCGGGAATCTCCGTCGCGGAACGGATCGGTCATTCGTCAGCTCCTGCGGAAATGCCCTTTTCCGCCTGTTTCCGGCGGGCGGCGGCAAGCTTCTCGTGCTCGGCGTCGAGTTTCGCCATGGCGTCGTAGCTCGGGACGTCGCCCCAGAGCTGTTCCAGCTGGTAACGGTCACGCGTTTCGTTGGTCATGATATGGATCAGCAGGAATCCGAAGTCCACGATGATCCACTGGCTCTGCGGCGTGCCGTCGAGCGTGATCGGATGGATGCCGAATTCCTGCCGCACTTCGCGCTGGATGCGTTCGGCGATGGCACCGATATGGGGCTCGGAGAGCCCGGTGCAGATCAGGTAGTAGTCTCCGATCGCGCCGTCCTGCCGGGTCATGTCGAGGCGGAGGATGTGTTCGGCCTTGTGGTCGTATGCGACTTTTTCGCACAATTCGATCACGTCCATCACCTTGAAGTTCAGTTTCTGCTTTTTGGGTTCCTGTTCGTCGTTCATGAATGGGTATCTCCTGTTGCCTGAGGGTATAAATTGTGTTCTCTGATGTAGTCCATCACGGTCGCGGGGAGCATGTCGCCGCATGCGTCGACGCCCAGTTCGTCCAGGCGCTTCCGCACTTCGGTCGAGGACGTGTCGAATTCGGGCGCTCCGGTCAGAATCCCCGCGCAGAGCTTGTCGAAAAGCTCCGGCGGCCATGCCGAACGCAGCAGATCCAGGTCCGCTTCGGCGCCCGGCCTCGGATACGCCAGGAAACTGTTCTCGCGTACCAGACGCTCCGCTTCATACCACAGATGCAGCTGGTTCAGCGAATCCGACCCGATCACCCACACGAACCGCTCCTCCGGATGCAGCCGCTTCAGGATATCGAGCGTGTCGACCGTGTAGGACGGCCCCTGCCGTTCGGCTTCCAGTTCGCTCACGCTCATCCCCGGATGCCCGCCGATCGCCGCGCGGATCATCGCCACGCGGTCGGCGAACGGTGCCGGCGCGGTTCCCGGCTTGTGGGGCGGATGGGGCGCGGGCAGGAAGACGACCCGGGACGCCAGCCCCATTTCCAGGATATGCTCCGCAAGCCCGATATGCCCGGAATGGACGGGGTCGAAAGTGCCGCCGAAGACGGCTGTCAGGTTCTCTTCACTCATTCGGACTTGATTCTTGCGGTTCTTTTTGCGGATTGATGACGCATGCGCGCTTGCAAATGTACAAAGACGCGCTATTGTAAATGGACCATTTAAACATAGCAGGTTCTGCAAAAAAGACAAGCCGCAATCCGTTTTTTCATGAAAATCTCTTCCTTTTCCGGGGACATCCCGCAAACGCCGGCCTTTATCGCCGCCAGGAAAGCCGCCGCCGTACTCCGCTCGGCAGGGCACAAAGCGTATTTCGTGGGCGGCGCGGTCCGCGACCTCCTGCTCGGACGCGCCCCCGACGACGTCGATGTCACCACGTCCGCGCGCCCCGAAACGATCCAGGCGCTGTTCGGCAGGGCCATCCCCGTCGGCGCGGCGTTCGGGATCATCACGGTCGTGATCGACGGCGTCCCCATCGAAGTCGCGACGTTCCGGGCGGAACGCGGCTACAGCGACGGACGTCGGCCCGACCATGTGGTCTACACGGACGACGAAGCGCTGGACGTGACGCGCCGCGATTTCACGGTCAACGGATTGCTCCTCGACCCGGCGTCGAACGAGATCGTCGACTGCGTGGGCGGAGTCGACGACCTCCGCGCGGGCATCCTGCGCACCATCGGCGATCCCGTCGTGCGGTTCGGCGAAGACCATCTCCGCATCCTCCGCTTCGTCCGCTTCGCCGCCAAGCTCGGATTCGAGCCCGACCCGGCGTCGATGGCGGCAGCCGCGGCAGCCGCGGACAAGCTCCGCCTCATTGCCGCCGAACGCATCCGCGCCGAACTCGAAAAGATCCTGACAGGCCCCCGTCCCGCCGAGGGATTCGAAATGCTCGCCGAACTCGGAATCCTGAAAGTCATCCTGCCGGAAATCGACGCCATGCGCGGCGTGGAACAGCCGAAGCAGTACCATCCCGAGGGCGATGTCTTCGTCCACACCATGCTCCTGCTCCGCCATGCCGCGTGGAAAAAGCCGGACCTCATGTGGAGCGCCCTGCTCCACGACGTCGGCAAGCCCCGCACACAGACGTTCAAGGACGGAGTGCCGCATTTCTACGGGCACGAGGCGCTCGGCGCGGAGATGGCGGGGGACATCCTCGCCCGCCTCAGGTTCTCCTCCGCCTCCGTCGACGCCATCGTCCCCGCCATCCGCAACCACATGCGCTTCGCATCCGTCCACGCCATGAAGAAAGCCAAGTGGATGCGCATGATCGCCGATCCGAACTTCCCGCTTGAGCTCGAACTCCACCGCCTCGACTGCGCCGCGTGCCACGGGCTGCTCGAAAACTACGTCCTCATGCTCGACCGCATGCGCGAATATGCCAAGCTCCCTGCCCCGCACAAGCCGTTCCTGAACGGCAACGACATCATCGCGCTCGGCGTGAAGCCCGGCGCGGTCTTCAGCCGCATCCTCTCCGAGGCGGAAGACCTCCGGCTCGAAGGCGAGCTCAAAAGCCGGGAACAGTCGCTCGAATGGCTCCGCGCCAGAGTCGAACACCTCGACTTTTGAGGACATAAGGAACCCGTTTTATAGGACCTGTTGGTCCTATAAGTCCTATGTCAAATCTCTCTGCTTTATCCGTGCTCAACGAACGTACAGCCGGAGCAGCGTCCCGCGGAACAGCACGTCCTTTCCGGGCGCCGCGGCCTTGAAGATGAGGTCCGGGCCGAAATAGAATCCGGGCTGCGTCGGCTGGTTGTACGCCACGTTCTCGGTCGCCAGGCTGATGCGGTAGACCGGGTCCTCCAGGAACGTGTGGAACCGGTACGCTGTCGGGATGGTCGACACATACAGGCGCAACCGGCGGTTGTCGGTGGTCCGCATCAGGACCTCCTCGCGCCAGTCGCCAAAGAGGTCGCCCTGGATGCACGGCGTGGACTTCGTGCCGTTGTTGGATTCGCACCCGTCAAAACGCATCAGCGGCACGCAGGTCCCCTGCGCCGCGTTGTACTTCGTAATCGTGTTGCCGTCGAGCAGTTCGCGGCAGAGGTCGTCGTCCCACCACACCGCCATATTGATGGAGAGTCCGCGCGGATTGCCGGGCAGCGCCTCGCCCTTCACGGTCTGCGGGGGGATGCCGGACGCCCACATCTCGACACCGGGGTTGGTCGGGTCGATGTCGGCTGCCATGCAGCGCCCAACGTCGCTGTTGTGCCGCACCTGATGCAGTATCTTTCCGGTGGCGGCGTCGCGCAAAGTCGCGCCGTCGCGCTTGTTCTCGTGGCAGCACCACACCTGAAGCCCGGGCATATCCCACGCGAACTGTGTCAGGTGCATGGCGTCGCCGTGCCCGAGTCCGGTGGAATACAGCCCCTTGCCATCGTGGTCGATCGTGCAGGAGCCATAGACGATCTCGTCCTTGCCGTCGCCGTCCACGTCGCCCACGCGCAGATTGTGGTTGCCCTGCCCCGCGTAGGCGCGGTTTTCCGGTAAATTGGAATCGAACACCCAGCGTTTCACGAGGTGTTCGCCGTTCCAGTCGTACGCCGCCAGATACGCCCGCGTGTAGTACCCGCGGCACATGATGACGCTCGGGCGTTCCCCGTCCAGATACCCGACCGCCGCCAGGAACCTGTCGCAGCGGTTGCCGTAATTGTCGCCCCAGTCGCGCATGTTGCCGCGCGGCACGTCGTACGGAATGGTCTCCAGCGCGGCGCCGGTCTTGCCGGAGAACACGGTCAGATATTCCGGCCCGGACAGGATGCGCCCCTGGGGCGTGCGGTAATCCGCTTCCGCGTCGCCGATGACCTTGCCCGCGCCGTCGACCGTGCCGTCCGCGGTCTTGCAGACGATTTCCGCGATGCCGTCGCAGTCGAGGTCGTACACCATGAACTGCGTGTAATGCGCCCCGGCGCGGATGTTTCTGCCGAGGTCGATGCGCCACATCTTTTCTGCGCGTCCGAGCTTGTAGCAGTCCAGATAAACGTTCCCCGTGTAGCCGTCATGCGCGTTGTCATGCGCGTTCGAGGGGTCCCATTTCAGGATGATCTCGAATTCGCCGTCGCCGTCCACGTCCCCGACCGACGCATCGTTCGGCGAATACGTGTACGCCTCGCCGTTCGGCGCCGTACCGTCCGCGGGTTTATCCAGCAGGATATCGACGTATCCGACGGGCGCATTTTCCGGCAGAGTATAAGACGCGGACTGCTCGTCCGCTTCTTTCCCTTCGACGACCGGTTTCACGGAGTACGCGCCGCCGCCCTTATTCTTATCAACAAAATACGTTGCTTCCCTGACCGGATCGGAATTGACCTTCTGCCCGTCGCGATACACGTTGAACGCCGTGTTCATCGGGTCTTTCGAGAGGTAGCGCCACGTCACGAACACCTCGTCGGCACTCTGCCGGACCGCGATCACGCCGCGTCCGAGGTTTTCACGCTTGAGCTTGGTGAAATCGTACTTGGTCGGCGGGGTAATCTCCTGAGGCGGCTGCCGCTGGGCGAAAATACTCTGCGCGGGGAACGACAAAGCTGCCGCCGTAACAGCGGCGAATAAGAATCGGTTCAACATCAATCTGTCTCCTTGGGGGGTAGTTCATTTGGGGACGGTTTTCAGTTCGGGGAAATAGGTGCCGCGGAAATACGCGCCGGACCCGAAGAGGTCCGGCCCGAAGTAGAATCCGGGCTGTGTCGGCTGGTTGTAGCAGATGTTCTCCAGCGCGAGGCTGATGCGGTACACAGGCTCCTCCAGGAACGTGTGGAACCGGAATGTGGTCGGGATGGTCGAGACATACAGGCGCAGGTTGCGGTTGTCCGTGGTGCGGATCAGCACTTCCTCGCGCCAGTCGCCGAGGATGTCGCCCTGGAGGCACGGCGTGGCTTTCGTGCCGTTGTTGGAGTCGCATCCGTCGAACGACATCATGGTGTAGAACGAGCCGCTGTCGTAGTCGTATTTGGAAACGCGGTTTTTGTCCAGCAGCTCGCGGCAGAGGTCGCCGTCCCACCACACCGCCATGTTCACGGAGATATTGCGCGGATTCGCCGCCACGGTCTCGCCTTTCACGCTCTGCATGCCGATGCCGGACCATGCCCACATTTCGAGCCCGGGGTTCACGGAATCCACGTCTGCTGCCATGCAGCGTCCGACATCGTTATTATTTTTGATTTGGAATATGATCTTGCCTGTGGCGGCGTCGCGGAGCGTCACGCCGTCGCGCCGGTTCTCGTGGCAGCACCACACCTGAAGACCGGGCATATCCATCGCGAACTGCGTCATCTGCATGGCGTCGCCGTGCCCGAGCCCGGTCGTGTACAGTCCGGTCCCGTCATCGTCGATCGTGCACGATCCGTACACGATCTCGTCCTTGCCGTCGCCGTCCACGTCGCCCACGCGCAGGTTGTGGTTGCCCTGCCCCTCGTAGCCTTTCCAGCGCGGGTCCTTCGCGGTGTCGAAATTCCACCGCATCTTCAGGTCCTTGCCGTCCCAGTCATAGCATGCCAGCGCAGCGCGCGTGTAGTACCCGCGGCACATCACCACGCTGGGGTGTTCGCCGTCGAAGAACCCGAGCGCCGCCAGATGGCGGTCGCTGCGGTTGGCGTAATTGTCGCCCCACGCCATGCCGTCCCCGCGCGGCGGTTCGTAATCGATCGTTTGCAGCGCCGCCCCGTCCTTGCAGGAGAACACGGTCAGGTATTCCGGTCCGCTCATGATGCGGCCGCGGTTATGCGTCCCGGCGGGATTCGCCCCGGTCTTGCGGAAATCGACCTCGGGGAGCTGTTCCATATCGCTGCCCTTCTCGCGCCAGTCGGCGTCCGGGTCGCCGATGACCTTGCCTGTGCCGTCGACCGTGCCGTCCGCGGTCTTCATCACGAGTTCGGAGATGCCGTCGCCGTCGAGGTCGTACACCACGAACTGCGTGTAATGCGCTCCGGCGCGGATGTTCCGCCCCATGTCGATCCGCCACAGCTTCGTGCCGTCGAGCTTGTAGCAGTCGAAATACACGTTGCCGGTATAGCCGTCATGGGCGTTGTCGTGCGCGTTGGACGGGTCCCACTTCAGGATAATCTCGTATTCGCCGTCGCCGTCCGCGTCGCCCACGGACGCGTCGTTAGGAGAATAGGTATATGCCTCGCCCGACGGGGTCACGCCGTCCGCCGGCTTGTCGAGCGCGATGTTGATGTAGCCCTCGGGAGCCTTGTCCGGCAGCGTGAACGATGCGCTTTGTTCGTCCTTCTCGCGGCCGTTCACGACCGGCTTCACGGCATACGTGCCGCCGCCGGGGTTCCGGTCGACGAAAAAGGTGCCGATGGTCACGGGCGAAACGTTCACGCGGTTGCCGTCTCGGTAGACGTTGAATGCGATGTCCGCCGGATCGGACGAGAGATACCGCCACGTCACGAATACCTCGTCCTTGTTTCTGCGGACCGCGACCAGGCCGCGTCCGAGCTTTTCCATTTTAAGCTTGGAGAAATCGTATTTCCCCTGCGAGGCAGGCAGGATCACGGCGTTTTCCGGGACCGCGGACGCGGCGCTTCCGGAACGGGAGGAATCGCAGGAGGCAAGTCCGGCGAGCGGCAGGGCGGCGAGCAGGAGCAGTCGGTTCAGTTTCATCATGTTCCATCCGTAGATTGGGCTGAAAAGTTATGCATGGCAAAGCGCTTGCGTGAATATAGCACGGTTCCGCGGCGTTGTCAAGGATTTTTTTTGGCGTTTCTTTGGCTTTTGCGATTGATTTCCGGGGTTCACGCTGTATTGTATTTAGCAGAATTATTCCGGAGATTCGCCATGCCTTTGCTCGAAGTCAAAAACCTTTCCGTTCAGTTCCGCTCCGACGGCGGGCTCCTGCCCACCGTCACGGACGTCTCGTTCTCGCTCGAACGCGGCGAAATGCTGGCCCTGGTCGGGGAAAGCGGCTGCGGCAAGAGCGTGACCTGCATGTCGCTCGCCCGGCTCCTTCCCGAACCGCCCGTCGTGCTCTCCGGCGAAGTCCTGCTCGACCGCGGTCCCGAACACGGCGGCGTGGCGGATGTGCTGAGGCTCAATGAACACAACCTGCGCCAGGTGCGCGGCGGCTGCATTTCCTATATCTTCCAGGAGCCGTCCGTTTCCCTGAACCCGGTCTTCCGTGTGGGCGACCAGATCGCCGAAGCCGTCCGGCTTCACCGCCGCGACGTCTCCGACCCGTTCGCCGAAGCCGTCGAGCTCCTGCGCCAGGTCGGCATCCCCGACCCCGCAAACCGGGCGAAACAGTATCCGCACGAGATGTCCGGCGGCATGCAGCAGCGCGTAATGATCGCCATGGCGCTCGGCTGCGCTCCGTCCATCCTGGTGGCGGACGAACCGACCACCGCGCTTGACGTGACGATCCAGGCGCAAATCCTCGATCTGCTCCTTTCCCTGAAGAAAGACCGCGGCATGGCAGTGATCCTGGTCACGCACAACCTCGGCATCGTGGCGGAACTTGCCGACCGCGTCGCCGTCATGTATGCCGGGCGCATCATCGAGACCGCCCCCGTCTCCGAGCTCATCGCGCATCCGGTCCATCCGTATACCTCCGCGCTCATCCGCGCCGTGCCCGTCCTCGGCGGCGAACACAACCGCCTGAACACCATCCGCGGCACGGTCCCCTCCCCCGACAAGTTCGGACGCGGATGCCGTTTCTGCGACCGCTGCGAACACGCCGACACGCTCTCGCCGGAACAGCGCCGCCGCTGCCAGGAGGAACCGCCCGTGCTCCGCGAGATCGTCCCCGGACATGCCTGCGCCTGCCATTATCCACCCTGCATGACGGCGGGGAAGGAGGCATGACGTGCCTTCCCGACCCGCAGACAAAAAGGACAGCACGGCAGGCGACATGGCCCCGTTCATCATTTTCATGGCGTTCGTGATCCTCACGACCATCATCGTCATTTCCATTTACAGGCTGAATTCCGAGGACGACGCGTCGTCATCCGTCCCGGAGAACGCCGGATTCACCATCACGCTGAACGCCAGGGAACCGATCGTCTTCTCCGACGATTTCCTGTTCCCGGGATTTTTCCCCGTCTCCGGCGCGAGCAGCCGGAATGGCCGCCCCGACATCCAGCTCGGCATCATCCGGGCGCGCCGCCTGCTGAACGACGGCGAATACGGCGACGCCGAAGACCTGCTCCGCACGCTTTTCCTGTTCTATCCCGACGACGCCGAAGTCATCTGCCTGCTGTCCGGGGTGTTGCGCGCAACCGAACGCGACGACGAGGCGGCCAGTCTTGAGGAACGGCTGGATTTCCCGCCGCCCGCATCGGCAATGCCGCCCCAGCTCCCTGATGCCCCGGAGAAACGGACCGCGTCATGAGCAAGATACGCCAGCTGAGCGACGAGGTCTGCAACAAGATCGCGGCAGGCGAAGTTGTGGAACGTCCCGCCTCCATCGTGAAGGAACTCGTGGAAAACTCCCTCGACGCGGGGGCGATGAAGATCACCGTCACGATCGAGGACGGCGGACGGCGTTCCATCTCGGTCGCCGACGACGGCGAGGGCATGGACGCCGACGACGCGCTGCTCTGCCTCGATCCGCATTCCACCAGCAAGATCGCATCCGAAGCAGACATCTTCGATATCGCGTCGTTCGGGTTCCGCGGCGAAGCCATCCCCAGCATCGCCGCCGTGACGCGCCTCACCATCCGCACGCGCCGCAGGGAAACGCCCGAGGGCGTCGAAGTCTTCATCGCGGGCGGCAAAGCCGTCACGGAGAAGCCCGCCGGATGCCCGCCCGGCACCGAAGTCACAGCCCGCGACCTCTTCTTCAACGTCCCGGCGCGGAAAAACTTCCTCCGGACCGTGGCGACCGAGGAACGCCACATCGTCGAAATCCTCTCGAACATCGCCCTGGCGCATCACGACGTCTCGTTCGTACTGAAAGCCGACGGGCGCATCCTGCTCTCCACGCCGTCCGCGCCGTCCATCCTCCCGCGCATCGCCGAATTCTTCGGCCGCGAATACGCCGGTGCGCTCCTGCCGTTCTCGCGGACCGAACGCGGCATCACGGTCAACGGCTTCATCGCCCGCCGGGGCTTCACGCGCAACTCCCGCGCCGAACAGCGCATCTTCGTCAACGCCCGCCCGGTCGAATCCGCGCCCGTCTACCGCGCCATCAAGGAGGCATGCGGCCCTATGCTCGAACGCGGCAGGTTCCAGCCCGCGCTCATCTACCTCACCATGCCGCCGGGGTCCGTCGACGTGAACGTCCATCCGACCAAACGCGAGGTCCGGTTCCGCAACGAATTCGACGTGATTGCGGCGGTCCGCACAGCTGTTTCCGCCGCGCTGCGGACCAACGACGCTGTGATCCCGGTCACGGACGAGGGCATGAACGACCCGGCGGAGACCTCCGCGCGGCTGTTCCCGGACTTCGCGCCCGATCTGGAACAGGAGCATGTCACGCGCCCCGCGCCTCACAACGCACAGGCGCCCGTTCCCGCGTCCGGCATCGTGACGTCCGTCGAATCCCTCCTCGAATCCGCACGCGTCGGTTACCGCGTCATCGGCCCGACGCTTCATGCACCGTTCCGCGCAGCCCAGCCCCCGGTCAGGGCCGTTCCGACACCAAACGCATGCGCCCCGGACGGACAGTCTGCTGACGCCGAGCTCCCGATCCCGCCCGAAATGCCGCCGGAACCATCCCCCGACGAACCGCGCCCCGACTTCCGGCTTGTGGCGGAGGACGCTCCAGCGACCGACTTCGGCGGCACAGGGCTGCGCCTGCTCGGCGTCCTGGAGAATTCCTACATCGTGGCTGCCATCCCCGGCGGACTCGTCCTGATCGACCAGCACGCCGCGCACGAACGCGTCCTCTTCGAACGCATTCTGAACGGCGTCGACGGCACGCTCTCGCAGAGGCTCCTGATGCCCATCACCATCGAGCTCTCCCCCGCCGACATGGCGTACGTCGCCCGCAACCTCCATGAATTCGAGAACGTCGGATTCGAGATTGAGCCGTTCGGACGCAACACCATCAAGCTGAACGCCATCCCCGCCGCCATCAAGCAGGAAAACGTCGGCGGGTTCTTCCAGGATATGCTCGCCCGCATCGGCGAACTCGGCGCAGGGCAGCGGCTCGCCACGGACACGCTCGCACGCGCCGCATGCAAGGCGGCGGTCAAGGCGCACGACAGGCTTTCGCTTCAGGAAGCCGCCGCGCTCATCGAACAGATGTCCCACTGCGCCCTGCCCTATTCCTGCCCGCACGGACGCCCCACCATGCTCAACATCTCCATCTCCGAAATCGAAAGACGGTTCGGACGCAAATAATACAGGAGCCACCTTATGCCCGCCTCGAAAACGAAAAAGCCCGCCATGAAGAAAACAGTAAAAGGGACCGCCGTCACGAAGAAATCCCGGCTCATGAAGGCCGCGGCCGACGTCTCCGGCGCGGGGTTCCGTCTCGCCGACCCCATGTGGAATGCCCACGAGATCCTTGCCGCGCTTGAGATGTACGCGTCGTTCGGCGTTTCCGCCGTCGTCTTCCCGGAGCTCTGCATCACCGGCGCGTCCTGCGGCGACCTCTTCCGCCAGAATCTGCTCCTTGACGCCGCGCAGAAAGCCGTCAAATTCCTGCTGAAGGAAACTGCCGCGCTTCCCGTCACATTCGTCGTCGGGCTGCCCGAACGCTCCAGATCCGGCGTCCTGTACGCCGTCACGCTCTGCATCCGCGCCGGGAAAGTCATCGCGCGCAACAAAAAGCTGCTCGACGCCCCGCCGACCGTCTTCGCCCCCATTGAGCTTGTCTCCACCCGGCGCAAACGCGATCCCGAACGCCTCATCCTCTGTCCGTCCGCCGTCCCGTCCGCGCTCATGGGACCCGCCGATTTCCGTTCGTTCGCGCTCGTCGCGGCGAAAGGGCATCGTGCGGACTTCATCCTCGCAGCGCCGAAATCCGGCGAATCCGTCACGGACGGCTTCTACGGGATGCCGGTCTGCTGCAACGTGATGGTGAAAGACGGCGAGCCGGTCCTGTCCGAGCTTTCCGACCCCTGCCCCGCGCTGGAGTTTTCCGCGGACTTCGAGCCCGCGAAGACGCAGTATCTCCTGACGTTTGAGGAAGACCCGAAGCGCCTCGCCGCACTCGGACGCGACCCGCTGCCGTTCCTGCCGAAAGACCGCGCGGGGACCATCTGGATCGCCGCCGCACTCGAATCCGCGCTGGCGCACCGGATGACGACCGCCCATGCGGACAAGCTCGTGGTCGGGGTGTCCGGCGGCCTGGACTCCACGCTGGCGCTCCTCGTCTCGCATGAAGCCGCCGCCTCGATCAATCTTCCCGCATCCTCGGTCATCGCGATCTCCATGCCCGGATTCGGCACCACAGCACGCACCAAGAACAACGCCGGGCAGCTCGCAAAGCTCCTCGGCTGCGACTGCCGCACCGTCGACATCCGCCCCGCCTGTCTCCAGCATTTCGCCGACATCGGGCACGACCCGAAAGTCGCCGACGTGGTGTTCGAGAACGCCCAGGCACGCGAACGCACCCAGATCCTGATGGACGTGGCGAACGGCTCCAACGCGCTCGTGGTCGGCACGGGCGACCTCTCCGAGATCGCCCTCGGCTGGTGCACCTACAACGGCGACCATATGAGCATGTACGCGGTCAATTCCGGCGTTCCGAAGACCCTGGTCCGCCACCTCGTCGCGTTCTACGCCGAAAACCACGGCGGCAAGATCGCGTCCGTGCTGCGGGACATCCTCGACACGCCCGTCTCGCCCGAGCTCGTCCCCGTTTCCGAAAGCGGCGAGACGAAGCAGAAAACCGAACAGATCCTCGGCGCGTACGAACTGCACGACTTCTATCTTTTCCACCTCGTCCGCCTCAACGAATCCCCGCGCGAAATCCTCCGCAGGGCGAAGAAAGTCTTCGCGGGCAAATATCCCCCGGATGAGATCCGCCGCACGCTCGAACTCTTCCTCCGCAGGTTCTTCACCCAGCAGTTCAAGCGTTCCTGCTCGCCGGACGGCCCCGCGGTCTCGCCGCTCTCCCTTTCGCCGCGTTCCGGCTGGCGCGTTCCCTCCGACGCCTCCCCCGCCCTCTGGCTCAACGACCTGAAATGAACGTCACGACGTCTCCAAGCTTCCTGGACATCATCCGCGAGATCTTCGCGGACTCCCCCGGCATCGCGATCTTCGACCCGGCCGTCTTCGCCGAGGCGATCCACGAATACCCGGTCTTCTTCGCGTTCGTCGCGTTCTGGTTCGGATGCTGCATCGGCTCGTTCCTGAACGTCTGCGTCTACCGCCTGCCGCTCGGCATGAGCCTGGTCACGCCCCCCTCGCACTGCCCGAAATGCGACCACAAGATCACCGTGTGGGAAAATATCCCGATCTTCAGCTACCTTTGCCTGCGCGGCAAATGCCATTGGTGCGGCGCCCCGATCTCGCCGCGCTACCTGATCGGCGAAATGACGGTCGGCATGATGTACATGGCGTCGTTCGCCCTCGTGCTTCATTACAATCTGCCTCTTCCCACGATGTTCGTGTTTTTCCTGACCATCTCCGTGGCATGGCCCGCCGCGCTGATCGACATGAAAGTCCGCCTGATCCCGAACGAGCTCACGTACTCGCTGCTGATCCTCGCGCCGCTGTATCATCTGGTCCACGGATTCGGGCTGGAGCCGCATCTGCTGGACTGGCGCGGGTTCCTGATTTCCATCGCCACCGCGGGGCTGTTCGGCACGCTGCTGGCGCTTTTCTCGCGCCTCGGCGAAAAGCTCATGAAACGCGAAGCGCTCGGGCTCGGGGACGTGAAGCTGATCGCCGGCATTTCCGCCGCGCTCGGCGCGCTCCCGACGCTTTGGATCATGCTCTCCGGCTCCCTGATCGCCGTCGTCTTCATGCCGATTTATTCTTTCAAGCACCCGAAATTCCGCCGCCGCGGGTTCGCGTTCGGGCCTTTCCTCGCCATCGGCCTCGGCCTCTGGCTCGTCTTCGGCATCCCGTTCACGGACGCCCTGATCTACCCGGACAAGGACCTCGATATTTCCGCCGTCTCGTTCGTCAACGACCACCGCACGAACTATTACGACCGCTACCGAGAACGCGTTCTGGACATGCTTGAGGAGCGCCGCCTGCAAAAAGAGTCGGAGGAGAATCAGGCGGAAGAAGAACAGGAAGACAATCAGGAAAATCAGCGCGCAGACGAGGAAACGGCCATCGTCATCGACGACTGAACTGCAGAAGCGCGGATGCGGCATCGGCTCCGCAAAACAAATTTCCGCCTTTTTGCTTGACTTTCTTTTCCCTTACGATATATTATCAATTTATAAAAAGCACGGAGCTTCGACAGCTCCTTTCTTCTTCCGAAACATGAGGCTTTCATCGTGAACCGTTATCTTTGGTTGTATGTGTCGGCATTCGCGGCATCGTTCCTGCTGTCGCTTCCGGCCGTGCCGCTCTGCCGGGTCCTTGCCCGGCGGACGGGGATCATGGATGTCCCGAAATCCGAGGGGCACAAGCTTCACAGGAAAGCCACCCCGCTTCTGGGCGGCGTCGCAATCCTCGTTTCCTGGCTGATCCCGGTGCTCGCCGGCGCATTGGCGCTGCTCGTTGCGCCCGGTCATTTCCCGGAGGAAATCGTCAGCGGATTCCACAACATCTCCGGCGAACTCGCGATGATCTGCATTTGCGCCGTCGCCGCGGTCGTCCTCGGCGTCATCGACGACAAACACGCCATGCGCGCGTCGTTCAAATTCGCCGGGCAGTTTCTCATCGCATTCGCCATGGTCTTCTTCGGCGGTTTGCACATCACGCTGTTCATCCCCTCGCCGTTCCTGACCGTCCCGATCTCCGTCTTCTGGATCGTCTTCATCATGAACGCCATGAACTTCTTCGACAACATGGACGGTCTTTCGGTCGGCACTGCCGCCATCGCGTTCCTGTTCTTCACGGTCGCGGCATGGAGCGGCGGCCAGTTCTTCGTGTCCGCGCTCGCGGCGTGTTCGGCGGGCGCGTGCTGCGGCTTCTGGCTCTTCAACAAGGCCCCGGCATCCATCTTCATGGGCGACGCCGGCAGCCATCTGGTCGGATTCCTGCTGGCAGTCGTCAGCGCCCGCGTGACCTACTACAACCCGGAGATCTCCTCGTCGAAGTTCTCCGTCCTGATCCCGCTTTTCATCCTCGCGGTCCCGATCTTCGACGCGTTCGCGGTCGTCCTCATCCGGCTTCACAATCACAAGCCGTTCTACGTCGGCGACCACAACCACATTTCGCACCGGTTCGTACGGATGGGGCTCTCCCGTCCGCAGGCCGTCCGCATCATCCACCTGCTGTCCATCGTCGCCGGGCTGGGCGCCATCCCTCTGCTCTGGGGCGACGCCAGGACCTGCTTCCTGCTGCTGGCGCAGGGCGTGGTGATCCTGATCCTTCTGACATTGCTTCAATTTCAAACGATACCCAAATCAAACGACAACCAGGAGAACCCCAATCATGAACAATCCTGAAAGTTCCAATGAGACCTCCATGAAGTTCCGCCGCATCGGCGGCTCCTCGCAGCTCGTCATCGAGTCCGCGAACGACTTCCGCAACGCCTACGAGCTCGACCCGGCGCACTGGACGCTGACCAGCATCCCTGCCAAAAACCTGCTCTGCCCCGCCGACTTCCTCGCGCTGATCCCCCAGGACGCCTCCGGCCGCATCCATGTGAAAGACGTCCGCCTGCTCCTCAAGTGGATTCTCTCCACCGTCTCCGACCTCTCCGACTTCATCACCGCCGCGCCCGCGCTCCGCCTCGCCGCGCTGAACGCCGAAGACGCCGACGGACTCCGCGCGAAAGAGACCGCCGAGCTCGCGCTGAAGCGCATCGGCTCCAAGACGGCCTCGTCCATCACCCTGGAACAGATCAACGAGTTCAAGACGCTCGTCTCCAACGCCCTCCAGAACGGCGACGGCATCATCCCGCCCGGCCCGGTGAAAGACGAGATCACCGCCGACTGCATCAAGTTCGCCATGGCTGCCGTCGGCTCCCAGAAGGACATCTCCGGCGCGGACGGCGTGGGCTCCACCGAGCTCGACGCGTTCGAAGCCATGCTGAACGGCTTCCTCGCCTGGACCGACGAGGGCGTCGCCCGCGAGAAGGAGCTCTTCCCCTATGCGTCCGCCACAGCCGGACTCTGGGGCGCCTACCTCTCCGTCGCCGCCGACGTCGACGACTATTTCGAGAGCTGCCACGCCCTCGTCTACGCAGGTTCGCCCGATTCCGGATCCCGCGTCCCGAAGAACACATTCGACCCGAACGATTCCTCGTCCGTCGAGGACTTCTTCAAGAAAGCGCCCCTCGCACCCGCCGACCCGGCGTGCATCCTGCACATGAACGAGCGCGTGAACCCGAACCGCGCCGCCGCGCTCGACGCGTTCTTCAAGGCGTTCCGCGCCAGCGTCCCCGGCGACGCGAACTCCATCAGCGAAGCCGAGTGGACCGCGTTCAAGGCCGCCATCGCCCCCTACGGCGACTGGACCGGACGCAAGAACACGGACAAGCTCGACGGACTCGACCTGGAACAACTCCGCAAAGTCGCCGCCTCCAAGGCGTTCGCCGACATCCGCGCCATGATCGCCGAGGACGCAGTGGTCTCCAACAACGTCACCTGCTGCGACCTCGTCCGCAAGGTCATCATCTGCCAGACCAACCTCCGCGAGTTCCTGAACAACTTCATCAACATGGAAGCGCTCTTCTCCCCCGAAAAGCGCTCCTTCATCCTCGCCGGCAAGCTCGTCATGAACGGCTACAACTTCCACATGTGCATGATCGTCCATGACGTCGCCGCGCACAAGAAGATCGCAGCCACCAGCAACGTCTGCGTGATGTACATCAACGTCACCACGGGCACCGCCCCCGCCGTGAAGTCCATGACGCTCGCCGTCGCCGTCACCGCCGGCACCATGCGCCGCCTCTTCGTCGGCAAGTCCGGCGTCTTCTATACCCCGGACGGTCTCATCTGGGACGCCGTCGTGACCGACCTCATCCAGCAGCCCGTCTCCCTGAAAGAGGCGATCCTGATGCCGTTCTACCGCATCGGCGACATCATCCAGACCCAGGCGGAAAAGCACTTCGCCGCCAAGACGAACGCGTTCGAGGCAGACGTCACGAAAGGCGTCGACGCCAAGCTCGCCGGAGGCGACCAGCCCAAGAAAGAAGGGCTCAACATGCCCATGCTCATCATGGGCGGCGGCGTCGGCATCGCGGCATTGGGCAGCAGCTTCGCGTTCATGGCAAAGAGCCTGCAGGGCGTCTCCGCCTGGCGCATCCTCGCCGTCCTCCTCGGCATCTTCATCGTCATCTGCGCCCCGTTCGTGATCCTCTCGCTCCTGAAGCTCTTCCGCCGCAGCCTCACCCGCTTCCTCGAAGCCAACGGCTGCGCCCTGAACCGCGAAATGCGCCTCACCCTTGCGCTCGGCCGCATCTTCACCTATATCCCGCGCATCCCCGGCAAGTTCTCTCTCTACGCGATGAACACCGCCTCCGCGGGCGACGACCCGGACCTCGACGACGCCTCCAAGCACCCGATCCTGAACGCGTTCTTCAAGCTTCTGATCGTCATCCTGATCCTCCAGCTCATCGTCTTCATCTGGATCAAGTTCATCATGCATTGATCCAACTTATCTGAAACAAGACGGCGCATGGATCGCAACAGGTCCGCGCGCCGTCTTTTTTTCGCTTTCTGAGACGCAAATATGTTCACGATTCCACAAATGCGGACTTTTTTCCGCGACTTGCAGGAAAAAACTGTGTTAAAGCCTTATTTATGCCTTGTTTTTTGTGGAAGAAATGTTATATTATTCCGTCGCAAGGCTCTTAAGCCGGAACCATCCGGCTGAAAACCCCGGCGCATCTCCTTGACAATCCCTTTTTTCTATCCATAAACCCCTAACCATAAGGTATCACACCATGGCACAGTCTTTTGACTTCAACGAAGTGGTCGAGCACTTCAAAAAGGTCGTCACCACCCAGTATTTCTGCTTCGACGGCAGAATGAACAAGCGCGATTTCTGGATGTTCTTCATCCCCGGGTTCATCCTCGGCATCATCCCGTTCATCGGCTGGATTATCGGCCTTGCCCTCCTGCTCCCGATGCTCGGCGCGACTGCCCGCCGTCTCCATGACATCGGCAAGACCGGCTGGCTGAACATCCTCTGGATCATCTGCCCCCCGATCGGACCGATCGTGCTGATCGTCCTCTGCATCAAGGACGGCGATGCCGGATCCAACGCCTATGGCGAAGGCCCTGCTGTCATCACTGAAGATGCCAAGTAAGCACCACTGTACGTTCCTGTACATTCCGTCCGCGCCTGCTTTCCGAAGCCGGCGCGGATTTTTTTATCCACGGCGCGCATTTCCCGCTTGTTATTTCCGCGTCCAAGTGTATATTATCGGCAGGCGCTCCAAATCAGGACACCGCCCCGGCAAAACCGCGAAACCATGCAACCGAACGAAAGGATTTCCATCATGAACGACTCCAAACGCATTTCCCTGCTCGGCGTCATCGTCGAGGACAATGCCGCCTCCGACCAGATCAACAAGATCCTCCACGCCTACAGCGAATTCATTGTCGGCCGCATGGGCATCCCGTACCGTTCCCGCAGCGTGAGCATCATCAGCGTGGTGCTGGACGCTTCGCAGGAAACCGCGGCCAAGCTCGCCTCCGAGCTCGGCGCCATCGCGGGCGTCAGCTGCAACATCGTCTCCGCGAAAAGCTGATCCTGCCTGAAAACGATTTCCACGCGCTCCGGTTCCGTCGTCCGTGATCTCCGGACCGGGCCGGGGCGCGCCGTCTCTTCATCCTCAATCCCGTTTCCCCCTGACCTCGCGCCATGATCGGCCTCATCGACGGCAACAACTTCTTCGTCTCCTGCGAACGCGTCTTCGACCCGAAGCTGGAGGGGAAGCCCGTTGCCGTACTCAGCAACAACGACGGCTGCTGCGTGAGCCGTTCCAACGAGTTCAAGGCGCTGAACATCCCCATGGGCACGCCGTATTTCCAGCTGAAGCCCATGATCGCCGAGTACGGGCTCATCCTCAAGTCCAGCAACTATGAGCTCTACGGCGACCTGTCCCGCCGCGTGATCGCCGTCCTGCACACGTTCTCCCCGGACGTGGAGCAGTACTCCATCGACGAGGCGTTCATCCATGTGCCGGACATGGACGAGGCGGCGCTTCTGGAGTTCGGCGGTCAAGTCCGGTCCACGATCCTGAAATGGGTCGGCATCCCCTGCGGCGTCGGGTTCGCACCGAGCCGGACGCTCGCGAAGATTGCGAACCACATCGGAAAGAAGCTGCCGTCCGGGGTCTTCGTGATGCCGCCCGACCCGGAGCCGATCCTGCGCGACCTGCCCGTTTCCGAAGTCTGGGGCGTGGGGCGGCACCTCGCCCCGAAGCTCCGCCGCATCGGCGTCAGGACCGCCGCCCAGCTCGCCTCCATGGACGAATCCGTCCTGAAGTCGAAGTTCAGCGTGTCCGTCGCCCGCACCGCGCGCGAGCTCCGCGGCGAATCCGTCATCGAGCACGAGGATCCGGACCGCCTTTCCGATTCCATCACGTGTTCCCGTTCGTTCGGCAGACCTGTGGTCGAGTTCGACGAGCTCGTCGAATCAGTGAGCGCGTACACCGCCCGCGCCGCCGAAAAGCTCCGCCGCGAAAAACAGGTGGCGGCGGGCGTAAACGTCTATTTCATCTACTATCCCGAATACGTCCCGGAGCAGATACCCGGCGGTTGTTCCTCCGCTTCGATCATGTTCGACGCGCCCACGGACTCCACCGGCTCCATGATCCGCCAGATCCGCCCGCGTCTCAGGAAGATCTTCATCCCCGGCAGGCGCTACAAGAAGTCCGGCGTGATGTTCTTCGGGCTCGAACCCGCCGCGGACCAGCCCCCGGACCTCTTCGCCGACCGTGCCGCCGAGGAAAAGGACCGCCGCCTCTCCGACACGCTCGACCGGATCAACCGGAGATTCGGGCGCGGCACGCTGTTCCATCTCGCCGAGGGGATCGACAAGCCCTGGGGCATGCGGCGCGAACTCCTGACGCCAAGCTACACGACCAGCTGGGACCAGCTGCCGCTCGTGAAATGATCCCGACGCACTTTTTTGTGTGAAAAAATGATATTCCCCGCTTGAAATCCTGCCGTCACAGCAGTATAGTTTTTCATCACAACCAACAACCCGCAACCGCCGGACCGGCACAACCCGAAAGCCTCCCCCATGAAATCAGCCGTAAGCAGCCATGATCTCCACGCATCCATCCGCAGACATTTCCTCTCCCTAGCATTCGCTCTGGCGTCGGCGCTCCTCGCCCCGGCATTGACCTCGTGCAGCACATGCGATTCCTCCGCCGACTTCAAGCTCCCCGAGATCACGGAGGACAATTTCGGCGGCTATCTGCTCGTGTCCTTCCGCGAGCAGTACCACGACGTCTTCTTCGCGCTCAGCCGCGACGGCTACACGTTCACCGACGTGAACGGCAACAAGCCCGTGCTGCTCGGCATCGACCTGGCGGAACAGAAAGGCATCCGCGATCCGCACATCTTCCGCGGTCCCGACGGCTTCTACCTCGCCGCGACCGACCTCCACATCTACGCTCAGCGTCAGGGCCTGCGCTCCACCCAGTGGCAGCGCGACGGCCAGAAATACGGCTGGGGCAACAACCGCAGCCTCGTGCTCATGAAGTCGAAGGACCTCATCAACTGGTCCAGCACCCACTTCGACGTCGCTGCCGCCTTCCCCGAACTCGGCGACATCAGCCAGGCATGGGCGCCAGAGACCGCCTACGACCCCGTCGAGAAGAAGATGTTCGTCTACTTCACGCTCGGGCTCAAGGGCGGCGAAGTGAAGCAGCTCTACTATTCCTACACGGACAAGGATTTCACGCAGCTCGTCACCGTGCCGAAGCTTCTCGGGTTCGATCCGGACCTCGGCGACCACTCCTACATCGACGGCGACCTCTCCTACGGAAACGGCAAGTTCCACCTCTTCGACTATGACAGCGGCATCAAGCACGCCGAATCCGACCATCTGCTCTACAGATACAAGTACGTCAGCGACGAGAACTGCGCGAAGACCGGCGGCGCGGTCGAAGCCCCGAACGTGTGGCAGCGCTTCGGCACCGACAAGTATGTCCTGATGTTCGACAACTACTCGTTCCCGAACGAAATGGCGTTCAGCGAGACCACGGACTTCCGCGAGTTCACGAACCTCGGTCGCTTCAACCAGGGCGTCATGAAAACCACGAACTTTACCGGAGCCAAGCACGGCGCGGTCATCATGCTCACGAAGGACGAGATCGACAAGTTCGCGAAATACTGCGGCCTGGTCGACTTCTGATCCTGCGCCTGACATCAACATCATCTCGCTTCCTCGCGGAGACGGCATCCGAAACGCCGACTCCGCGTTTTTTTGTTTTCCGAGCGTCAGCATTGCTTGATTTTTGATCGCTTTTATGCTATATTAGGTTTTTGTATTTGAAAAAGGTTTGCGCGCGTCTTCCGAACTCCTTATAAAGCGGAAGCCGCCGCACCGAACGGAGCACGATTCAAACATGATTAAAAGCATCCTATTGACCGGCGTGGGCGGACAGGGCATCCTGTTCGCGGCGGGCATCATCGCGTCCGCCGCCGAAGCCGCCGGATTCAACGTCACGACCAACGAGATCCACGGCATGGCGCAGCGCGGCGGCAGCGTGACGGCGCAGGTCCGCTACGGCGAAGGCTCGTTCGCCCCGCTCGCGGTCTCCGGCGGCATCGACGTGATCGCCGCCATGGAGCACATCGAGGCAGTCCGTTATGCCCACTGTCTGAAGCCCGGCGGGCTCGCGGTCGTCGCGAAGACGAGCGTGATCCCGGTCACGGTGACGACCGGCGCATGCACCTACCCCGACGACGTGGAGGACCGCCTGCACGCCGTCTTCCCGCGCCTGGTGTACCTCGACTGCAACGCGCTGGCGCAGGAACTGGGCAACGTCCGCCTCGCGAACACGATCCTCACTGGCGCGCTCTCCCGCGGACTCCCCGAGATCACCGAAGACAACTGGCGCGCCGGACTCCTCGCCCGCGTCAAAAAAGGCTTTGAAGAAGCAAATCTAACCGCATTCACGAAAGGAAGAATGCTATGTTCCGATATTTGAACGAAGAACTCGAGACGCTCTCCCGCGCCCAGATCACCGAACTCCAGAACAAGAGGCTGAAAGAGATCATCGCGCACACCGCGAAGAATTCCCCCTGGTCCGCGGCCCGCTACAAGGCTGCCGGCGTCGACCCCGCGAACTTCCGCGGCCTCGCCGACCTCCACAAGCTCCCGTTCTGCTCCAAGAAAGACTTCCGCGAACAGTATCCGCTCGGAATGTCCTGCGTCCCGCGCAACAAGCTCGCCGAAATGCACATGTCCAGCGGCTCCACCGGCACCCCGGTCGTGATGCCCTACACCATCGCCGACCTGAAGCAGTGGGCGCGCTGCATGGGCCGCTGCTACATCATGGCGGGCGCGAATCCCGGCGACACCTGCCAGATTACGCCCGGATTCGGGCTCTTCAACGGCGGATTCGGCTGCTACCACGGCGCGCGCGAGGCCGGGCTCTTCGTCGTCCCGACCGGCGCCGGCAACACCGTCCGCCAGATCAAGCTGGCGCACGATTTCCAGACCCGCGTGATGGTCGCCGTCGTGTCCTACTCCATCCGCATCATGGAGATCCTGGCGGAGACCAACCAGTCCCTGCCCGACCTGAAGATCGGCATCTTCGGCGCGGAATCGTTCTCCCCCGCCATGAAGAAGCGCATCCGCGACGGGCTCGGCATCGACGCGTTCGACATCTACGGCATGACCGAGACCGGCGGCATCGGCAGCGGCATGGACTGCCCCGCCCATGAAGGCATCCACATGTGGGAAGACGAGTATATCGTCGAAGTCGTCGACCATGACACCGGCGAACCTGTGCCCGACGGACAGTTCGGCGAGATCGTCGTCACCAGCCTCACCCGCGAAGCGCTCCCCGTGATCCGCTTCAAGACCGGTGACCGCGGCCGTATCCTGACCCGCGAAAAATGCGTCTGCGGACGCACCCACCTGCGCCTCGACACGATCAGCGGCCGACTCGACGACATGCTCATCATCTCCGGCGTGAACTTCTTCCCGAACCAGGTCGAGCAGTCCCTGCTGAAGGTCCCGGGCGTCCTGCCGAACTACCAGATCATCATCCGCGACAACCACGGCATCAAGAGCCTGCGCGTAAACGTCGAGGCCGAGCCCGGCGTGACCGGGTTCATGGTCGAGAAGCAGCTCAAGGAGGACCTCGGATTCTCCCCCGAGGGCGACATCTACAAACCCGGCGAACTCCCGCGCACCGAAGGCAAGGCAAAGCGCATCTTCTACGAGACCGTCGGCGAAGAAAACGATGACAAAGGAGGCAAATGATGGAAAGCGTCGTCTCTCCTGAAATCCTCGGCTACATGGAGCATTCGTCCTGGATCCGCAGGATGTTCGAGGCAGGTATCGAACTCAAGAAGAAATACGGCGAGGACCAGGTCTACGACTTCAGCCTCGGCAACCCGGACATGCCCCCGCCGCCCGAAGTGAAAGCCGCGCTGCTCGACTTCGCGCAGACCGCCGACCAGCCCTACTCCATCGGCTACATGCCGAACGCCGGATTCCCCGACACCCGCGCCGCGCTCGCCCGCAAGGTCTCGCAGGAGCAGTCCGCCGAGATCGACGCTTCGCGCGTGGTGGTCACCTGCGGCGCTGCGGGCGGCCTGAACGCCGTCTTCCGCGCCACGCTGGAGCCCGGCTGCGAAGTCCTCTGCCCCGCCCCCTACTTCGTCGAATACGGCTTCTACGTCTCGAACTTCGGCGGCAAGCTCCGTCCCGTGCCGTCGCATCCCGAGGATTTCTCGCTTGATATCGAGGGATTCCGCGCCGCGCTGAGCGACAAGACGCGCGCCGTCATCATCAACTCCCCGAACAACCCGACCGGACGCATCTACAACCGGCAGGAACTCGCCGCGCTCGCCGATGCGCTCCGCGAACAGTCCGAGAAGAACGGCCGCCCGATCCTGCTGATCTCCGACGAACCGTACCGCTTCCTCAATTTCGAGCACGTCGAGATCCCGTCGCTCTTCTCGCTCTACGACGACTCCATCGTGATCGGATCGTTCTCCAAGAACCTCTCGCTCGCGGGCGAACGCGTCGGCTATGTGGCCGCCGCCCCGAACTTCCACGGCGTGAAGGAGTTCATCGCCGCCGTCACCATGACCAACCGCATCCTCGGGTTCGTGAACGCACCCGCCATCGGCCAGAAAGTGCTGAACAGCTGCATCGACTGCGAGGTCGACCCCGTCCTCTACGGACGCCGCCGCGACATGATGGCGGACGTCCTGCGCGAAGCCGGTTTCGAGTTCTACCTGCCGCCCGGAGCGTTCTATTTCTTCCCGAAGACCCCGATCGAGGACGATGTGGAGTTCGTCCGCATCCTCCAGGGCGAACGCATCCTCGCGGTCCCCGGCGTCGGATTCGGCATGGCGGGCTTCATCCGCCTCGCGTTCTGCGTGCCGGAACGCACCATCACGGATTCGCTCCCGTCCTTCAAGCGCGCCGTCGCATCGGTCCGGAGGTAATCCCCCATGCGCCTGCTCCTCACCGGAAACGAGGCGATCGCACGCGGCGCGTGGGAAGGCGGCGTAACGGCGGCGTTCGGCTATCCCGGCACCCCGTCCACCGAAATTCTCGAAAACCTCGTCAAATACGACGGCGTCTACTGCGAATGGAGCCCGAACGAAAAAGTCGCGCTTGAGGCGGCCGCCGGGGCGTCCATCGGCGGCGCTCGCTGCATCGTGACCATGAAGCTCGTCGGGCTGAACGTTGCCGCCGACCCGCTGATGACCCTCTCCTACGTCGGCGTCCGCGGCGGACTCGTGGTCATCGTGGCGGATGACCCCGGTCAGCATTCATCCCAGACCGAACAGGACACCCGCCACTACGCGCGCCTGGCGAAGATCCCGATCCTCGATCCCGCCGACGCCGTCGACGCCCGCGCTTTCATGCTGGAGGCGTTCGAACTCTCCGAAAAGTACGGCTGCCCGGTCATCCTCCGCACCACCACCTGCGTGGGGCATTCCCGCGCGCTGGTCGAATGCGGCGAGCCGCGCCAGCGCAACGTGACGGAGTTCAGGAAAGAACCCTCGCGCTTCGTGCCGCTCCCGCTCTGGGGCCGCAAGCTCCGCGTGAAAGTCGAGGAACGCCTCGACGCACAGGCCATCGACGCCGCCTCCCATCAGACGTTGAACCATGTCCTGCCGGGGACCGACGCCGAACTCGGCATCATCACCTGCGGCATCACGGCGCTTTACTGCCGCGAGCTTATGCCGGAGGCTCCGATCCTGAAACTCGGCTGGCCGTTCCCGTTCCCCGACTCCATGATCCGCGAATTCGCCGCATCCGTCAAACGCGTCGTCGTGATCGAAGAAGGCGACCCGATCCTGGAGGAACACGTCCGCTCGCTCGGCATCGCGTGTTCCGGCAAGTCCGACGTCGTGCCGCGCTGCGGCGAGCTCACGCCGGACCGCATCTTCGAAATCCGCGAAAAGCTCCGCGGCACATGCGGCGAACTGCCGAAGCCGTTCCCGCAGGCCGACGGACTCCCGATGCGGCCCCCGGTCTTCTGTCCCGGCTGCCCGCACCGCGCCCTGTTCTACGCGCTTACCAAGTTCGATGTGATCGTGACGGGCGACATCGGCTGCTACAGCCTCGCCGTCTTCCCGCCGCTGGAACGCACCGACGTGCTCATCTGCATGGGCGGCGGCTTCACGCTCGCGCACGGACTCGACAAGGCAGGAGAAAAGAAAAAGGTCGTCGGCGTGCTCGGCGATTCCACGTTCTTCCACTCCGGCATCACCGGCCTGCTCGACGTGGTCTACAACGGCGGCGCCTCCACGCTCATCGTGGTCGACAACTCCACCACCGCCATGACCGGCCACCAGGAACACCCCGGCACCGGCCGCACCATCTCCGGCGAGACCGCGCCCGCCGCATCCATCGAAGCCATCGCGCGCGCCTGCGGCATGAAGCGGGTCACCGTCTGCGACCCGTTCGACCAGGAAAAGCTCCACGGCATCCTGGCGGAGGAGATCGCCGCCGACGAGCCTTCCCTCATCATCTCGAAGGCGCCCTGCCCGCTCAAGATACGCCGCCGCACCGGTCCCGTCCGCGCCATTGACGCCGCAAAATGCAGGAACTGCAAGGCGTGCCTCAAATGCGGCTGTCCCGCCATCATCGTCACGTCCGGCAGGCCGTCCATCGACCCGGACCTCTGCGCCGGGTGCCGCCTCTGCGAATCCGTCTGCAAGTTCGGCGCCATCGCCCCCGTTTCGTCCGATGGACAGAAAAGCTGACCAGCCATGAAGATACTCGACCGCACCACCATCGCCTCCGGCGGCTGGATCTCCCTCCAGAAGATCAAATACCTTGGCCACGACGGAAAGATCCGCACGTGGGAGTCCGCGTCCCGCATCAATTCCCAGGGCGCGGTCATGATGATCCCCCGGACGCGCCCCGGGGACAAGCTCATCATCATCAGGCAGTTCCGCCCCCCGACCGGCGGCCTCGTCTACGAGTTTCCAGCCGGGCTCATCAATCCCGGCGAGGACCCGGCGGAGGCTGCCGTGCGCGAGCTCAAGGAGGAAACCGGCTACGTCGGCAAAGTGGAGTACTGTTCGCCGCGCGTCTTCACCTCGCCGGGGCTCTCCTCGGAGTTCGTCCATCTCGTCGAGATGTCCGTCGACCTGGAGGCGCAGTCCGACCTCGCCACGCACTTCGACGAGTCCGAGTACATCGAAACGTTCCTCGTGGGACAGGACGAACTGGCGGACTTCATCCGCGGGGCAGAAACGGAAGGCTGCGGCGTGGACACGAAGATCTACATGTGGGCCATTTCCCGCGGCCTTTTACGGCAGTAAAAACGCCTTTCCCGGCAAAAACGCGCGTTTTTTTGGAGAAAACATCGTTTTTCATTTGCCATTTCCGTTTTTTATGCTATATTCTTAGAATAATTTTTTCCAACATGGAACTTTCAACCAGGAATCTTCAACAATGGGCAATCTGAGAAAAAAACGCCGTCGCAAAATCGCTCAGCACAAACGCAAAAAACTGCTGAAGGCCATGCGGCATAAAAACAAGTAAGCGGTCATCCCGCCAGCTTGTTCCCCGGCAGACGTCCGGGAAGAATGGAACGCGTCCCGCGGTGCCAACGGCACTTCAGGCGCGTTTCCTGTTTTTCGACACCAATCCAGAAAGATCCGCACCGGCATGACTCCTCTTCTCCCATTCAGGCTCCCCCGCCGTGCATCCGGCTTCTCCGCGCAGCATTGGAAGCCGCGCATCTTCGCGGCGGCTTTCGCGCTCGCCGCGGCATCCGCGCCCGGTGTCTTCGCGCAAGGGGACATGGAATCGGACCTGCTGCCGAACACGACGCTCTTTTTCGACGAGCTTCTGCCGGCGCACGAGGCACAGGAGGAAGCCGAACTCCTCGCCGACCTGGCAAGGCTCTTCGACCATCCGCTTCTCGCGGGCAGATTCGAGGAAAAACACCTCGACCAGCTTTTTGAAATAGCGGGGAAACACCCGGATGCCGAGGCGGTTTTTTCGCCGCTCGTCCAGGCAATCGCCCAGCCGGAACTTCACGACAAGGTGCTGCCGCGCTTCCTGGAACTCGTGGAAAAGAACCCGGATTCTCGTGAACTCAACCTCACGGCAGGCGAACTCCTCGTGCAGGAAAAGCGCATGGACGACGCCATCAAGTATTTTGAGCGTGCGTTCGAGATCGTCCGCAAGGACCCCGAACCGCCGTCCGCGCGCCGCCGCGAATACAATGCGAACATCGCATCCAAGCTCATACTCGTCTACTCGGACAAGGCGCTCGACAAAAAGCGCCGCGCGGACCCGGCGCTCGCCGACGAGGTGAAAGTCTGGCTTAAAATGCTCCGCGCGCTCCGAGCCGAAGTCGAGGGCATGCATGTGTTCGACACCTCGCCGGAAGTGCTTTCCGCGCTTATCGTCTCCTGCGCGGGCGACATGGAAACGTCCGACGCGAAGTCCCCGCTCGCCACATCCGTGCTTGTCCCGTTCAACGCCGAAGTCTGGGCGCTCCGCGACGAAATGCACGGCATCGTCGGGACCACGCTGAACCGTCTGCTGGACCGTCCGAAAGAGACCGAGGATCCCGTGTTTCCCGCGCCGTTCCGCGCGCTCTGCGACCTCGGCTACGGCTCCCAGGTCATGGCCGCCGCGCTCGCCCGGATCGCCGAAGCGCCCAATGACACCGAGGCGCTGTTCATCGTCGCCATGCTGGCAGACGAACTGGACGAACCGTTGCTCGGCGTGCGCGCATGGGACCGCATTTTCGCGACCGTGAAAGCCCCGGCGCCCAGCATGTTCGCCGTCTGCGTTTCGCTCCAGATGGCCGCGAAGCTGTACGACGACGCCGAACGCACCTACAGGATCCTGTCCACGCTCATCGATGCGCCGGAAGCGATCAACACGAAACTCGCGCAGATCGAATTCGAACGCGGGAACTACAGGAAAGCGCTCGAATTCCTCCAGAAAGCCCAGCTCGACAGCGAACGCCTGCTGCTCGAGACCGACTGCTACATGCGCCTGCGCAATTACACAAAGGCGCTCGAACGCATCCGCAATGCCGCACGCATCACCCCGACGCTCCTGCAAGGTCGCAGATTCCGCCTCGTCAGCGCGAACATCGCGGACAAGGCGAACGACATGCGTTACGTCGAGGAAATGCTCGCGCCGCTGCTCACGAGCCGTCCGCCGGCGGGACGCGACGACAGCATCCCCGATGCGGAGATATACAATTCCCTCGGCTACATCTTCGCCGACCACGACTACAAGCTTCAGGACGCCCTGCGCTACATTCTGAAAGCCGTCGAGCTGGACCCGAAAAACGGCGCCATCGCCGACAGCTACGCGTGGGTCCTCTTCAAGCTCAAACGCAACGAAGAGGCGAAGAAAGAGATCCTCCGCGCCATCGAACTCCTCGGCGAGGACGTCGATGCCACCATCCTGGACCACGCCGGAGACATCTTCTTCGCGCTCGGCGACCGTGCCGCCGCCCGCGATTACTGGGAGAAAGCCGCCCGGGCGGACGGCGACGTGGATTTCGACGCCATCGACCGCAAGATCGCGTCCGTGTCCGGTTCCTGAACCGCGGACCGCGGCCACCCATCCCGTTTCATCCGTTCCCGGTTTTACATTCTTTTCCGTTGTTTTTCATCTTTTTTCCCCGCGCGATTTGAATTAATGCCAAAACAGGTGTATCTTAATATACTAAGCTTTGCCGTTTTTGGAAAGGACCGGAATCAAAAACATGGACCAGAAGAACTTCTCGAAAGACTTTGTCGTCGCGAATCCGCTCGGGATTCACGCACGGCCCGCGTCCGTCTTCGTGCAGGCAGCGGCTGATTTCGAGTCCGAGATCACCGTCACGAACCTTGATTCCGGTCATTTCGCCGACGGCAAAAGCGTCATGTCCATGCTCATGCTTGCCGCCCCCCAGGGCACGCGGATCCGCCTCGAAATCGCAGGTCCCGACGCCGCGGCCGCCATGGAGGCGCTTTCCAGGATCATCGAAGGAGGCTTCGACGAATGATTGAACCGGCCTCCCCCGTCGATCCGCTCCCTGTATCGGCTGCCCAGTCCTCTCCCGCCGCCCGGCCGGCGGAAAAGAAAGAAGTCCTTTTCCACGGATTCCCCGCTTCTCCCGGCATCTGCCGCGGCCACGTGCTCGTTTTCGGCGCGGCGCATACCGATTTCAACGAGATCGACCCGATCCCGATTGAGCCGTCCGAAGTCGAAGACGAGGTAAAACGTTTCCAGACCGCCCTCGACAAGACCAAGATCGAGATCAAGGCGCTCCAGAAAAAGATGCAGAGGACCATCGAAAAGCGCGACGCGAAGATATTCGACGCGCATCTGCTGATCGTCGAGGACAAGCTCCTGCACAAGGAAGTCCTCGCGCGCATCCGCTCCCAGCTCTGCAACGCCCAGTCGTCTTTTCTGCTCACCATCCAGCGGTACATCAACGCCATCTCCGGCACGAACGACACCTATCTCCATGAACGCGCCGGAGACATCCGCGACATCGCGAACCGCATCCTCCGCAACCTCACCGGCGACAAGGACGTCGGCCCCACGCTCGACAATCTCCCGGAAAACACCGTCGTCATCGCGCACGACCTGACGCCGTCCGACACCGCCATGCTCGACCGCCGGAACATCCTCGGATTCGCCATCGAGACCGGGAGCCGCACCTGCCACACGTCCATCCTCGCGCGATCCCTGCGCATTCCCGCCGTCGTCGGCATGCGGAACATCGCGGGCAAGTTCGCGAACGGCGACGAGGTGATCGTGGACGGCTTCCTCGGCATGGTCATCCGCAATCCCAGCAAGGAAACGCTGGCGTTCTACAAGGAAAAGATCAGCCGCAAGGACGAACTTTACAATCTCCTGCTGAAAGACAGCTCCCGGGCGGCAGAAACGACCGACGGATACCGCGTCAAGCTCTGCGCCAACATCGAGGGCGCGGAGGACCTCGACGAAGTCTTCCGCTGCGGCGCCGAGGGCATCGGGCTCTTCCGCACCGAATACCTCTTCATGAACACGCCGACCGCGCCCGACGAGGAAACGCAGTTCCGGATCTACTCCAAGCTGCTCCGCGCCATGCACGGCCGTTCGGTCACCATCCGCACCGTCGACCTCGGCGGCGACAAGCTCGACTTCGCCTCGGCATCCGCGATCCGCGAGCCGAATCCCTTCCTCGGGCTCCGCGCCATCCGCCTCTGCCACGAGAAGCCGCAGCTCATCCGCACCCAGCTCCGCGCCCTGCTCCGCGCGGGCGTCGACGGCGACCTCCGCATCATGTTCCCCATGGTCTCCTCCCTCTCCGAGATTGAGGAGCTGATATCCATCCGCGACGAGATCATCGAAGAGCTCGGGAACGAAAACATCCCGTTCGACCCGAAAGTCAAGATCGGCGCCATGATCGAGATCCCCTCCGCCTGCCTGATCGCCGACGCACTCGCAGCGAAAGTCGACTTCTTCAGCATCGGCTCCAACGACCTGGTGCAGTACACGCTCGCCGTCGACCGCCTGAACGAACGCGTCGCCTATCTCTACCGCCCCAGCCATCCCGCCGTCATGGAATTGATCCGCCTCACGGTCGAAGCCGCGAAGAAACACCGCATCCCGGTCTGCGTCTGCGGCGAGATCGCCGCCGATCCACGCTTCACGCCCATCCTGCTCGGGCTGGGCGTCCTGGAACTCAGCATGAGCCCGAACGCCATCGCCGAAGTCCGCGGCGTCATCCGGAAGACCTCCATGCTCGCCTCGGAGAACCTCGCGAAAATCGCGCTCACCGCCTCCGATCCCGAGGACGTCATGGTGATGGCGAAAGAGCACATCCAGGCAGTCGCGCCGGATATCGCGTCCATCCTCGGCTGACCCTCATGTCCCCTGCCAGAAAGACGATTCCGAAAGGTTGACCGGACATGACGTTCTCCCTCCCCGCGTGGCTCCTGCCCGTCCTCGGTTCCGCATTCGCGCTCGGATTCTACGACCTGTGCAAGAAGCACGCCGTCGACAGGAACTCCGTCATGCACGTGCTTTTCTACGCCACGCTCTGCGGCTCCGCGTTCTACCTGCTCGCCACCCTGATTTGGACAGGCTCCCTCGCCGACGCCCGCTGCTCCGAACGCGACTTCGCGCTCATCGTCCTCAAGTCCCTGCTCGTTTCCTCCAGCTGGACCTGCGTCTACTATGCGATGCGCGACCTGCCCATCTCCATCGCCGCGCCGATCCGCGCCAGCAGCCCCGTCTGGACGTTTCTCGGCGGGCTCTTCCTCTTCCATGAAGTCCCGACCCTGGCGCAGGGGATCGCCATGCTCCTCATCTTCACGGGCTACTATCTCTTTTCCGTCTTCGGCAAACTCGAGGGCATCTCGTTCCGCCACACCCGCGCGATGCACCTGATCCTGCTCGGGACGCTCCTCGGCGCAGGGTCCTCGCTCTACGACAAATATCTTCTGAACTCCCTCAACATCCCCCCGCGGACCGTCCAGTTCTGGTTTTCGGTCGACCTCGTCGTGATCCTCGGCGCGGGCTGCCTGGTCCGGGCAAAATGCTTCGGGAAAAAGCACCCGTTCATCTGGCGCTGGACGATCCCCCTCACGGGCGTCCTGCTCATCCTCGCCGACTTCCTTTACTTCTACGCAGTCAGCCTGCCGGACATCAAGATCTCCCTCGTCTCGCTGGTGAGGCGGTGCAGCTGCATCGTTTCGTTCACCGCGGGCGCGTGGTATTTCCGCGACGTCCATGTGAAGAAGAAAGCCTGTGCGCTGGCTCTGATCCTGATCGGCGTCGTCATCCTTGCCCTCGCAAAGTAATCCGCCTCCTTTTCTCCCGTTCACCGCCTCCCTGCCCTGACGCGCCCGCCGGATCATTGATCCGCTTCCCCTCTTCCGCTTTCCGTTCCGCTTTCACGGAAGGCATTTACGCGCTATGGTCTTATCCCACCTGAGATATCTGCATCCGCTCGGCCGGTTTTCGTGGCGTCGCCGGAAACGGAAGCAAAAAAACTCCGACGGACTTTTGAGGAGTTCGCCGGAGCGGATTGTCAGGGAGAGGTCCGAATCGATCGGACCGGATTTCAACGGATGGATTATTCCTGTCCCCACAGTTCCTGGTTCCAGGTCCAGAATCCGCTGGGTTCGCGGTTTTCGACCTTGGACACTTTCGTGTTGATGGTCTGTTCCGGGCGGAGGTTCGAGGCGTGGCCGTCGATGAACGAGTAGTTCCAGGAACCGCTCACGTGCCAGGGCTTCGTTTCGCCGCTGCCGTTGTTGAACTCAGGAGCGAGCTGGCCCTGGTCCCAGTGGTGGCAGATGCTGCCGGGCTTGAAGTTGTAGGACGGATGGTTCGTCTCGCTGTAGACGCGTCCGGGGGCATTGGAGGAGTTCGACTTCATGTTCCAGGAAGTGTCGCAGACGTAGATCATCTGGGACGGAATTTTGAACTTGGTGGTCTTCAGGACCGGGCCGTTCGGGATTTCGGCGGCGTTGGCGCTGCTCTTCATGTTACGGACGGCGGAACGGTTGATGGCGTAGGAGAACTTGGGATTGTCGTTGGTTTTGTCGGAGAGCGCCTTGGTGGCTTCGTCCGCGGGGCACTCGAACATCTTCGCCGCTTTCACGGCAGCGCGCCATTTCGTCGTGTCAGAGAAAGGAGAAGTGGTCGGCATCTGCGTGGTACTGCCGATCTGGTTCCAGATGAGGGCCGGCCAGATGTTGACGCCGTTGCAGCCGGTGTTCGTGATCGGCGTGACGTACCCGTTGTAGTCGGCGGCGTACAGGTGGTTCGACTGCGAGAACTGCTTGCAGTTCGAGGTGCACTGTGCCATTCTTGCCGTCTTTCTGGCACTCTGGAGCGCAGGAAGGAGCAAGGCGGCCAGAATCGCGATGATCGCGATCACGATCAGGAGCTCAATCAGTGTAAAATGAGCTTGACTCCGGGAATAACGGTTTTTCATTCTGGTGTCCTTTCAAAGAAAGTGTTATGTGATTTGTGAAAAATACGGCCAAACATGCGACGCCGCATAAAATCCACCTCAAATGGGCATTTTATACGGTTTTTCGCGTTTCTTTGCACTAATATAATATTCCTTTCACGATATTTCAAGCCTTTTTCTAGAGTTTTTTAACGTAAAATGCATTTTTCCCGGCGACAGCGTCATTTTGGCAGAATTTGCCGGCGGATGGAAACCTGCTTCCTGCTTTTTTTGAATCATCGGCATTTCCTTTCGCTTGACTTTGGCGTTTGGCGTAGCTATATTATATTTGACTGTCTTCACAACCAAAATGTTCCCGGGACCGGACGCTTTTTCCGTGCCGTCCCGTCTGAACCAAAGGAGTCTCCCCATGTCATTCCGGTCTTTCCGCAAATTCGCCGCCGCGGCAGCCGTCTGCTGCGCCGCGGTCCCGATTCAGACTTTCGCCCTGCCTCAAGCCTTTACTGTCACTTCCAATGAAAAAGCTTTTCCGCAAGGAGTGTCCGTGCCGTTCGTCACCCTCGCGGAGAATGGCATGACGCTTCCGGTCATCGTCGACGATGCCGATTACGAGTGCGTGAAGAAGGCCGCCGCGATGTTCTGTTCCGACCTGAAAGCCATCACAGGACGCGAGGACGCCGCCGTGCTCGGGAACGTGATCGAACAGGATCAGAGGAACATTGTCATCGCCGGCACGCTCGGGCACAGTCCGCTGATCGACAAGCTTGTCGCGGAAGAGAAAATAGACGTTTCCGGGATCAGGGGCAAGTGGGAACACACGCTCCTTACGATAAAAGGAAAGCAGCTCATCATCGTCGGCAGCGACCGCCGCGCCACCGCTTTCGGGCTCATGAAGCTTTCCGAAGACTGCGGCATGTCCCCGTGGAACTGGTGGGCGGACGTCCCGCCGCGCCATGCCGAAAGCCTCTGGTTCTCCGGTCCGCGCAATAACGGCTCCGATCCGGCTCAGCTTATCGACGCCCCGAAGGTCAAATACCGCGGCATCTTCATCAACGACGAGGACTGGGCGCTTCACGAGTGGGCGAAGAACAACTTCGAGAAGGACGGCTTCGGGCGCATCGGCCCGAAGACCAATGAAAAAATCTTCGAGCTCATGCTCCGTCTCCGCATGAACTATTTCTGGCCCGCCATGCACGACGTGAGCGTCGAGTTCGGCGCGGTCCCCGAGAACCCCATTCTCGCCGACCGGTACGGCATCGTGATGGGCGCGAGCCACTGCGAGCCCATGCTCCGCAACAACTGCCACTGGAAAAAGGAGGACGGCGAGTGGAACTACATCACGAACCAGGCGAAGATCGATTCCTACTGGAAGGAAAGCGTGGACCAGCGCGGCGACAAGGAAGCCGTCTGGACGCTCGGCATCCGCGGCATCCACGACTCCGCCATGGCAGGCGCGAACACGATGGACGAGAAAAAGGCGCTCGTCTCCAAAGCGATCACCAACCAACGCGCCATGCTCGACGCGGGCGTCTCGAAGGAATGGGGCCCCGTCGCCCAGTGCTTCGTGCCGTACAAGGAAGTCCTCGCCATCTATGACGCCGGGCTTGAGGTACCCGAGGACGTCACGCTCGTCTGGGTCGACGACAACTACGGCTACATCCGCCGCCTGAGCAACCCGGAGGAACAGAAGCGTTCCGGCGGCTCCGGCGTGTACTATCACATCTCCTACTACGGCGGGCCGCACTCCTACTGCGAGCTGAACACCACCCCGCCCGCGCTCATGCAGCTGGAACTCCGCAAGGCGTGGGACAACAATGCCCGCGACCTGTGGGTGCTGAACGTGGGCGACCTGAAGCTCATGGAAGTCGGCGTGGACTATTTCGCCCGCCTCGCCTGGGACCCGACCAGGACGAACAAGGCACTCTCACTCCCGGACGGCATAATCCCGGAGGCGCCCCTTGGCAAAACGGGCAGATATTACGTTGAAATCGACCAACTGGACCAGGGTGCTTTCCTGGCGGATTTTGTGAAAAGGAACTTCGCGAAAGACACGTCGAATTCGTACCGGACGGAAAAAGCCGACGCGGTCTGGACGCTCATGGATTATTTCCAGCTCGGCGCGTTCCGCAAGCCCGAGGAAATGTCCCGGGCATGGGTGCTCGACCTCCGCGACGACCAGATCGAGCCGCTGAAGAAACAGTATGAGACCCTGATCTCCGAGGCGAAAAACGCCGAACGCCAGATGGAAACGCCGGAACTGGCGGACGCATGGTTCGAGATCGCCGGATATCAGGCGCAGTACCTCGGCAACGCCGGGCTCATCTTCCTCGCCTGCCGCGAAGCCGCAAAGCAGAACAAGGACCTCCGCGCCGCCGCCGAACCGTACATCCGGGCCATCGACGCCAACCGCGAACGCTTCGGCAAGCTCAAAGACGGCAAGTGGGCGGGCTTCCTCCCCGACACCGTCCGCAACCGCACGACAAACAACGAATGGTGGACCCACATGCAGTGGCCGTGGAACGACGGCCGCGGGTGGCACTTCGGAAACACCGATCACAAGAAAGGCTGGTCCGACGACCTCATCCAGCAGTCCATGGCAAAAGACAGCAACAATGACAGGTCGTTTGCGAATCCGAAGCCGCACTGGGCGAAGTTCTGCGGCATGGAAAGACCGTTCGAAACCCCGGCGGGAACCGCGTGGAAGACGGACGGCGACGAAACGGCGTCATATTCTCTCGGAAGCTGGGCGCTCGTCCCCGCTTCCCCGGATGTCGCCTTCGATGAAAAGGACGAAAATGCCCCCGGCCTCGAGTTCGCGTTCGAAACCGATAAGTCCGAGGCGAACGCCCTGATCGACTTCATCCCGTCCTACGCGCTCTACCCCGGCAGGCAGACCCGCGTGTCCGTATGGCTCAACGGCGAATTCCTCCAGGCAGTCTCCGTCCCGAACTCCGACAGCCTCAAGGAGGAGAACGGTCCGCGCAGCACGCTCATCCTCGACAATTTCGCCCGCGTGGTCGTCCCGATGAAAAACCTCAAAAAAGGACAGAACACGTTCACGATCCGCGCCGTCGACCCCGGCGTCTCCATCCGCGCGGTCTACCTGCCGAAGAAATAACGTCAACAGGATTTTACAGAATCCCAAACGAAAAGCTCGTTTCTTTCCATTTTCCGGCGTCCGCGGATCACTCCCGGGCGCCGGATTTTTCGTGTTTTTTTCCGTTTTGTCGCTTGTAATAATCCAACGTCAGGTTTATATTATTCCGCAAGGAGTATTCCGCATGCCATTTATCTTCCGCTACAAAGGTTTCACGATCCGCTTCTGGTACTGCTTCGAGGAACGGCGCAGGCACGTTCACGCCATCAGCGACGACGCAAACGTCAAGATATGGCTGGAACCGGAGATCTCCGTCGCGTCCGTCAAGGGGCGAATCAACGAATCCATGCTCAACGAACTTCTTCAGGAGGTCAGGCGAAATGAACAGCTTTGTCACGATGCTTGGGATCAATACGTCGGAAAATAAGACGTGCTTCCTCGGGACGACCGACGAAGGCATGGCGATACTGGTCAACGGGAAAGATTACTTCCTGCGCTATGCAGATTTCCCGTGGTTCGAATACTGCGGCGCGACGGAATTGCGCGACCTCACAGCCGACCGCTGGGGCGTGTACTGGAACACCATCGGCATTGACCTGCCGATCGAGGCGCTGGAACACCCGGAACAGTTCCCGGAAAAGATTTCCGTGGAATCCTGGCTGAAAGCGAGAAGCCGCAGTGCCGCACGCATCATGGGACAGGTCAAGTCCGCACGGAAAGCCGCCGCCAGCAGACGCAATGGTTTGAAAGGCGGCCGCCCGCGCAAAAAAGAAACGACATCCCGGCGTTCTACAGCAGTAAAACGCCGAGCCAAGCCAGAATCCGCATAAAACGGATTGATGCGGGAAACATATTCGATCCTCTTCACCCGTCATTCCACGCCGGCGTCCGCGGATCACTCCCGGGCGCCGGATTTTTCGTGTCCGTTTTCCACGCGATTCCGCGAAAAGCCATCAAAAAACCGCGAAAAGTCGCGCCCATGCGCGAAAATATAGAAAAAAGTTGAAGAAAACTGCGTTTTCAGGTTGAAGAAATCGCAATATGGGGGTATAGTTACAGTTAATTTGAAACTTCTGGAGTTTGTCTCATGTTCTGGATCATCACGGGATTGCTGTTCCTGCTGCTCGTCGTCGGGCTCATCGCCGTCTATCAGCGGCTCAAGATCGCCCTGCTCCGCAGCAAGCTGGAAAATGCCATCCACACCAACGCCCAGACCAACACCTACCTGAACATGTTTTCGCGCGGCGTCCGCCAGACCGAGAACAAGGGCGAATGGATGAGCGTCACGGCGAAATACCTTTCCGACCTCATTCAGGCGGACTCCGTCTGCGTCTACCTCTACCGCGACGGCGCGTTCTTCCCGTCCGGCATGACCCCGCATTACCCGCTCCAGCTCTCGCGCCCCCTGCCCTGCGATCTCGACGACCCGGAAGCGGTGCAGGCGGCGAAAGACGCCGTCCCGCAGGACCTCGCCGGGCTCATCCTCTCGACCGTGCTCCCCCATGAATCCCTGCTCATCGCCGACCCGCGGCACCCGCTCCTCACGAAGATCACGCATACCGAGACCGTGAAGACGTTCATCGCGGTCCCGATGATCTACGAGAAGAAGCTGATCGGCATCATCTGCGCCTCGAACAGCTCCGCGCCGCACCGCCGCGTCTTCACGCAGGAGCAGATCAACCGGCTGAGCCTGCTCACCGCCCCGGTCATCCTCGCCCGGAACATCCTCGAGATGTACGACCGCCTCAGCCAGCAGCAGCGGATCTCGCAGGAACTCGAATTCGCCCGCACGCTCCAGCGGTCGCTCCTCCCGCCCGACTGCCCGCAGTGGGGCGGATTCTCCATCCAGGCTGTCTCCCGCGCGGCGAAAGAGGTCAGCGGCGACTTCTACGACTTCGTCGAGATCGACTCCGACCGCCTGCTGGTGGTCATCGGCGACGCGTGCGGCAAGGGCATCCCGGCATGCCTCATCATGGCAATGACGCGCAGTTTCATCCGCGCCAACATCCCGCACTTCACCACGCTGAAAGCCATGCTCTTCGAGCTCAACGACAACCTTTTCCGCGACATGGGCGACGGACGCTACATCACGCTGGCGGTCTGCCTGCTGAACAAGAAGGAAAACACGCTCGAATACGCACGCGCCGGGCATACCGAGCTCATCCTGTACGTCCGGAAGCACATCCGCAGCATCAACCCGAACGGGGCCGGCCTCGGTCTCTTCCCGTCCGAGATCACCGAATACGACACCTTCAACACGCAGTTCGGCCCCGAAATGTCGATCATCATGTTCACCGACGGCATCAACGAGGCGGAAAATGCGGACGGCGAGCAATTCGGCATCGAACGCATCAAGGACTGCTTCATGGGCTCCTGTCTCGCGCAGGAATCCCCCCGCGAAGCCGTCGCCAAGCTCATGGACGGCGTCGACCGTTTCTCCCCGCCCAACGGCGAACAGGACGACCGCACGGTCGTCGTCATCTCGCCACTCATCTGAAGAAAGGAACCCCACTCATGACTCTTGCCTCAAAATGCGCGCTCCTCATCGTCTCGGCTTGCGCGGTTTCATTCCTCTGCGCCTCGTCCTGCGCCTCCACCGAAGCGAAGAAACAGCAGCAGATGGCGGAACTCACGCCCGAACAGATCGCGAACATGTCGCCCGAAGAGGTCGCGGAATACTACGCCCGCCGCGCCAAGCTCCGTTCCCAGGCGCGCCAGCAGCAGGAAGAAGAGGAGTACTCGTCCACGAGCGGCATCTTCGCCATCCACAGCATCGAAAAGCGCGAACGCCTCGGCAACGTGAACGAACGCCTGAAAGACGACGCTTCCAACGCCGTGTTCCCCTGGACGACCCACGACCCGCGCCGCAGCGAATCGCTCCTTGACCAAAGGTCCGCCGTCTACAACTGGTAACCCATCCACGCACAGTTTCCTCTCCTCATGAGCATCACAGATACCCGATACATCGTCACGGGCGCGGCCGGATTCATCGGCAGCGCCTTCGTGTGGGGACTCAACCGCAGGGGCATCGACGACATCCTGATCGTCGATCACCTCGGCGAGTCCGACAAATGGAAGAATCTCCGCGCACTGCGCTATGCCGACTACATGGAGAAAGACGACTTCTTCCGCGTGCTCGCCGCGGATGGACTCCCCTCCTCCGTGGAGGCTGTCATCCATCTCGGCGCGTGCTCCTCCACCACCGAGCCCGACGCCTCCTACCTCGTCCACAACAATTTCGAATACTCCAAGCTCCTCGCCACGCTCTGCGCCGCGCGCGGCATCCGCTTCATCTACGCCTCCAGCGCCGCCACCTACGGCGCGGGCGAGCACGGCTATTCCGACGACCACGCCGGGATCCCCGCCCTGCGTCCGCTGAACATGTACGGCTACTCCAAGCAGTTGTTCGACCTGTGGGCGATCCGCAACGGGCTCATCGGCTCCATCGCCGGCATGAAGTTCACCAATGTCTTCGGCCCGAACGAACGCCACAAGGGGCCGATGCGCAGCATGGTCTGCCGCGCGTTCGAACAGATCCACGACACCGGCAGCGTGAAGCTCTTCAAGTCCTGCCGCCCCGAATACGCCGACGGCGAACAGAAGCGCGATTTCGTGTATGTGAAAGACATCGTGGACATGATCCTCTTCCTGCTCGACCGCCCGGACCTCTGCGGCATCTACAACGCAGGCAGCGGCCTCGCCGAGACCTGGAATGAGCTCGTTTCCGCCGTCTTCGCCGCCATCGGGAAGCCCTGCAGCATCGAATACATCGACATGCCCGAAATCCTCAAGGGCAAGTACCAGTACTACACCTGCGCCGACATGACCAAACTTCGCGCCGCAGGCTTCACCGGCGGCAGGACCCCGCTCGCCGACGCCGTCGCCGATTACGTCCGCGGCTACCTGATCCCGGATCGCTACCTCGGCGACGAACCCTCGAACTGAAATCATCCACACCTGACATACGCGGCTACCGCAAGGAACCCCCTCAATATGGCTAACGAACCAAAACTGAAAGTCGGCGTCATCGGCACCGGAGTCCTCGGCAAATTCCACACCAACCTTTACCGCACCGCGCCCCACGCCGACCTCGTCGGCATCTATGACGCGGACCCGAAAGTCGCGGCGGACGCCGCCAAGCAGTTCGACGTGCAGGCGTTCCGGAGCCTCGACGAGCTTGTGGACAGCTGCGAAGCCCTCACGGTCGCCGTTCCCGCCACGCTCCATTACGACACCGTCATGCCGCTCCTTCAGAAAGGCAAGCACGTGCTCGTGGAGAAGCCCATCGACTCCGAGGTCGAGCATGCCCGCGAAATGGTCCGCCTCGCAAACGAAAAGGGCCTCGTGCTCGCAGTCGGCCACGTGGAACGCTTCAACCCCGCCATGGACTTCCTGGAGAAGAACCGCAGCAACACGCTCTTCATCGAGGCGCACCGCCTCGCGAAATATCCCCCGCCGCGTCCCGGACATCTCCGCCGCGGCACCGAAGTCAGCGTGGTCGTCGACCTCATGATCCATGACCTCGACCTGGTCCTCACCATGGTCGGACAGGAGATCGAGAAGTTCGACGCCGTCGGCGTGCCGATCCTCAGCAACACCGAGGACATCGCGAACGTCCGCATCAAATTCGTGAACGGCGCGGTGGCGAACATCACCGCCAGCCGCATCAGCGCCAAGGTCATGCGCAAGTTCCGTGTCTTCCAGACCGATTCCTACATCTCCATGGACTACTCCAACGGCACGGGCGTCATCTACCGCAAGGGCTTCCTCGGCGTCGGCAAGAAAGACATCAACTGCACGCACACCAACGCGCTCGCCGACGAGATCAACAACTTCGTCGACGCCGTGATCGCCACGAAAGTCGCCGGAAAGATCGTCCCGCCGAAAGTCACGGGCGAACAGGGGCTCCGCGCGCTGGAGCTCGCCGACGCCATCTGCCGCGAAATCCACGACTACAACTACAAGTACGGACTGTACAAATTCAAAAAGTGATCCCGCACGGGTATCTCTATTAATTCAAACGGATGGATTTTCAGCAGATGGGCAAACAAGACAATGCAGGAAGATTTGAGCGTGGCTACCTGAAGGTAACCACCGAAAATCTTACCAATTGGTATTTGCCCAGATGCGAAAAGCCGCCGGAAATCAATTAATAGAGGTGCCCTCAATGCTGACCTGCTCCAAAGTCAATCTCTCGCTCGCCGTCACAGCCAAACGCCCAGACGGCTATCACGACCTGGATTCGCTTTTCTATCCGTTCCGCGATCCCTCCGATGAAATCCGCCTCGAAGACGCACCCGCGGGATCCGGCATCGCCATCCGCTGCGACGCGCCCGGCGTCCCGCTCGAGCCGGAGAAAAATCTCTGCGGCAAGGCGGTCTATGCGTACTGCAAAGCCGCCGGGATGGACCTCCCCGGTCTGGTCATCCATCTGGAGAAACACATCCCCGTCGCCGCCGGAATGGGCGGCGGGTCCGCCGACGGCGCGACCGTGCTCCGGCTGCTTCAGGAACGATTCCACGTTTTGTCGCAGGAACAACTGGAAGACGCGGCTTTCTCCCTCGGCGCGGACGTGCCGTTCTTCCTGAATCCGCGTCCCTCGTACGTGACCGGAGCGGGCGAACACATCACCCCCGTCGACGGCATCCCGGAACATCTCCCGATCCTGCTCGCCGCACCTCAGTTCCCGGTCAGCGCGGCATGGGCGTATCAGCACATGGACCTCGCCCGCGCCGTCTCCGAGCCGCCGCGCACGAACGAGCTGATCGACGCGCTCCGCCGCCGCGACTACGAATCCGCTGCACAGTTCATGCGGAACGACCTGGAACACGCCCTTTTCGTCAAGTTCCCCCTGCTGGTCCTCATTCGCCAATTCCTGCTCGAAAACGGCGCGCTCCGCATCATGGTCAGCGGCAGCGGCCCTACCCTCCTCGCGCTCTTCCGCGACGATGCCGCCGCGCAGGCAGCCTATGCCCGTGCCGCGTCGGAATTCGATCCCGCCATTCGGTTCATCCTCCCCGCCTAAGAAGAAAGTAAGCAAGGAGAAACGACCATGCCGACAGCCATACTCATAACCTCTTTGCCTGGCATCATCGTCTCGGTCGTGCTTTTCGTCCTGTTTTACCGGAACCGAAAACAGGACCGGCTGACGCGGCGGCGTTTTCTGCTCCCGTTCATTCTGGTGCCGGCACATACGCTCCTGTATATTCTTGTGCCTTTGTGTAACGACGAGATCGTTAATGTTGTTCTGGCGCCCCTTTGGCTCATGCTCTTTCTGATCATGCTCGTAACCGTGATACTCTATTGGTGCCTTCTTTCGAAATGGAAAAACCTCGAACTGGTGGCCGCGACAGTGGCGCTTACGCTTTACTGCATCCTCGTCCTGATGACTTTCTTTATACCGCTGGGCGGGATTGGATGCTGAGTAACCGGATTCAACGGACTAACAATACTGAGCTGAGCAAATAATGAACGAACGGGACATCAAAATCATTCAAAGCGATGCCGCATTTTTCTTTGATTTTTAAAGTATTTCATTTGCTTTTTGCGTCCGGCGGGGCTATATTGTTTCGTAATTAATATTTTATTCAACTCAAACCGGCTTTTTCCGCCGGCCGATTTCCCCCTAACAAAAAACCTTTTCCCTGCTCAGGAACCCCCGCCATGACAAAAGCCATGAAACACTGTCTCTGCATCTCCGCCGCCCTCGCGTCGTCCATCCCGTTCTCGTTCGGCGCAGGCCGCGCCATCCCGTTCAAGCTCAACGAAGTCGAGCTCCTCGACAGCCCGTTCCTCGTGAACAAGAAGCGCAACGCGGATTTCCTGCTCACGCTGAGCCCGGACCGCCTGATGGCGCGCATGTACGAATACTGCGGCGAGACGCCGAAAGCCCCGGTCTACGGCGGATGGGAGAGCAGCGACCTCTCCGGTCACACGCTCGGGCACTACCTGACCGCGCTTTCGCTCGAATACGCCACCACCGGGGACACGCGGTTCAAGGAACGCGTGGACTACATCATCGGCGAGATGGCGCGCTGCCAGAAGCTGTACGGGGAATCCGGCTACATCGGGTGCATGTCGCGGAACGCCCGCCGCGCGCTCGAGGTGCTGAAAGACGGCGACGTGGAGACCATCAATCACACGTGGGCGCCGTGGTACACGCAGCACAAGATCGCCGAGGGGCTTTACGACGCGTGGAAAGTCGCCGGCAACGAGCAGGCGAAAGACGTCCTGGTGAACTTCGCCCGATGGGTCGACGGCCTCACGAAAGGGCTGGACGAGAAGAAGTGCCAGCGCATGCTCGACATGGAGTTCGGCGGCATCGGCGAAGTCTTCTGGAAGCTCTACGCCGAAACGCACGATGAAACGCACAAGGCGCTCGCGCAGAGGTTCCGCCACCACTGGCTCGTGGACGACCTGGCGGAGGGCAAGGACAACCTCGCCGGCAAGCACGCGAACACGCAGGTGCCGAAAGTCATCGCCGAAGCGGTCAACTACGAGGTCACCGGCGACGATTTCGCCCGCAAGGTCAGCAAGAACTTCTTCGACATCGTCGTAAAGGACCACACCTACTGCACCGGCGGCAACAGCGACCGCGAGCATTTCTACAGGCCCGCAGAAGCCGACAGGCACCTCTCCCCGGCGTCGGTCGAGTGCTGCAACGTCTACAATATGATCCGCCTCGCCTGCCTCCTGCAGTGCCAGGAGCCGGAGAACACCGTCTACGGCGACTACCGCGAACGCGCGCTGCTGAACCAGATCCTGCCGTCGCAGGACCCGGAACGCTCCATGTTCACCTATTTCGTCTCGCTGAAGCCGGGGCATTTCCGTGTGTACAGCTCGCCGGACCAGTCGTTCTGGTGCTGCTTCGGCACGGGCATCGAGAACCACACGAAGTACAACGACGCCATCTATTTCCATGACGACGACAACCTCTTCGTCACGCTCTTCATCCCCTCGAAGCTGAAGTGGGCGGAACGCGGCCTCGAGCTCACCATGGACACGGAATACCCGAAAAACGGCGACGTAGTCCTCACGTTCGACAAAGCCCCGGAGAAGAAGCTCGCGCTGAACTTGCGCTGCCCCGGCTGGACCGACGGTCCCGTGACATTCACGCTCAATGGGCAGCAGATCGCGACCGGCAAGCCTGGCGAGAACGCCGTGCTGAACGCCGACTGGAAGACCGGCGACAAGCTCGCGATCCACATCCCGATGAAACTCCGCACGGAACATCTCCACGGCGGGCACACCGAGCTGAACGCGTTCTTCTACGGTCCGACGCTCCTCGCGGGCGACCTTGGCGAAGTCGAGAATTACCAGAAGCGCATCTACCCACGCGACCAGCTCGACCTCCAGAACGAGCCCTGCAAGCCCGTCCCGATCCTCCTCGGCAGCGACATCGCCCGGATCACCGCATCCGCGCAATCCGTTTCCGGATCCGACCGCGCGTTCCACCTGACTGCGACAGACGGGACCAGCGTCCTGCTCCGCCCGTTCAACCAGATGCCGTACCAGCATTACAACGTATACTGGCGGAACATGGACGAAAAGCAGTGGGAGGAGAGAAAGGCAGAGCTCGCGATCGAAGCCGCACGCCAGCGCGAACGCGCCGCCCGCACCGTCGACGAGATGAACTTCGGCGAACAGCAGCCGGAGACCGACCACGCGCTGAAAGGGGAGAACACCCATTCCGGGCGCTACAACGAGCGCGGCTACCGCGGCGCGCGCCGGGGCGGCTGGATGGAATTCCGCATGAAAGTCAATCCGAACGTGCGGAACATCCTCGCATGCACTTATTGGGGCGGCGACAACTGGACGGAGACCGCCATCCTCGTCGACGGCCAGCAGATCGCGGTGCAGAAGCTCGCGGCGGAGCATCCTGGCGAGTTCTTCGAGGTCGAATACAATATCCCGCAGGAACTCACCAAGGGAAAAGAATTTGTCATCATCCGGCATCAGCCTGCCGGGAACCGGGGCGGCATCGGATCGGTATACCACGCCGCCATCCTCGTCCCCGAGGGCAGATAAGCCCCGCCCCCCTGCCCTTTCCTGTAAAAAAAACGCCTCCGGCCGCGTTTCCGTGCGGCGGAGGCTTTTCTCTTTTCCGCGGACTGGGAATCTCAGGCGGCAGCGCAGCGACCGCCCGTTCTCCGGGTCATTTCTTCAGCGCGGGGTCGTCGGACCAGCAGCCGCCGGTCGACTTTTCATAGAACTGGTACATGGATTTCATGTCGTGCGTGCGGACCGTGGCAAGGATTTGTCCGTGCTTCACATGGCCGTCCAGGTAAAGCAGCGGGATAATGCCCCTGTGGATGGTGTCCCAGTTCTCGCCGGCGGCGTCCGTGGCGGTGCGGTTGCTGCGGAGATGGAACGGGGCGCAGACCTCGTACTGCTGGTCGCTGTTCGTCGCCACGTTCTTGAAATTGCTCCAGCGTTCCCCGAGAATGATCAGGTCGGACGGCGCATCGATATCCGGGATGCGGCTTTGGCAGACGCGCAGGCTGTGGTCCTTCATGGTCCAGAGTCCGTACGGATCGTTGCGTCCATAGCTCTGCGCGCCTTTCGTGACGTCGCTCGGGCAGCGCGCGATCTTAAGGATTTCGCGCGCGACGGCATCGATCTTTTTCTCTTCGAATCGGGCGAATTCGCTGTTGGAATAATCATAGGTGCTGCCGGCTTCTTTTGCAAAGTTGGCTAGCCATTTCTTCCAGTCGCCGAGCAGGCCGTTGAGGTTGCCGCTGTTCGACATGGCATGCTGGTGCATGAGCTGCCCGAAAGAATTCTGGTTGTTGATGCAGAGGGCGCGTTTCGATGTTTCCTTGGCGGAACGGAGCGCGGGCATGATCAATGCGGCAAGGATCGCGATGATGGCGATCACGACCAGGAGCTCGACCAAAGTGAACCGGCGGCAGGTCATACTTTTCATATTGGCATTTTTCATATGGCGATGGCTCCTCTCCGCTGGACGTGGGGACTAAGTCAATCAAAATGATATGTTTCGATTTTAATATAGTTCCGGCATCATAAAATACAAGTGTATTTTTATCATTATTGCGATCATATTTCTCAAAAACCATTGTCGGTTCCCCGTGATCCTCGTTCAATTGGGTGGACAGGATGTCCGGAAAAAGCGCTTGTTTCCTGACCTCGGGGCAAGGCTCTTTCATACCACTTGCTTCCGGAGAAAGCGATGATTCCTCTGCCCCGTTCCCAACGTCCTTTCGCTCATCTTTCAAGAAGCCTGCAGCAGCGAGTAAGTAATCGGCCCGCCGACTCCTTTCGAAGCCGGCGGGCCGATGGTTAATTGTTGATGGTGTTTTCAGATCACGCCAGAGTGGTGAGGGACTGCCAGACGGACTTGTCTTCCTGGAGGGATTCGAGTCCGGTGGCGAGGCCGGAAGCGGCAAGCGCGCTGTCCAGCTGCGCGTCGTTGACGGCGGCGGTGAACTTCGCCGTGACGTTGTAGAACGCGCCGCCCTTTTCGTTGGCAGTCGTCTTCTTCGCGGTCACGGAGATGTAGTACTCGCCCGCGTCGAGCGTGAGCGCGGCGGTCGTCGCGGAAGCGCCGATGGCGTAGTCCTTGACCGTGAGCGCCGTCTTCTTCTGGAGCGAAGTGAGAACGGCTTTGCCCTTCTTGTCCGTGCCCTTCTGCCAGATCTCGAACGTGACGTCTGCCAGCGCCGTGATCTCGAAGCTCAGCGTGCCCTTGCCGGTCAGCACGATCTTCGCATAGTCCGCGGCGTCGCCGTAGCCGACGAAGTTCTCGAAGTTGGCATCGCCGATGGCGTTGCTGTCCAGCTTGACGCTCTGCGAACCGGCGGTGATCTCCGTCGACACGAAGTTGGCATCGTCCTTGAACGTCTTCGCCTTCTTGTCGTACAGCACGTTGTTCTTGCCGTTGTCCGCGCTGTCGAAGAAGCGGCTGCCGACGGTGTTCACGTTCACGTTGTAGTACGCCTTTCCGCCCTTGGCTGCATCCGAGGACTCCATCGAGACATAGTACGTGAACTTGCTCGTGTCGAGGAACTGCGCCTTCGTCGTCGCCTTGTAGCCGTTCTTCGCGCTCAGCGTCGTCACGCCGCCGACCTTCGACAGCTTGCCGCTGGCATCCTGCTTCCAAAGCGTGAACTTCGCCGCGCCGTCGGCTTTCAGGCTGAAGCTCAGGTATGCACTCGACGAGAGGTCGAGCCTCGTGTAGTCGACGCTGTCGCCGAAGCCGACGAAGTTGTCGAACGCCGTGCTGCCGGTCATCGGGTCGCTGTCCAGGATGATGGACGTCGTGCCGCGTTCGACCGATACCACGTTGTTCTTCTTCGCCGTGTTGTTGGCGCCGTTGTCGGCGTCGACGAAGAACGTGCAGCTGGCGACGTTCACGTTGTACAGGCCGATCGTGCCGGCCTTCTTCACGTTCTTTGCCACCATCGCAACGTAGTAGTTGCCGTCGGCGGTCAGGCAGACGTCTTTCAGCGTCGCGGTCTGGCCGGCCTTGACTGTGACCTTGCCGACCTGGAGCTGCTTCCGGTTGCCCTTCTTGTCCTTGCCGTCTTCGTACACGTAGAACGTGCCCGCGGCCGTGGAGTCGATCGTGAACGTCAGCTTCGCGGCAGTGTCAACATCGATCTTCGCGACATCGCCGGTATCCATGTTCGTGCCGTCGTTGCCGAACATGTTGTGCTTGCCGTCCTGGCTGATGCTGCCGAACGCGTCGACGCTGATCTCGCCCTTGCCGGTGATCTCGTTCACGACCTGGATGTTCGCATCGTTCCAGCCTGCTTTCTTGTTCCACAGGTAGTCGTTCTTGCCGTTGTCAGGCTTGTTGTCCGGGATGACGATGTTGTTGACCGTGTAGGTCACGACCTCGGACACATTGCTGGCGGCATCCGTGCCGCGGAAGCTCACGGAACCGTTCGCCGTGAACGTGATCGCCGCAGTGTACGCCAGCCAGTTCTGGCCGTCAAGGCTGTATTCCCTGACAGAGGAATCGTCGCTGAACGTTGCCGTCACGGTCACACTGCCGTTCGTATTCGTGGTGACATTGGCGGAGGCGACCGGCGCTTCCGGAGCGACCTTGTCGATGTTGCCGACCTCGAAGCTCGTGACCTCGGAAACGTTGCCGGCGGCATCTGCGCTGCGGAAGTAAGCCGTGCCGTTCTCGGTGAACACGATGCCTTCGGTGTACGCCAGCCAGTTTTCGCCGTCGAGGCTGTATTCCTTGACAGTGGAGTCGTCGCTGAACGCCGCGGAAACCAGCACGTTGCCGTTCGTGGCGGCCGTGACATCCGCAGAGGCGGTCGGAGCAGCCGGCGCGACCTTGTCGATGTTCGTGACACTGTAGCTGACGATCTCGGACTCGTTGCCCGCCGCGTCGACCGCCTTGAAGAAGACAGTCGCGTTATCGGAGACGGTCACGCCGTCTTCGCCATAGGCAAGCCATTCGCCGTCTTCGCCGATGCGGTACAGCGACTGCGCCAGCGCGACATCGTCCGCGAACACCGCCGTCACGGTCACATCCTGGTTGGTCGGATCCGCCGTGCTTGCCGCAATGCCGGAGACCGTCGGCTTGACCGTATCTTCCGTGACCGTTCCGATATTCGTCACGGCATAGCTGCCGGACTCGGACACGTTGCCGGCGGCGTCAGTGCCGCGGAAGTAGACCGTGCCGTTCTCGGTGAACACGATGCCCTCGGTGTATGCCAGCCAGTTTTCGCCGTCCAGGCTGTATTCCTTGACAGCGGAATCTTCGCTGAACACCGCAGTCACGGTCACAGCGCCCTCTGTAGCCTCGGTAACATCGGCACTGGCGGTCGGAGCAACCGGCGCGACCTTGTCGATGTTCGTGACACTGTAGCTGGTGATCTCGGACTCGTTGCCCGCCGCGTCGACCGCCTTGAAGAAGACGGTGGCATTATCGGAGACGGTCACGCCGTTTTCGCCATAGGCAAGCCATTCGCCGTCTTCGCCGATGCGGTACAGCGACTGCGCCAGCGCGACATTGTCCGCGAACACCGCCGTCACGGTCACATCCTGGTTGGTCGGATCCGTCGTGCTCGCCGCGATATCGGAGACGGTCGGCTTGACCGTGTCTTCCGTGATCGTTCCGATATTCGTCACGGCATAGCTGCCGGACTCGGACACGTTGCCGGCGGCATCCGTGCCGCGGAAGTAGACCGTGCCGTTCTCGGTGAACACGATGCCCTCGGTGTATGCCAGCCAGTTTTCGCCGTCCAGGCTGTATTCCTTGACAGCGGAATCTTCGCTGAACACCGCAGTCACGGTCACAGCGCCCTCCGTGAGCTCCGTCACATCCGCGGAAGCGGTCGGAGCGACCGGCGCGACCTTGTCGATGTTCGTGACTTCATAGCTGGCGATTTCGGACTCGTTGCCCGCCGCGTCGACCGCCTTGAAGAAGACCGTCGCATTTTCGGAGACGGCCACGCCGTCCTCGCCATAGGCAAGCCATTCGCCGTCTTCGCCGATGCGATACAGCGACTGCGCCAGCGCGACATTGTCCGCGAACACCGCGGTCACGATCACATCCTGGTTGGTCGGATCCGCCGTGCTTGCCGCGATATCGGAGACGGTCGGCTTGACCGTGTCTTCCGTTCCGATATTCGTGACGGCATAGCTGCCGGACTCGGAGACGTTGCCGGCGGCATCCGTGCCGCGGAAGTAGACCGTGCCGTTCTCCGTGAACACGATGCCTTCGGTATACGCCAGCCAGTTTTCGCCGTCAAGGCTGTATTCCTTGACAGCGGAATCTTCGCTGAACACCGCCGTCACGGTCACGCTGCCCTCCGTGAGCTCCGTCACATCCGCGGAAGCGGTCGGAGCGACCGGCGCGACCTTGTCGATGTTCGTAACTTCGCAGCTGGCGATCTCGGACTCGTTGCCCGCAGCGTCGACCGCCTTGAAGAAGACAGTCGCATTTTCGGAGACGGCCACGCCGTCTTCGCCATAGGCAAGCCATTCGCCGTCCTCGCCGATGCGATACAGCGACTGCGCCAGCGCGACATCGTCCGTGAACACGGCGGTCACGATCACATCCTGGTTGGTCGGATCCGTCGTGCTCGCCGCGATATCGGAAACGGTCGGCTTGACGATGTCAGGCGCGGACGTTACGATATTCGTCACGGCAAAGCTGGCAGTCTTGGAGACGTTGCCGGCGGCGTCAGTGCCGCGGAAGTAGACCGTGCCGTTCTCGGTGAACACGATGCCTTCGGTGTACGCCAGCCAGTTTTCGCCGTCCAGGCTGTATTCCTTGACAGCGGAATCTTCGCTGAACACCGCAGTCACGGTCACGCTGCCTTCCGTAGCCTCGGTAACATCGGCACTGGCAGCCGGCTTCTCAGGAGCGACCTTGTCGATGTTCGTGACGGCAAACTCCGTGACATCGGAGAAGTTGCCGGCATCATCCGCCGCGCGGAAGAAGACGGAGCCGTTTTCGGCCATCTCGATCGCATCCGTGTACGTGAACCAGTTCTCGCCATCGAGGCTGTACTGCGTGACGATGGAATCATCGCTGAATTCCGCCGAGACATGCACTGCGGAATTGGTGGGCGACGTGACATCCGCCGATGCGACAGGAGCCTCAGGCGGGATTTCATCCACTCCGTTCGCCATGCCGGTGATGGAGATGGAATAGGCATCGACCTGATCCTGTTCCAGATCGGCCTGTCCTTGCACGAACAGGTAGTTCATGGAACGCATGGTCATGGAATAGACTCCGTCGGAGAATATCGCAGTCTGCACGAGCTGACCGGCCGCATTGTATTCTGCAACCGTCATGCCGGCAGCGCCTTCCAGCACGATCTTATACTTATCGGTATAGATGTTGCCGACCTGGTACCAGTCGGTGTCGCCCTCGCAAGTGAGCAGTCCGGAGTAGTAGCCGGCTGCCAGCGCGTTTGCCTTGGCGATGGTGCCGTTGCCGTTCGCGAACTTCTCATTGCTCTTGCTCTGCGCATAGTCGAAGCGGTCAACGCCTGTCATCCAGTTCGCCTTGTAGGAAAGCGTGACGTTGCATTCGTTGTCGCTCTGGAGCAGGATGAGGTAATCGCCGACCGGGAGATCCGCAAAGGACAGGCCATTGATCCCTTCCATGAGAGCCTCGCCCTCATCGGAGATAAGGGTGATGGAGACGTTTTCGCCGGCATCGTTGGTGATCTGGAAGCTGCCGGTGGACTTGTCGGCGGCGGTAATGGTGATGCCGAAGAAGAGCTCGTCGATCAGGCTGATGCCGTCAAGGACTGCGCCCTCGCCGGAGAAGCAGCCGATGTCGATGGAGGAGACCAGCCCGGCCTTTTCAAGGTCGAGGATGCTGGAAACGCCGAAGCTGGCGACCTTTGCCGTCGAATCGATGTTCAATGACTGATAGGTCGTGGCAAGGCTGCCGAGCAGTTCCGCCCAAGCCGGCGTGGAGGTGTAAGTCGCATTGAGATAGGACTGGATCACCTTCGCGGCCTGCTTGGTCGTGTAGCCGCTGACCGCATAGATCCTGGCCGTCAGAACCGGGTTGAAGACCGCGATGCCGAAGCCTCTGTTCGCGGGGACGGTCTTGGAGCTGAGCACCACTTCTTCCAGCGTGGACTTCAGGGCTTCGAGAGCGGCCTTGAATTCTTCGGACGCGCCGGAATACTTGCGGTCCGCCATCGCCTGAACGATGACATCGTACAGGTCGGATTGGTAGACGAGGTTGCCCGGATACGCGCAGCCGTCCTGGAGCGTCTTCAGCATGCCGTTGATGAGGACGGTCTTGTCGGTGCTGGTGGAAACCGCATTCGCCAGGGCCTCCAGAGCATCGGCAAGCCTGTTGTCCGTGACATCGACGGCGGACAGCATGGAGGTCACCGTGCCGTCGCCGTACTGCTGGACGTTCTGCACCAGCGTCTGCGCCATTTCCTGCGCGGTCATGTCCGCAGTGATGGTGGAGAAGAACTTCTTGTACGCGTACGTGGAGTTCATCGGATAGGATTCCGATTCCGAGACCACGATCACGTCCGTGCTGCCGGTCATCTGCGTGGCAACGAGTTCGGAGCCGAGCAGGCAGTTGTTGAAGATGACGAGCGGGATGTTGCCTTTCTCCGCCAGGAGGTCGGAGACCGCCGAGATCGAGAGAGAGGATTCCCATGTTTCATCCGTCGTGGCATCGACGCAGAGCGTGCCGTTCTCAACGCCGTGGTCCCACATGATCAGGCCGTAGTTTTCAGACACGGACTGTTCCTGCGTCCAGGTGATGAAGCGTTCCAGCGTGGCGATGGACGAAGTGTCGAGTTCGCCCCAGGATTCCCAGTCCACGGTCACGGTCGTGCCGGGGCTGTAGGAGATCTTGCCGACACGGGTGTCGGACCAGGCGGAATCCCACTTGTTCCTGCCGAGCGTAAGCTGTCCGCCTTCGGTGACGTCGCTTCTGTCGGCCAGCACATAGATGTCGATCTGCGAATCCAGGTTGGCCTGCTGCATGGCGATGAGGTCGTAGAGCGCATAGGCGTCGAGGTTGTTGTCCGAAGCCATGTACACCATGTACGTCCACTTCGTGGAGGAGCTTTCCGGCAGGCTGACCGAGATGTCGTAGGCGCTGTAGCTGCTGGCGACAGGAGTGTCCACGGTCAGCGTGTAATCGCCGGCCGCCAGGCCGTCCAGGCTGATTTCCGATCCGACGCCGGAAAGGACGATCTCTTCTTCGGCGTCCCTCACGGTGTACTTCAGGCCGGCCCAGTCGCTCCGGTAGTTGCTGAAGCGGATCTTGGACGTGGCGGAACCCGCCTGCGCAAGCGTCAGCATGAACGTGTCTTCCTGGGTCACATTTTCAGACGCGGCGCTGATGCTCAGGCCGGTGAGTTCGGCGGATTCGGTGATGACGATGGGTTCCAGCCCTTCGTAGGCGTCGGCTTCCACCTTGTTGGAGGTGAAATTCCAGTTCATCGAGTATTCGTTGACGGCATTGTGCGCTGCGGTCACCTGGATGTAGTAGGTGCCCGCGGCCACGCCGTTGAACGAAATCGTTTCGATGTTGCCGGTGCCGGCGGATTCGGACACCACGTTGCCCTTGGCGTCGATGAGGCGGAGATCAAGGTCGCCGACCGAGTTCTCGAAGCTGATGGAGACGCTGTCGCCGCTGAGTCCCATGTTGGAAAGCGTGAACTGGTAGTTGTCGACATCGCCGGCCTCGTGGATGTTCAGCCCGGAAATCGTGGCCTGCGGCGTCTTTTCGACGTCGAAGACCGTTGCGGCCTCGATCAGGTCGTTCCGGCTGTTCGCATCGTAACGGTCGATCTCATAGCCGGCGACTTTCTTGGTCGAGATGCTGAACGTATTCATGTCGCCGTTCAGGCCGACCACTTTCAACCGGTAAGTGCCCTTCGCAACATCCTTCAGCGAAATCCTTTCGACGCCGTCGGAGGAGCTTTCGGCAGTCGCGAGCAGCGTGGTGCCGTTCGCGGCATACAGGTAGGCGCCCAGTTCGCCGATCGAGCTGTCAAACGTGATCTGGATATAATCGTTGGCAGTTCCCTTGGAGTTCAGCGTGAATTCGAACCAGTCCTCATCGTCCGCGGAGGCGATGGCGCCGCCGGAGAGGGCCAGCTCGCCGAACAGGGTGCCCAGGCCGTAAGCCTGGCCCGGAGCCGATGCGAACTGGTCTTCCGGCAGGATCCGGAAGCTCTTGACCTCGGACCAGCCGGAGATGTTGTCGGCGGCATCGACCGCCGCAGCCTGCCAGTAGTACACGCCGTCCTTCAGCGAGCTCAGCGAGAGCTGGTTCGCCTCAACAGCTACGCCGTTTCCGGTCAGGCTGTCCGTCGTGCCGTAGCGCACACGGTATCCGGTCGCCATGCCGACATTGTCGGAAGATTCCGCCCAGTTCAGGACCACGCCGGACCCGTTCACAGTGCCGGCAAGGCCGGTCGGAGTTTCCGGTGCGGTCATGTCGGCGATGGACAGAGTCTGGATCCCGCTCCAGGAGGTATTGCCGGCCTCGTCGCTCACGGAAACGCGGTAGTACAGCGTCTTTCCGGCGTCTTCCGGCGCCAGGGAGATGTTCTGGCCGACGAACGGCGCATTCAGGATGTCTGCCGCCGCAAACGCATGCTGGACACGGACGGTCAGGTTGGATTCCTCCGTCTCATTGTCGGATGCAGACACCTCGATGCGGACGCCGTAGGATTCGTTCTGGAGCGCGCGGACCAGCTCGATGACCGGAGCTTCCGTATCATCGAAGTTGACGTTCATCGTCCCGGTCGAAGCCATGTTGCCGGCGGCGTCGACGGCCTCGATGCGGAAGGTATGGCTGCCGGTCGAAACATCGCCCATGGCATACGAATTCTCGCTCTGAGTGGAGACCAGCGCGTCGTCGAAGTAGATGTTGTACGAGGAAACAGCGACATTGTCCGTCGCATCCCAGGTCAGGCTCAGTGCCGAGTTCGCCGTCGAGACCATGACGGTCCCGAATTCCGGCGCCGTGCGGTCCGCCACGACGAACGACTTGACCTGGCTCCATGCGGTGTTGCCGGCCTTGTCGGTCGCGGACACCTGATAATACATCGTCTGTCCGGCCTGGTCCGGCGTCAGGACGAACGATGTGCCGTTGATGGTCACGGCGCTGGTTTCCAGTGCCTCGGCCGTTCTGGCGAAGCGGACTGCGTAAACGAGTTCGTTTGCAGGCGTGATGTTGTCGACTGCGACCGCGGAGATGGTAATGCCGTAGCTGTCGGTCTCCTGGAAGACAGACATGGATGCATTGTCGAATTCCGGCGCATCGTCGTCTTTCTGGATGACCTGGAGGCTGACGGACCTGGCGTTGTTTGTCTCGTCCGATTCCACCACGGTGGATTCGGCGTCCGCCACGACGCGCAGGTTATGCTGTCCGGCGGAGAGCGTGCCCGCTACGATCACGAACTGGCTCGAGACGGACAGGCCGCTGGAAAGTTCCCCGATCGCCACAGTGCCGAGCAGCCTGTCGCCGTCGTAGATTCCGGCGCGGGATGCGGCGGCATTGTCGTTGCCGCTGTTGCGGATCGTGAAGTTGACCCTCAGGTCCTCTTCGGTGTTGATGTTGTCCTTCGAGAGCGTCAGCTTGCTGACACGGAGGTCGCTTACGCCGACGGTCAGCTGGATCTGCGCGCTGTTGTTGTCGCGGTTGGTTTCCGAAATGGCCTTTTCGCCGTCTGCCACGACCCGGATGGCATGGCTGCCCGCGGTGAGGCTGCCCGCCTCGATCGTGTAGGTCAGGGCTTCCGTTTCATCGCCCATATCCACAGCACTGACTTCCACCGTGCCGAGCAAGGTGTTGCCGTCGTAGATGTAGGCTCTGGTCGCGCCCGCAGCAGCATAGCCGATGTTGCGGACCGTGAAGGTCAGGACAGCGTCCTGTTCCATGGAGTAGACCGTGTTGTCCAGGCTGATCGTTCCGATCACCAGGTCGCACAGCGAGTTGTTCTCGATGTTCAGGGTCAGGAGCTTTTCGTTGTTGGCCTCCGAATACTCCGCCACGCTGTTGTTCACATCCAGTTCCACGCGGATTTCCTGGATGCCGGTGGACATGCTGCCGGCCTCGATCTTGTAGAAGCTGACTTTCGAATCTCCAACGGCAATGGGCGCCACGGAGATCGTCTTCAGCAGGACTTCGCCGCAGTAGATGTTCATGGCGTTTGCAGTGGATTCCACCTTGCCCATGTTTCCGATCTCGAAGAACAGGTAGGCGTCGTCCATAATCGAGAGCGTCGTGGAGAGTCGTTCGTTGTTCTTCATGATCCACACGGAGCTGATGTAGAGGTCCGCGCGCGGCTCGACCACCAGCGTCTTCTGTTCGCTGGCAGTTTCGTTGCCCGCTTCGTCGTAGGCGAAGATCTGGTACGTGTACCTGCCGTCTTCGACGCCTTCCAGCAGATAGCCGGGCTCGCGCAGTTCGTGGACCGTGTCGTTCAGGACCAGGCGATACCCTGCCACTGCGATGTTGTCGAACGCATCGTTCCAGGTCACGGAAACAGAACGTTCCGCGAAAGCGGCTTCCGGCTGGCCGTCCAGGACAGGCGCGGTAACGTCGTTCACGCTGAACTGCTTGGCGTTTGTCCAGGTGATGTTGCCCGCCGCATCTTCCACGCCGGCCTGGTAATACAGCGTCTTGCCGGCATCTGCAGGCGTCAGCATGAACGCCTTGCCTTCGATCACTTCGGCGGATGCCAGGTCTTCCGCGCTTTCCGCATAACGGATGTAGTACAGCAGGTCGTTCGAGGGGGTCTTGTCATCAGTGGCGGTGACAGCTGCCGCGAATCCGTAGCCGGCCGCATCCTGCGTGAGGACCGCGCTTTCGATGGAAGGCGCCACGGTGTCGATGTTGTCGACCGTGCAGACCGTCGCCTCGGAGATGTTGCCCGCCGCGTCGATGCCGCGGAAGGACACGGTGGTGTTCTTCGTGAACGTGAGCGCATTGGAGTATTCCTTCCATGTGCTTCCATCCAGCGAATATTCCTTCCTGACGGAATCCGCGCTGAACGTCGCCGTGACGATCACAGGCTCGTTCGTGCTTTCCGTATTGCTCTGCACCACAGTCGGCTTCTCGGGAGCGACGGTGTCGATGTTTTCGAACGACATCTGCGCCGTTCCGGTGTTGCCGGCATTGTCGGTGGCCTTGAAGTAGTACACGCCGTTGGCGGCGACTTCGATCTCGCCCTCGTACAGCTTCCAGGTCTGGTTGTCGGTCGAGAAGTAGATCGCAGTTCCGCTTTCCGTCTCGGCGGTCAGCGTGCTGCTCTGCAGCGGTGTTTCGTTGTCGCCGGTCAGCACAATCACAGGTGCGGCCTTGTCGATGTTGCCGACCGTGTAGCTTGCGACTTCGGACATATTGCCGGCGGCATCCGCGCCGCGGAAGAAGACGGTGCCGTTGTCCGTGAACGTGACCGCGCCGGTGTAAGCCAGCCAGGTCTCGCCGTCCAGGCTGTATTCTTTCCTGACGGTATCGTCGGTGAACGCGGCAGTGACCGCCACATCGGTATTGGTCGGCGCCGTAATGTCGGCGGAGATGCCCGGCTTGGCAGGCGCGACTCTGTCGATGTTGCTGACTTCGTAGACGGTGATTTCGGAGAAGTTGCCGGCGGCATCCGCACCGCGGAAGTACACCGTGCCATTTTCCGTGAACCGGAGGGATCCTGTGTAGGCGCCCCAGTTCTGGCCGTCGAGCGAATATTCCTTTCTATAAGCATCTTCGCTGAAGGTGGCGGTGACGATCACATCGGTGTCGGTCGGCGCAGTGATGTCGGCGGAGACGCCCGGCTTGGCAGGCGCGACCTTGTCGATGTTGCTGACCGTGTAGCGCGTCACTTCGGAGACGTTGCCCGCCGCGTCGATGCCGCGGAACGAGACAGTGCCGTTTTCACTGAACGTGACCGCTTCCGTGTAGGTCTGCCAGGTCTGGCCGTCCAGGCTGTATTCCTTCGTGACGGAATCCGCGCCGAACGTCGCGGTGACAACAACGCTGCCGTTGGTGATGGTGGTAACGTTCGGCACCGCGACCGGTTTTTCCGGCGCGACCTTGTCGATGTTGCTGACCGTGTACCAGCTGATCTCGGACACGTTGCCGGCTTCGTCCTTGGCACGGAAGTAAACCGTCCCGTTCTCTTCGAACTTGACCGCCTGCGTGTATGCCAGCCAGTTTTCGCTGTCGAACGTGTATTCCTTGACCACGCTGTCATCGCTGAAGCTGGCAGTGACGACCACGCTTCCGTTCGTCGGATCCGTGATGTCCGCGACCGCGATCGGTTTTTCCGGCGCAGTCTTGTCGATGTTGCCGACCGTGAAGCTGGCAACTTCGGAGACGTTGCCCGCCTCGTCCGTGCTGCGGAAGTATGCCGTGCCGTTTTCGCTGAACGTGACCGGTCCGACATAGGCGCCCCAATTCAGGCCGTCGAGGCTGTATTCCTTCGTGACGGAATCGACGCCGAACGTCGCAGAGACCTTGACGCTGCCGTTGGTCGGCGAAGTGATGTCGGCGACCGCGACCGGCTTCTCCGGCGCAGTCTTATCGATGTTGCCGACCGTGTAGCTTGCGACCTCGGACATGTTGCCGGCGGCATCCGCGCTGCGGAAGTACACCGTGCCGTTGTCGCTGAACGAGACGGCGTTCGTGTATGCCTGCCACGTCGTCCCGTCGAGGCTGTATTCCTTAACAACGGAATCGCTGCTGAACGACGCCGTGACCTTCACGTTTCCGTTGGTGACGGCTGTGACGTCCGCCGACGCGGTCGGCTTCACCGGCGCGACCTTGTCGATATTGCCGACGATGTAGCTGGCAACTTCGGAGACGTTGCCCGCTTCGTCCGTGCCGCGGAAGTAGACCGTGCCGTTGTCGCTGAACGAGAGCGAATCCGTGTAGGACTTCCAGGTCACGCCGTCCAGGCTGTATTCTTTCCTGATCGAATCGGCGCTGAACGTGGCGGAAACAACGACGTTTCCATTGGTCGGATCCATGACGTCCGCAATCGCAGTCGGCTTATCGGGCGCGACCTTGTCGATGTTCGTCACTTCATACGCCGTGTCCTCGGAAACATTGCCCGCCTCGTCCGTGCTGCGGAAGTAGACCGTGCCATTTTCCGTGAACGTCACCGCGCCGGTGTATGCCTGCCACGTCTGGCCGTCCAGGCTGTACTCGTTGGAGACAGACTGGTCGTTGAAGATGGCTTTCACCTTGACGGATGTGTTCGTCGGCGCGGAGATGTCGGCGGTGGCGACCGGCTTGTCCGGCGCGACCTTGTTGATGTTCGTCACTTCGTAGCTCGTCACGGCGGAGATGTTGCCCGCCGTGTCGATGCCGCGGAAGTACACCGTGCCGTTGTCCGCGAACCGGATCGCGGAGGTGTACACGCGCCAGGTCTGGCCGTCAAGCGAGTATTCCTTGACTTCGGAGTCAGCGCTGAACGTCGCCGAAACATGAACGTCTCCATTGGTCGGAGCAGTGATGTCGACGGACGTCGTCGGCGCAACAGGCGCGATCTTGTCGATGTTCGTCACTTCATACGCCGTAATCTCGGAAACGTTGCCAGCCTCGTCCGCGCTGCGGAAGTACACCAGGCCGTTTGCCGCAATCGAAACCGCGCCAGTGTACGCGTTCCAGTTCCGTCCGTCGAGGCTGTATTCCTTGACAACGGAATCCGCGCTGAATGTCGCCGCGACCTGAACGTTGGAGTTCGTGATGCTCACGATGTCGGCGGCCGCAACAGGCTTTTCAGGAGCGGTCTTGTCGATGTTGGAAACGGCGTAGTTCGCGATGTCGGAAACATTTCCGGCCTCGTCGATGCCGCGGAAGAATGCCGTGCCGTTCGCCTCGAACCAGACAGGTCCGACGTAGGTGTTCCACGTCTGGCCGTCAAGGCTGTATTCCTTAACAATGGAATCCGCGCTGAACGATGCCGTGACTTTCACGTTGCCGTTGGTGACAGCCGTCACGTCCGCGAGAACCGAAGGCGCATCCGGTGCGACCTTGTCGATGTTGGAGACGACGTAACGTTCCACGGTCGAGACGTTGCCGGCGGTGTCCGTGGCACGGAAGTAAACGGCTCCGTTCGAATCGACTTTCACGCCGCTGTCCGTGTACTGCAGCCACGTCCAGTTGTCGAAGCTGTATTCTTTCGTGACGGTGTCTTCGCTGAACGTCGCGGTCACAGTCACGCTGCCGTTGGTCGGCGCCGTGATGTCCGCCGTGGCAACCGGCTTGTCCGGCGCGATGAAGTCGATGTTCGTAACTTCATAGACCGTGACGTCGGAGATGTTGCCGACGGCGTCCATGCTGCGGAAGTAAGCCGCACCGTTCGTCACGAAATCGATCGGTCCGACGTAGGTGCCCCAGTTCACGCCGTCGAGCGAGTATTCCTTGACCACGGAGTCGTTGCTGAACGAAGCCGTGACCTTGACCTTGCCCTTGGTCGGAGCCGTGATGTCAGCCGTGGCGGTCGGCTTCTCCGGCGCGACCTTGTCGATGTTGCCGACTTCGAAGGTCGTGACTTCGGACATATTGCCGGCGGCATCCGCGCCGCGGAAGAAGACGGTGCCGTTGTCCGTGAACGTGACCGCGCCGGTGTAAGCCAGCCAGGTCTCGCCGTCCAGGCTGTATTCTTTCCTGACGGCGTCGTCGTCGAACGTGGCGGAAACGGCGACACGTCCGTTCGTGGGTTCCGTGACATTGGCGGTTGCGACCGGTCTTGCGGGAGCGGTCCTGTCGATGTTGGAGACTTCGTAGACGGTGATTTCGGAGAAGTTGCCGGCGGCATCCGCACCGCGGAAGTACGCCGTGCCGTTCTGGCCGAAACCGATGGCTGCCGAGTAGGTGCGCCACGTCTGGCCGCCGTCAAGCGAGTACTCTTTCCTGACGACGTCTTCGCTGAACGTGGCGGAGACCATCACCTGCGTGTTGGTCGGCGAGGTGATATCGGCGGTGGCGCTCGGCTTGGCAGGCGCGACCTTGTCGATGTTGCTGACCGTATAGCGTGTCACTTCGGAGACGTTGCCCGCCGCGTCGATGCCGCGGAACGAGACTGTGCCGTTCTCCGTGAACGTAACGGCGTTCGTGTATGCCTGCCAGGTCTGGCCGTCAAGCGAATATTCCTTTCTGGCCGCATCGTCGCTGAACACTGCGGAGACCAGCACGTTCTTGTTGGTAACGGAGGTAATGTCCGCGGAGGCGACCGGTTTTTCCGGCGCGACCTTGTCGATGTTGCTGACCGTGTACCAGCTGATGTCGGACACGTTGCCGGCTTCGTCCTTGGCACGGAAGTAAACCGTCCCGTTCTCTTCGAACTTGACCGCCTGCGTGTATGCCAGCCAGTTTTCGTTGTCGAACGTGTATTCCTTGACCACGCTGTCATCGCTGAAGTTGGCAGTGACGATCACGCTTCCGTTCGTCGGAGTCGTGATATCCGCGACCGCGATCGGCTTCTCCGGCGCGACCTTGTCGATGTTGCCGACGGTGAAGCTTGCGACTTCGGAGACGTTGCCCGCTTCGTCAGTGCTGCGGAAGTATGCCGTGCCGTTTTCGCTGAACGTGACCGGTCCGACATAGGCGCCCCAGTTCTGGCCGTCGAGGCTGTATTCCTTCGTGACGGAGTCGACGCTGAACGACGCCGAGACCTTGACGCTGCCGCTGGTCGGCACCGTGATGTCGGCGACCGCGACCGGCTTCTCCGGCGCAGTCTTGTCGATGTTGCCGACCGTGTAGCTTGTGACCTCGGACACGTTGCCGGCGGCATCCGCGCTGCGGAAGTAGACCGTGCCGTTGTCGATGAACGTGACAGCAATCGTGTATGCCCGCCAGGTCTGACCGTCGAGCGAGTATTCCTTGACCACGGAATCCTTGCTGAACGTGGCGGAAACAACGACGCTGCCGTTGGTCGGATCCGTGACGTCCGCCGACGCGGTCGGCTTCACCGGCGCGACCTTGTCGATGTTCGTGATCGTATATCTCGTGATGCCGGAGCTGTTGCCGGCTTCGTCCGTGCCGCGGAAGTAGACCGTGCCGTTGTCACTGAACGAGAGCGAATCCGTGTAGGACTTCCAGGTCACGCCGTCCAGGCTGTATTCTTTCCTGATCGAATCGGCGCTGAACGTGGCGGAAACGATGACGCTGCCGTTGGTCGGATCCGTGACGTCTGCGGTCGCAACAGGTTTCTCCGGCGCGACCTTGTCGATGTTCGTCACTTCATACGCCGTGACCTCGGAGACGTTGCCCGCCTCGTCCGTGCTACGGAAGTAGACCGTGCCATTTTCCGTGAACGTCACCGCGCCGGTGTATGCCTGCCACGTCTGGCCGTCCAGGCTGTACTCGTTGGAGACAGACTGGTCATTGAAGATGGCTTTCACATTGACGGACGTATTGGTCGGCGCGGAGATGTCGGCGGTAGCGACAGGCTTGTCCGGCGCGACCTTGTTGATGTTCGTCACTTCGTAACTCGTCACGGCGGAGATGTTGCCTGCCGTGTCGATGCCGCGGAAGTACACCGTGCCGTTGTCCGCGAACCGGATCGCGGAGGTGTACACGCGCCAAGTCGTCCCGTCAAGGCTGTATTCCTTGACTTCGGAGTCAGCGCTGAACGTCGCCGAAACATGAACGTCTCCATTGGTCGGAGCAGTGATGTCGACGGACGTCGTCGGCGCGACAGGCGCGATCTTGTCGATGTTCGTCACTTCATACGCCGTGATCTCGGAAACGTTGCCAGCCTCGTCCGCACTGCGGAAGTAGACCGTGCCGTTGTCCGCGAGGGAAACGGACCCGGTGTACGCGTTCCAGTTCCGTCCGTCGAGGCTGTATTCCTTGACCACGGAATCCGCGCTGAATGTCGCCGCGACCTGAACGTTGGAGTTCGTGATGCTCACGATGTCGGCGGTCGCAACAGGCTTTTCAGGAGCGGTCTTGTCGATGTTGGAAACGACGTAGTTCGCGATGTCGGAAACATTTCCGGCCTCGTCGATGCCGCGGAAGAATGCCGTGCCGTTCGCCTCGAACCAGACAGGTCCGACGTAGGTGTTCCACGTCTGGCCGTCAAGGCTGTATTCCTTGACCACGGAATCCGCGCTGAACGACGCCGTGACCTTCACGTTGCCGTTGGTGACAGCCGTCACGTCCGCGAGAACCGAAGGAGCATCCGGTGCGACCTTGTCGATGTTGGAAACGACGAAGCGCTCGACATCCGAAATATTGCCGGCGGTATCCGTGCCGCGGAAGAAGACGGCTCCGTTCGCATCGACTTTCACGCCGCTGTCCGTGTACTGCAGCCACGTCCAGTTGTCGAAGCTGTATTCCTTCGTGACGGTGTCTTCGCTGAATGCCGCGGTCACGGTCACGCTGCCGTTGATCGGCGCCGTGATGTCAGCCGTGGCGACCGGCTTGTCCGGCGCGATGAAGTCGATGTTCGTGACTTCATATGCCGTGACGTCGGAGATGTTGCCGACGGCGTCCATGCTGCGGAAGTAAGCCGTGCCGTTTTCGGAGAAGAAGATCGCGCCGACGTAGGTACCCCAGTTCGCGCCGTCGAGCGAGTATTCCTTGACCACGGAATCGTTGCCGAACGAAGCCGTGACCTTGACCTTGCCCTTGGTCGGAGCCGTGATATCAGCCGTGGCGGTCGGCTTCTCCGGCGCGACCTTGTCGATGTTGCCGACTTCATAGACCGTGACGTCGGAAACGTTTCCGGCGGCGTCCGCACTGCGGAAATACACCGTGCCGTTCTGGCTGAACGTGATCGCATTGGAATACGCCTGCCAGGTCTCGCCGTCCAGCGAGTATTCCCTGATGATGGAATCGGCGCTGAAGGTCGCCGTAACGACGACATCGCTATTGGTCGGATCCGTGATGTCGGCGGTCGGCACCGGCTTGGCGGGCGCGACCTTGTCGATATTGGAAACCGTGTATGCCGTGACTTCGGACATATTGCCGGCTGCGCCGGTCCCGCGGAAGTAGACCGTGCCGTTTTCCGTGAAGAGGATCGGCGTGGTGTACACTTTCCAGTTCGTGCCGTCGAGGCTGTATTCCCTGACTGCCGCGTCATCGTCGAAGGTGGCGGAGATCAGCACATCGGTATTGGTCGGAGCCGTGATGTCGGCGGTCGCGACCGGGGAATCCAGCTGGCGGAGATAAACGGTCAGCGCCAGTTCGTTGTTGTCCGTAATGCCAAGCGTGTACCGGTAGCCGTTGATCATGACGGTTTCGCCGACCGTCAGCATGACATCGCCGAACGCGACGGAGCTGTTGAACATGGCGGCATCGGATGCGAGCAGGTAGGTGCCGGTGGTCGCGGCGGCAGACAGCGTGTACTTCGTATCGCCGGAGACATAGCTGAATCCGGCGAACTGTGCCGTTTCCGCAGTGGCGAAAGCGGTGTCGAACGCGACCGTGCCGTCGATCGTGATCGCCGTACCGAACGTGGCCTTGCCGACCAGCGTGGCAGTTGCATCGACCGTGACGGACTTGGTGATGACGTCGGAGAACGAAACCTCTCCGCCGACGACGCGGATGGAACCACCTTCGGAGACCGCGGCAAGCGCCTGGTCGCCGGTCGCGAACGCGTCTATGCCGACGGTCGCAACGCCGCCGGGGACCGTGACTTCCGAACCGACACTGATGCCGGACCAGAAAGAGTTCACGTACACGTCGGAGACGTTCAGGGTCAGGTGGACTTCCTTCGAGCCGGTCGCTTCATTCTCGACGAACCTGACGACGTAGGACCTGGAGTCGGTCACGAACTCGCCGTCGCCGGTGATGGAGGACGCTGCCAGCACGGTGGCGTCTGTCTTTCCGATAAAGGCTTTCGAGGAAATGACAAAGATGCCGTTGTTCTCCATGGATCCGTTGATCGTGATCGTGGAGGACCCGTCGTAGATCAGCCTGGCGGTCGCATCGATGAACGTGCTGTTCGAGCTGAGGCTGACCGTCCTGTGGATGCCGCCGGTGATGTACATCGTGCCGCCGGCAGGAATGGCCGCGACGGCATCCTCGAGCGTCGAGAATGCGTTCTCGCCGAAGAACAGGGCTTCGTTCGTAACGGAGCAGGAAGCGCCGAGGTCCATCATATCGGGATCGTAGCTGGTATTGACATAGATGTCCTTGGTCCGGCCTTTCAGCACGATCTTGCTGATGGTATTCGTTTCGGCGTCATAGTCGGTGAGGAGCTCGTACGGAGCAGCTTCGCCTTCTCCGACCTCGGGGAGACCGGTGATGTTGAGGTTGCTGATGTCGAGGTTCTGGATACCGCCGCCGATGATGTTGCCTTCTTCATCATAGGAGTAGTTGAGGGCGATAAGGACTTTGCTGGGGCCATCGTAACCGGTCACGTCGATGTTGATCTTGCCGTCGACCTGGACCGCGATGCCTTCTTCGCTGAGTCCGTAGCCGGAGAACAGCTTCACGGTATCGCCACGCAGAGTGGAATCGGCGGTCAGGTTGATTTCCTTGAAGTAGAGCGCGTTCTTGATGTAGTTGCTGCCGATGACGTTCAGGACGCGGGCGCCGGAGTAACCATAGCCGTATGCGTCAACGGACAGGTCAGCAAGAGCGGAATCATAGCTGCGGCGTCCGGCAACCAGGTAACCGTTGATGGTCGTGTTCTCAACGTTGAAAATGAAGTCGTCGCAGCACTTCGGCAGGTCGTTGTCAACACCGTTGCCCTGTTGCCAGTTGTCTTCGATGGCGAAGACAGTCTGAGGACCGAATGTGGTATCTTTCATGTTGACCGTGATAACGCCGCCGGTGGAAAGTTCGCGGAAATTGCCGCCGCGGATCGACCACTCGACTGCGCCGCCGACGTAGACGTTCTCCAGATTGATATTGACCTCTTCGGCCGTGCCGACGCCGCCGTCATCAACCAGGTCGGACCTGCTGAAATATGCCCTTTCGACATCTTTGCCCAGCGGGGAGTCGCCGAGGAAGCGGACTGCCTTGTAGATCTCGGTGTCCTTGAAGTTCACGTTAATCACGGACTTCTCTACCGGGGAACGATCGGCCACATAGGTGTTGTTGAGGATACGCAGGACACCGCCGGCGTTGTTGGCATCGCCGATGACAGAATCCGTGACATCGACCGTGATGCTGCCGAACAGGGTGTTGCGGTGGCTCCACGGATCATCCGAGGTCACGTTGGACACCAGCCAGCTGTCATTGTCGTTGCTGGTCGCGATGGTGCTGTTGCTGACGGTGATCTTCGTGTCGCCGACATAGACTTTCTCGCCAGCGGTGCCGCCGATGACGACGCGCGGAGTGCTCGAAGTGTCAAGGATGTTGACTTCGCTGAGGAACTTGCCGTCTTCGCCTTCCGGCATGTCGGGGCCACCGGTATGGATGTCGCCGTTGCGGTGCGTCACATACAGCTTCATGCCGTCCACGAGTTTGGCGCCGGTAAGATTCATGCGATCGAACGCATTCACGCCGTAGATCAGCTTTTCACCGGAGTACGGGCTGAACTCGGGGATATTGACGCCGCCTTCGAAGTTATTGTCCATGTACAGCGTGTTGAGACGCAGCAGGTGCACAGAGCCGTCTTCGGCATTGTAGTAGGCGTAGAATCCGCCTGCGCCGGTGCCGGTCACGGTGAGGTCCGCGTCGGTCAGGGCGACCGCAGTTTCGCCTGCGCCGACGGTGATGCCGGAACCGGTGGAAAGTACCACCGCGTCATCGCCGTCCATGGTGTAGCCGGTCACGTCGATCACGATCCTGCCGTCCTCAGCCAGGGCGATGCCGCCGGTGACGGAGAACGCGTTGCCGGCGACCATGTTCAGGGAAGAGATGCCGCTGATGCTGCTGGCGGCGAAGTCGCTGTTCACGGTGAGACTGCCGCCGGTTGTGAGGGCGCCGATGGAAGCGTCATTCTTGACGATCACATCATTGTTATTCGCGAGCGTGACCGCTTCAGCCGGATTGAAGTCGCCGCCCACGATATAGAGGATGTTGCCTTCGCCGACCTTGGCGGCCGCAGCCGCTGCGGAGTTGAACGCATTGCCGTCCCAGACGAGAGCGGTGTTATCCACGAATCCGGACACGGATTCCGCGGTCCAGTCGGCATTGGCATAGGCGTCTTTCACCAGATCGGAGGTGATGAGGAGGACAGTCCGGCCATCTTCGTCGTTGATGAATTGATAGCCGAAGGAATTGCCGCCGGCATTGATAATGTTGACTGCAGGCAGGTTTCCATAGAAACCATCCACGGTCATGACTTTCTTGGTGAAGTCGCGGAAGTCGCTGGCGTCGATCGTGATGGACGCGGCGGAGACCATGCCGTCCACGATAACGACATCATTGGCATTGACCGTGATGGAGTCGAATCCTTTGATCTCGCCGACATTGGCGTAGCCATTGAAGACAAGCCTGCTGTCACCGTAGACATAGTCCGCGCTGCCGTTGATTGCGCCATAGACGGTCGCACCGTCGCTGATGGTGACCGTGGCGTCGCCGTAGACCCAGGAGTTTTCATTCGCCGCCACGATGTAGGTCACTCTCGATCCGGCGTTCACCGTGATATTCACGGAATCGACCGAATAATCCCGGCTGCCGCCATACAGAGTGTAAATGTTGCCGCTCTTCACCACGGTGTTGTAGCCGTTCGCGTACAGGTAGGAGTCCGCGGCGTTCTCAATGACGAGTGTGGCGGATCCGCCCGCGTCATCGAGCGCCCAGTAGGCGTCGTCGACCGAATTGAACGCGTTGACGCCGTACACGAGGATGGTCTCCGATCCGTCGGTGTTTTCCGCGATCTTTCCGGTTACGGATTCACTGTACCGCGTGCTGTAGAAGACGTCGCCGAGCGCGTGCGTCTTGTAAATGAACACGTTGGTGGAACCGACGATGGCGGTATAGCCGTCGATCTCGTAGCCGTTCTCATCGCGGAATACTGCGCCAGCGGCATTGTTGATCGTGGTGCCGACCACGGCGAATTCCTTGTAGAAGCCGTAGTCTTCCCCGGCCGTGCCGCGGAGGACGAATCCGGTGTTGTAGTCCGCAAAGGAGACCGTGCCGCCGGTCAGGAAACCGTCTTCCGTGATCTCGATCTCGCTGAACATCTTCACGAGGCGGACGCTGTTCATGCCGTCGACGTGCAGGACGCGCGTGCCGTAGGCGCCGTAATCCACATCTCCGGAGTTGATGCCGCGTGCGCCGGTCAGGCGACCCTGCATATTGAAGTTCTTGATATAGACGTTGGCATCGCCGTACCAGTCGTTGGTGCTGTCGCCGATGAGGCCGAGCGTATGGTCATCGCCGATGAACGTCGTGTCTTCGATCGTGAAGTTGATGCTCGTGGTGTTGTACTCGCGCGGATCCCAGATCCACATCCACTTGGCAGTCGGAGAGGTGACGTTCTTCATCGTCACGTTGACTTCCTTCAGGGAGTCGCCGTTCACGTTCCAGATGTTGTCGAACAGCTTCATGTCGGCGCTGAGCGTGTAGTCTTCGATCGCGACATTGACGGTATCGCCCGTCATATTGGCGTTCCGCGTGACGCAGAGCACATTGTCGGTGCTGCCGCTGTCGTTGAACTCGCCGCCCCTGATCGTGAAGTTGTAGCTTCCGGTGTAGGAGCCGGTTGCATCATCGTACTCGCCGACGTAGAGGGTCGTGCGGGTGCTCACGCTGTCGCTGGAGGTGCCGCGGCCCGCGATTGCGGTATTGGCGGTGATCGTGCTGTTGAGGATCTCCACGTCGACGTTGCCGGTGCGACCGGAATTATTGGTCTTGCCGAGTACGAGCTCGCCGATCCGGCTGTTGGTGATGACGGCGTTGAGGTCTTTGCTCTCGACGATCAGGCTGCGGTCCGCACCGTCAACGACCAGCGTGTCGCCGTCTGCGAGCCCGTTCACCAGGGCCGTGAGGGTGTTGCTGGCGTTGTAGCCGTAAACCAGCGTGTTCGTCACACCGTTGACGACCTCTGTCGAGCCGTTGACGGTGTTGTTGAACCCGGTATCGAGGAATCCTGCATTGCCGCGCTTGACGACGATGACGGACCTGGAGGCCTCGTCGTAGTACGCCATCAGGCGATCGTCGTTGTTCACTGCGCTGATGACGGTACGGCTGTACGCATCGCCGTCTTCCGGCGTGACGTACTGGAGGAAGTTGTTGATGCCGTTCGAGGTCCTCAGCAGGAAAGCGGCGTTGCCGTTGCCGGCGAACGTGTATCCGTCGAAGTCAACGGTGAGAGCACCGCCGTTTTCGAGGTAGTCGATCCTGCCGATGGTGAGGTTCGAGGCATTTGCGGCGCTGAAGGTGAAAGCGCCGACGCCTTCGACCGTGCCGACCGTGGACGAAAGAGCCGGATTCAGGATCAGGCTGATGCCTTCCTCGCCGGATTCGTTTTCGACGGCGCCAAGCGTGACGGCGGACGTCGAAGCGGTAATGATGACCGAGGAGCCCGCGTCAACCTTGAAGCCCCCGACTCTGCCGCCGTCAAGCTGAATATTGCGGGCGCCGACGCCGGACAGGTCGACGGTCTGGGTGCTGTAGTTGCCGTCCAGGATGTAGACGAAATCCCGGCTGGTCGCCCTGGCGGAGATGATTTCACTGGAGAGCGAGTTGAATGCGTTCACGCCGAAGAACAGCAGGTCGCCGTTGAAGGCAGTGCCGTTGATCGACTCGTCGAAGCCGGAGCTGATGTAGACGTTGCCGGGGTTGTCGGAAACGAGCCACAGGGTATTGTTCTCGCGATCCAGGAAGAAATCGCCGTTGTCGACCGTGATGGCAGACTCGTCGATCGTTTCAAGCATGTCGGCGACCAGGACTCTCCTGCTCGCGCCTTCATAGCCTTCGGCCGAGATGCGGATGGAGCCGACGTTGAGTTCGCCGTCCACGGTGAGGAATCCCGTGCCCGTTATGTCGAGGGCATCGACCGTGATGGACCCGTAGACTCTGGACTCGTCTGTGACGCTCATCCTGTCGAAGCCGGAGATATTGGCGTACATGTCACCGGGCTTGCTGATGACGAGGGCGCTTTCGCCGCCGACGGAATCGCGGGATCCATTGATGGTCGCATAAGAAGCTTCTTCGGTCCACTGTTCGCCGGTTTCCTCATCGGCATGGAAGACAGCGCCCCTGCCGAACGAACCGCCCGCGATTTCGATCGTGGCGTCGCCGGTGACGGTCCTGCCCCAGCTTTCGTCCGCGACCGCGATCAACGAATCATCATAAGTGAAGTCGCCGCTGGTAACTACGAGGTTCACGAACGGAGTGGAATCGCTGTACTCGCTCGTGCCGTACAGGACGTTCGAATCCGCCGCGACGTACAGCTTGTTGCCGGCGGAAAGTCTTTCCTTGGCGGATTCGAGATCGTTCAGGGCATTTCCATATCCATTATCGCCCGCGTTCGCAGCGTCTTCTTCGAAGATGAGGATTTCGCCGGAAGCGGAGGTGACGCCGGTGATGTCGGAATTGTAGCTGGCATCGTAGTACAGGTTGCCGGCCCTGCCGTCGGCCAGGACAACGCCCTTGGAGCCACGGACGACCAGATAGCCGTCTTTCAGGCCATTGGCTTCAATGTCGTAGATGCCGGAGAGTTCCGTGCTCATCCAGATCAGGGTCTTGGCGGGGCCGTCATAACCGGTGGCGTCGATGTTCAGGATACCGTCGCCGTCCAGGGACATCGTATTGCCGGTGACGAACGACGTCGCGGCGATGTTCACCGTCGAGAAGTGGACGGCGGCGCGGATGTAGTTCGAAGAACCGGAGATGTTCAGGACCTTGTTGCCGGAGAAGTTGCAGTTGCGGCTGGAATCGATGCTGTGAGCGGTCAGGTAGCCGCTGAAGTAGGAATCCTCGACGCTGAACGTGATGTTCGTCGTAGCGGTCGGGGTGCCCCATTGCCAGTCGCTCTGCACGCCGAAGCGCATCGTGCTGCCGCTGCCGATCGTGGAATCCTTGATGTTGACGTAAATGTCGCCCGCGTTGCCCGGGTTGCCGCTGGTGATGCGCCACCACTTGTCGGCGGGCACGCTCACGTTCGTCAGGTTGATGGTAATGCTCTGGCCGTCGCGGAGCGGACCGGAATCGCCGAAGAACTCGAGGTCGTTCCGGATGACGGTGTCATTGATGTCGAACACCATTTCCGTACCCGTGTAGGACAGGTAGTCGATGAAGTGCGTCACGCGGTTGGTGCTGCCGCCGATGGTGGACGCGTTGATCGTGACGTAGAGGTTGCCGCCGATCGTGTTGTGGTGGTTCCACGGCTCACTTGCGGTAACACGGTTCAGCAGCCAGCTTTCGCCGTCCTGGCCGAACGTGGAGTTCTCGATGGTGAGGATGGCGTCCGCACCGAGGAACGACTTGTCGCCGCTGGTCATGCCGCTGATCATTATGGGCACGTTGCTGTTCGAGACGACCAGGTTGATGAGGCGGTCGTTGGTGTGGATGCGCTCGTTGGCATTGTTGACGTACAGGGTGCCGCCGGTAATGAGGGCGTTCTTCGCGGAAGACAGGTAGTTGAACGCATTGACGCCCCAGAGCAGCGTGTCGCCGTTCGCGACTTTCGTCCCGTCGATATCCGCCGTGTAAGTCGGATCGAAGTACACGCGGGACAGGTCGATCACATACACCTGATTGCCGGTCGAGAAGACCGCGGTGCCAGGATCCGCCACGAAGTAAGCGTTCCGGATCTCGGTGTCGCTGTCGATGAGGAGACGGCGGTTGCCGTCCTCGGAGATGAACGGGGCGGCTTTCACGCGGATGGTGCCGGTGTTGTCGCCGAAGTCGATGCCGCCCGTGGACAGGAAGCCGTCGGCGTTGAGCACGATCTCGCTGACGCCGGTGATGTTTCCAGCGACGGTGAGCCTGCCCTCGGAAGTGAGGAGCGTATCGCCGCCGCCGATGATGTCGCCCGTGACCGTAACGTCTTCGCCGAGGCTGATCGTGGCGTTGGAGACCACATAGACGCCGGCGCCGCCGGTCAGGTCGATGCCGCCGAAAATGCCGCCATCGACCGTGTAGGTCTTGCCGGAATAGAAGAATGCACTGTTCTCCGAGTCGACACTGCCGTAGACGATGCCGTTGAGGACGCCCTCTTCCATGACGAAGTTGGCGCCGCCGAGCTTGATGTCGCCCGTGATATTGCCGCCGGTGACGGTCAGGGTGTTCTTCTCGCCGCCGAGCGCGGCTGCCGCAGCGGTGGAATCGTCGAACGCGTTGAAGCCGTACTCGAGGTAGGTGCCGTCAACGACGATGCCGCCCGCGAGGGATTCAGCGGTATACTCGCTGTTCAGGTAGGTATTGGACTGGATCTGGGTCGTGAGGACCAGGTCGTTGCCGACGAGCTTGACAGCGTACTTGGACAGGTCGGTCGTGGTCTTGCCCTTGTCATGGGCTTCGAGGACCACCATGTTCGGATCGAAGCCGGTGATGCCGTCATAGGTGGAGATAATGGCATGGCCTTCTCCCGTGTAGCCGGTCACGTCGATGACGATCCTTTCAGAGCCGTTGAACGTGACGCCAGTGGCGGTGATCACGTTGTCGGCAAACATGTTGAGGCCGGCGCCGGAGAGATAGCCGAGCGAGAGCTCGACGCCTTTCTTCACGGAAACGGTGTCGAAGCTGGAGACGTCGCCGATCCAGGCGGATCCGGCGATCACGAGCGTGGAGCTGTCGGTATTGTCCTTGGAGCCGTCGACGCTGTTGATGACAGCACCGTCCTTGACGGTCAGGGTCACATCTCTGTGCGCCTGCGCATCGGAAGCCATCGTGAGGAAGTCGATGGTGACGCCGGAACGGATTTCGGCGTTATTGCCGTGCAAGTCCTCACTGTCGAAGTAGCCGCCGGTGACGATGATCGTTCCGCCCCATTCGTCGGCGTAATTCAGGGCTCCCCAGAAATCGGTATGGGCGTTGTAGTTCAGGAGCATTTCCTGGCCGTTGACCACCGTGCCGCTGACCTCGTTCGTGAAGCCGCTGTTCACGTACATGTCGGAGGCTTTGTCGAACACGTAGATGCCCCTCAGCTGGGTGCCGTCCGGGCTGAACATGTACGCCAGCTGGCACTGGCCGGTCAGGTCGTTGTCGCCGATGACCGTGATGTTGCTCAGGGTGCTGTCCGTGTAGATCTGGTTGTCGGCGGAGATCACCTTGTGCGTGCCACCCTTGTAGCCGGACATGTTGATGATGACCTGCGTCAGGGTGCCGGCGTTATCCAGCGGCTGGCCGGGACCGAAGACCGTCGAATACTGCAGGTCGCCGCTCAGGATGAGCTGTGCGGTGGCATCGACGATGATGGTGTCCCACTCGTTGATGTAGCTGGCGCGCGTCGTCGTGCCGTTCTCGGTCGCGACGATGTGCAGGGTGTTCGGGACGTTGAATTCCTGAATCGCCTTGCCGCCGAGCTGGAGGGAAGCGCCGAGACGGATGTTGTTGCTGCCGAAATCGGAGTTGCCGACTTCGACCGTGATGCTGCCAGAGGAGAAGTAGGTGTTCAGGATCGATGCGCCGTTGCCGTCCCAGTGCTCGTTGTTCGTGTTCAGCACCGTGAACGTGCCGCCGAAGACCGAGTCGTACACCTTGATGTTGATGTTCGCGTTGATGTCCTGACGCACCTGCTGGTCGAGCGGCGTGCTGCTCGTGCTGGTGTCGGTGTCGCGCGGGCCGTCGTTCGGCTGGGTCTGGATGCCGTAGAAGCCGGAGTTGCTGGAGGTGACGCCGCGCAGCGTGACATTGATGTCGATCGGGTTTTCGGAATCGGTGCCGAAGCTGCCGTATCCGATGTAGATGCCTTCGTTCCAGGACCTGCCCGGGCTGTACCACGGTCTGTCCTGACGGCCCTGGACGCGGACGTTCGTGAGTTCGGCGGTGATGTTGCCGTTCATCACGTTGTTCACGTCGTTGCCGGTGATGTAGAGCGCGCTGTCGGAGCTGGAGAGGATAACGTCGCTCGCGGTAAACGTGTAGTCGCCGGAGACGATGTAGCGCTTCGCGATGCCGTACAGCTTGGCGCTGGAGGAGGAACCGGAAACCTTCGTGGAGATGGCGGTGTCGGATTCGAAGATCTCGGTGCCGTCAACGTTGTTGCCGTAGATGCTGTTGGCGCCGGTGTACTCGATCACGACGTTCGGCACGCCGTCGATCGAACGGACCTTGTTGGAACCGTCGACGAGATAGAGCGTGCCGCCGGAAGCGCGGGCCGCTGCCGCCGCGGAGGATTCGTCCGTGAACGCATTCACGCCCGCAAAGAGGACATCGCCGGTGGCCGGGTCGACCGAGCCGTTTTCGATCCAGGCGCCTTCCGCAAACAGGAAGATGTTGGCGTCGGCTTTCAGGAAGAGGTCGCCATAGGCAAGCTGCGCTGTGTAGGAGGCGCCGCTCGGGCTGATGACCGAGACCTGGCTTTCGGAAATGGAAACGATCTCGGGGTCGTAGAGAAGGACCCTGCGTGAGCCGGAACCTGCGGAGGCGTCAATGATGACGGACAGGTCATCCGGGATGGAATCCGTGACGGTCAAAGCAGCGTCCGCCTTGATCGTGAGGGCGTTCGAGGAAACGATGCTGCCCAGCGTGCTGTCGGATTCGACGTAAATGTTCTTCGCAAGGACGGAGCCGACCGTGGAGTTGTAGAGGGACACGTCGAAGCCTTCGGCGTCGATATCCATGCCGGTCGTTTCGTTGATGATGGCGATGCGGGAATTGGCATAGCCCTTGGTGGTCGCGAAGTAGGTCGCGTCTTCAACGGTGGCGAACACATTCAGTCCGTACAGGAACGTCTTGCCGTTGATGACGACGCTGTCGCCATCTTCATAGCCCGCGAAACCGGAGTTCACGAAGAGCTCGTCGATCGAATAGAGGATGATCTCGGTGGAGGACCTGGCGATGCCGTAGGAACCCGCATCGAGCCCGTCGCCCCAGTTGATCGTCCAGCGGTCCAGGCCGCCTTCGGAGCGGACCAGGACGTTGGAACCGACCAGGCCGTTTTCATCCGCATTGACGGTGATCGTCTTGGTGCCGGTGGTGGTGAGCGTGCCGGACACGATCAGGCTGGACGTGTCGTACATCGAAATCCTGCCGGAGAGTTTGAGGGCGTCTTCCGCGAACCGGGATTCGGAATCTTTCACGGCCTTGTTCGTGAACGCGACTTCCGCGCCCGCTTCGATCGTGATGTTGCCGCTGATCTCGGCGCCGCCGGTCACATACAGATTGCTGGTCGTCAGGTTGCGGACGCCCGTCAGGAAGCCGGTGCTGATGAACGCGTCGGCTCCGGTGTTGACCATGTCGACGTAGTTCAGCTGGATGCCGCCGTCCTGCGTGAACACGCTGTCCTCCTTGGAGAACGTACTGCGGATGTAGATGGAGCCGGTGTTCGTGAACGTGCCGCCGACCGTGATATCGCCGACGGAGGTGATTTCGCCGCTGTTCACGAAGCTGCCGCCGACAGAAAGGACGGAGGTGCGGACGAAGCCCTCATTCGACAGGCTGCCGGAGAGCTGGATGCCGGCATCTTCCGCGGAATCGCGGAGCGTGCCGACGAGCCCCTTGTTCACCATGTTCCCGGCGGTGATGCTGCCGGCCTGGAGGCCGCGGCGGTTGTCGATATCGCCGCTCAAAGCAAGGACGTTATCCCCGCTGAGGTAGCTCTTCGTGTCGCCGGACGCAACGTTCAGCGTACCGCCGGTGATCAGGAGGTTCCGGAAGTTCTTGATGGAACCGACTTTCGCATAGCCGTCGACCGTGATGTCGCCGCCGACGGACTTGACGAGCGTGTCATCATCGTAGATGCCGCCGTCGAGTGTTCCGCCAACGGACGCGCCGTAGACGAGGCCGTAGAACGTGCCGTTGACCGGGGCGACCGTGCCGCCGGTGAACGCGACGTCGACCTTGCCCGCACCAATGCCGTTGCCGAACACGACCTGGCCGATGGAGCCGCCGGCAAACGTCACATCGACATCGCCGGTGATAGTGTTGTGGTCTGCACCGATGTACAGGTTTTCGATGTTGCCGCCGGTGATGGTGGCATCGATCCTTCCGATCCGGTTGCCGATGCCGGTGATGACGGTATCGTAGTCATCGGTGAAGATGGACGCATCGCCGATAACGAGGTTGGTGGCGCTCACTCCGTCATTGTAGGCGAGCGCAGCGCGCGCACCGCTTGTGACGGAGAGGCCTGCAACGTAATTGACGACCGTGGAGTCACCGAGCTTGAGCCCCGCGCCGTTGCCTGCGGCATAGACGGTCCCAATCCAGTTGCCGCTGCCCTCGAGGAAGATGCCGCTTTCGCCGCCATAGATGGCGTTGACAGTGGAGTTGTTGAGCGTGAATGTGCCGCTCATATTGGCGTTGGCGAGCTTGATTGCGCCGATCCGGCTGTCAGACACGCTGATCTGCGCATCGGCAGCGGAGCCGGTGGTCAGATCGATGTCGCCGCGGACATCTTCGCCGTAGTAGTTATCATAATAGTTGAAAGTGGCATTGTCGATCACGACATTTGCCGCACCCGTGATGTCGCCGAGCGTCAGCCCCTTGATATTTTCGGCATAGGACACGCGCACGTCGGCATGATCCACTGCCGAGCTGTCGCCGATGACGATGCCGTAGCCGTCGAGGGAGACGTAGCCTTCATAGTCGGAGCCGAGGAACAGCGTGGAGTAGTCTTTCGTCTTGACATCGGCAGTGAAATAGTTGGCGCCGACTTCCAAATCCATGGTGGTGACCGCGATGGAGGTCTTGGACTTGTCGGCGATAGCAGCCTGTGCGGCTTCCATCGTGGAATAGCCCGTCAGCCCCAGGGAGGTCTGTTCGCCGTCGGTGTAGTTGCTGTTCACCAGAAGCGTTTCACCCATGTGGGCAACCAGCTTGTCGCCGACGAACGAATACTGGCCGCCGAACACACCGTAGTTGTATTCCCTGCCGTTCACCAGGACCGTTTCGATGCTGCCTTCGTCGAAATAGGAGAGACCGGAAACGAGGATGACGTCGCCGCCGCCGAACTCGCCGTTTACAGTGAGCGTGCCGATCTCACTGATGGAGCCGGCGGAGAGGAGATTCTCGCCGTTCAGCGTGACGTTGGCAATGCTCTGGAGCGAGTTGGCGCGAACGTTCGCGCCCGCCTCGACCGTGAGGGTGTCCCAACGGCGGATCGAGCCGACGATGCTCTCCGTTTCGGACGAATGGAAGACCAGGTTGAACTGCGCATCCGACTGGTCCGCCTCGGCGCTGAGGAGATTGCCGGCAACGACGCCGGCAAGTTCGAGTCTCTGTTCGCCGTAGAGGCGGTCTGCGACGGAGTTCGTGGTGCCGCCGCTGTTGATCGAAGTCAGGAACGTGAAGTTGCCGATCGTGGAAGCCGAGATCGTGATGGTGGTGTCGGCGTAAACAGTATCCTGTTTGTCGCCGCGGATTTCGTAGGCGACGAAGTTCCCGAGAACGGACCTGCTGATCAAGCCGTTGACAACGTGGAAACTGTCCTCGGTGCCGACTCTGCCCTTGGTGACATACGTGAGGCCAGTGCTCGAACCGGAGATGTCGAACGTGATGTCGCCGTCGATCCAGCCGTTGCGTCTCCAGCCGGTGCCGCTCAGGCCGGCGCCGATGACAAGGCCGTTCATGGTGGACCCCGCCATCTTGAGCTTGACGTCGCCGTGGAACATCAGTTCGCCTCTCTCGTTTCTGGTGGCGGCGGACACGTTCGGGAGCATCATGAATGCGCCGCTGAAAGACGATCCGGTGACCGTGATGTCGATGTCGGCATAGCTGTTGAAGCTGTTGTTGTTGGAGTCGACGCCCATGTGGAGGACGAAGAATGAGCTGCCGAACTTGGAGTTCTCGATCACGCCGGTGATCTTGGCCTGTTTGGACTCGGAACCGATGCTGCCTCTGTGAATGCTGCCCACGCTCGTGACGGTAATGCCGTCGAGACGGAACGTGATGTCGCCGTCGACGAACGCAAACCGATGGTTGCTGGCGTTGCTTTCGTCGACAGCATAACCGCTGCCCGAAGCAAGCAGGAGATACTGAATGCGGGTATCCTTGATGGTGATGTTGTAGTCGCCGTGGAAGTTGGCGTTCGTCGTCGCGCCGAAGCCAATGAAGTTCCGGGCGAACGTGGAGCCTTCGATGTAAACGTCCAGCGTGCCGTCGGAATCGGAATAGTACTCGCCCGAGGACCTCTGGATAAGGGAGAAATCATACGCTTTCACGTTCACGGCGTAGACGTCATAGGCGGAATTGTCGGCACGACCGAGGTAGATGTTGTTGGAGAAACCGTGGTTGACGTTCGTCATGTAGAGCGTGGAGCCGTCTTCTGGATCCGCGCCGGGAGCGTAGCCCGACAGGGAGTCGAACGTGTTCCTGCTGAACTCGAGCGTTTCGCCGGTGATGGGATGCGTGTAGCCGTCGATGTCCCACGAATACGAATTGTCGACGTAAATGTTACCGGCGGCGGCGGGAACGGAAGCGCTGGATGCAACGGTCAGGGCGAGCACGCCATTGTCGAGGGAAAGCGTGTAATCGAGTCCGTTGATTTTCTGGGTCTCACCGACCCGCAGCGTGATGCCGGTGCCGTTCAGCGTGACGGCGGAGGCAAATCCGTACGCGCCGGTGGCGAGTGCGTAAGTGCCCTTCCCCAGGTTCGAATCGGCGGTGACAGTGAAGTACGGGGCACTTGCGCCGATCCTCGAGAGGTTCGTCACGCGGGCGCCTTCGTTGGGGGACTGTCCGACGATGTTGAAGTCGAGCGTGGAGCCCTCGGCGAACGAAACGTTCGCATAGGAGCTCATTCCGAGGCCGCCGGTGACCGTGGCGCCGGATTCGACCGTCAGCGAGGATGCGTCCATGACGTTGATGTTGGAGGCGAACGCGCCGGACTGGAGCACGAGAGCGCCGGAGGTAATGCTGCCGACGGTCGTGTTGCGGATCGCGGAATCGCCGTCGGCGATCACGGTGATGCCGCGGGTGATCGGGTTCGAGAACGAGACGTCGCTTTCATAGACCGTTATGGTGCCGTTGTCGGCGACTTGGGCGAGCGCATTGTCCGCACTGGCAAACGCATCGAAGCCGAAAGTCCCATAGATGCCGGCGTAGGAAATCAGGTCACCGTCACAGAGTCCGTACCAGGCGGTGTTGACAAAGACGTCGGTGACCACCGGGGAAGAATTGGTGGAAATGTAGAGGCTCGTTCCATCTCCTTCGTTCACGAACTCGTAGACGACTCTGGTGTCTTCCGGGACATTGACGATATTGACCTGGGGCATGTTGCCATAGAACCCGTCTCTCACGGTCATGACTTTCCTGGAGGAATCGCTGAAGTCGGCAGCATCGATCGTGATGGAAGCTGCGGAGAATGCGCCGTTCACCTTGACGAAACTGTTCGAACCGAGCCTGACGGAGTCGAATCCGGTGATCCCGCCGACATTCGCGGAGCCGTTGAAGACGAGGTTGCTGAAACCGCCGACGTACTCGTAGCCGCCGTCGATCGTGCCATAGACGGTCATCCCGTCGCCGATGGTGATCATGACATCGCCGTAGACCTCCGAGGATGCATTCGCCGCCGTGATGTAGGTCACATCCGATCCGGCGTTCACCGTCAGGTTCACGGAATCGACCCTAGAATACTGGCTGCCGCCGTACAGGGAGTAGACATAGCCGCCGTTCATGACGGTGTTGTAGCCGTTCGCATACAGGTCATAGTCGTTTGCGTTCTCAATGACGAACGCGGCGGAACCGCCCGCGGCGTCGAGAGCCGCATAGGCGTCGTCGACCGAATTGAACGCATTGTCGCCGTACACGAGGAGAGTTCTCGATCCGTCGATGTTTTCGGCGGACATGCCGTTTGTGGAGTAATTGTAGCGCGTGCTGTAGAAGACGTCGCCGAGCGAGCCGGGCCTGTAGACGAACACGTTGGTGGCGCCGACAACGGCGTAGTAGCCGTCGATCTCGTAGCCGTTCTCATCGCGGAATACTGCGCCAGCGGCATTGTTGATCTCACCGCTGACCACGGCGAATTCCTTGAAGCTGCCGTAGTCCGTGCCGTACGTGCCGCGGAGGACGAATCCGGTGTTGTAGTCGGGCAAACTGATCGTGCTGCCGGTCAGGTACCCGTTTTCCGAAATCTCGATCTCGGTGAACATCTTCACGAGGCGGACGCTGTTCATGCCGTCGACATGCAGGACGCGCGAACCGTAGGCGCCGTAATCCACATCTCCGGAGTTGATGCCGCGTGCGCCGGTCAGGCGACCCTGCATATTGAAGTTCTTGATATAGACGTTGGCATCGCCGTACCAGTCGTTGGTGCTGTCGCCGATGAGGCCGAGCGTATGGTCATCGCCGATGAACGTCGTGTCTTCGATCGTGAAGTTGATGCTCGTGGTGTTGTACTCGCGCGGATCCCAGATCCACATCCACTTGGCAGTCGGAGAGGTGACGTTCTTCATCGTCACGTTGACTTCCCTCAGGGATTCGCCGTCCGCATTCCAGACGTCGTTGAACAACTTCATGTCGGCCCTGAGCGTGTAGTCTTCGATCGTGACGTTGACGGTGTCGCCCGTTACGCTGGCGTACCGCGTGAGGCTGAGCACGTTGTCGGTGGTGTTGCCGCCGTCGTTGTAAATGCCGCCCCTGAACGTGACGTCGTAGCTGCCGACGTAGGTATAGGTTTCCTCGTCGAGTTCGCCGACGTAGAGGGTCGAACGGTTGGCTTCGTCGGTGCCGCGGCCCAAGATAGCGGAAGATGCGGTGATGGTGCTGTTTTCGACCAGGATGGAGACATTGCCGGTGCGGCCCGGATTGTTGACCTTGCCGAGCTGGATGTTGCCGATCCGGCTGTTGGTGATGACCGCATCGAGGTCTTTGTCCTCGACCCGGAGGTCGCCGTCGATGCCGTCGGCGAACAGCGTGCCGCCGTCGGCGAGATTGCTGATGATGCTGTTGGGATCATCTCCGACGTTGTAACCGTAGACCAGCGTGTTGGAGACGCCGTTGACGACCTCGGTCGTGCCGTTGACGGAATTGTCGTAGTTCGCGCCGAGGAATCCGGCATTGCCGCGCTTAGCGACGACGATGGACTGGGAAGTCGCATCATAATACGGCATCAGGTGGTCGGCGTTGTTGATCGCGCCGATGACCGTGGTGGAGTATGCCCCGCCTTCTTCCGGCGTGACGTACTGGATGAAGTTGTTGATGCCGTTCGGCGCCCTCAGCAGGACGGCGGTGCTGCCGTTGCCGGCGAACGAATAGCCGTCGAAGTCGATGGTGAGGTCGCCGCCGTCTTCCAGATAGTTGATCGCGTCGACGGTGAGGTTCGGGACATTTGCGGCGTTGAGCGTGAGGCTGCCGATGCCGCTTGCCGTGCCGACCGAGGTCCAGCGCTCAGGATTCAGGACCAGGCTGATGCCGGATGCGGCGCTTCCGTCATTGATCTCGACGGAGCCAAGACGGACCTCGGAGGTGTCGCCGGTAATGGCGATGGAAGATCCCGCATCAAGCTTGAGGCTGCTGACGGTGCCGCCGTCAAGCACGATATTGCGTTTGCCGATGCCGGAAAGGTCGACGGAGCCGAAGACGCCGTCCATGATGTAGACGGTATCGTCTTCCGTGGTCTTGACCTGAATGCTTTGCCGGGAAATGGACGAGAGCGCGTTCACGCCGAAGAACAGCATCTCGCCGTTGTACACCGTGCCGTTGATCGACTCGTCGAAGCCGGAGCTGATGTAGACGTTGCCCGGATTCTCGGAGATGAACCAGAGGTTGCCGTTGCCGTCATAGAACGGGCGGGCTTCGCCGATGACCGTGACCATGCCCTCGACATCGCTGTAAGCACTCAGAGCGTCGGAGGAGAGGACGACCTTGCTGATGCCGGTGAAGTCTGTGGCGTCGATGACGATGGAAGTGAGGCCGTTGATCGAACCGTCAACCGTCAGGCAGGCGTTGGCGTCGAGGATGAGGGTTTCGACCGAGATGGAGCCGTAGACCGTAGCGTCGGAAACGACATTCACCTTGTCGAAGCCGAAGATATTGGCGTACATGTCGCCGGACTTGCTGATGGTCAGGGAGCTTTCGCCGCCGACGGAATCCTTGGAACCGTCGATGGCCGCAAAGACAGCATTCTCGTCGACAACGAGATACGTGCCGCCTTCGCCGTCATCCTCTTCGTGGGTGTATTCCGCATGGCCGTAGCTGCCGCCCGCGATCTCGAGGGAGGCGCTGCCGGTGACGGTCCTGCCCTCATTCGTGTTCGCGACCTCGATCCTTGAATCCTCATACGTGAAGTCGCCGCTGGTGACCACGAGGTTCACGAACGGAGTGGAATCGCTGAACTCGCTTGTGCCGTACAGGACGTTCGAATCCGCCGCGACGTACAGCTTGTTGCCGGCGGTGAGTTTTTCCTTGGCATATTCGAGATCGTTCATGGCGTTCGCGATGTCCGTATTTGCCACGTCGCCCTCGAAGATGAGGATGTCGCCTGCAGAGGAGGTGACGCCGGTGATGTCGGAATTGTAGTTGGCATCGTAGTACAGGTTGCCGATCCTGCCGTCTGCGATGACGACGCCCCTGGTGCCGGAGACGATCTCATAGCCGTCCGCCAGGCCCGTGACCTCGATCGTACTGACGCCGGTAAGTTCCGTATTCATGTAGATCAGGGTCTTGGCAGGGCCGTCATAGCCGGTGGCGTCGATGTTCAGGATTCCGTCGCCGTCCAGGGACATCGTATTGCCGGTGACGAACGACGTCGCGGCGATGTTCACCGTCGAGAAGTGGACGGCGGCGCGGATGTAGTTCGAAGACCCGGAGATGTTCAGGACCTTGTTGCCGGAGAAGTTGCAGTTCCGGCCGGAGTCGATGCTGTGCGCGGTCAGGTAGCCGCTGAAGTAGGAATCCTCGACGCTGAACGTGATGTTCGTCGTGCAGGTCGGGGTACCCCACTGCCAGTCGCTCTGCACGCCAAAGCGCATCGTGCTGCCGCTGCCGATCGTGGAATCCTTGATGTTGACGTAAATGTCGCCGGCATTGCCCGGGTTGCCGCTGGTGATGCGCCACCACTTGTCGGCAGGCGTATAGACATTCGTCATGTTGATGGTGATGCTCTGTCCGTCGCGGAGCGGGCCGGAATCGCCGAAGAACTCGAGGTCGTTCCGGATGACGGTGTCGTTGATATTGAACACCATTTCCGTGCCGGTGTAGGACAGGTAGTCCATGAAGTGCGTCACGCGGTTGGTGCTGCCGCCGATGGTGGACGCGTTGATCGTGACGTAGAGGTTGCCGCCGATCGTGTTGTGGTGGTTCCACGGCTCACTCGCGGTAACGCGGTTCAGCAGCCAGCTTTCAGCATCCTGGCCGAACGTGGTATTCTCGATGACGAGGGTGGCGTCCGCGCCCAGGAACGACTTGTCGCCGCTGGTCATGCCGGTGATCATTATGGGCACGTTGCTGTTCGTGATGACCAGGTTGATGAGGCGGTCGTTGGTGTGGATGCTCTCATTGGCATTGTTGACGTACAGGGTTCCGCCGGTGATGAGGGCGTTCTTCGCGGAAGACAGGTAGTTGAACGCATTGACGCCCCAGAGCAGCGTGTCGCCGTTGGCAAGTTTTGTTCCGTCGATATCCTCCGTGTAGGTCGGATCGTAATACACGCGGGACAGGTCGATCACATACACCTGATTGCCGGTCGAGAAGACCGCGGTGCCCGGATCCGCCACAAACGTGACGTTCCGGATATCGGTGTCGCTTTCGATGAGGAGACGGCGGTTGCCGTCCTCGGAGGTGAACGGGACGGCTTTCACGCGGATGGTGCCGTAGTTGCCGTCTTCGTCGCCGAGGTCGATGCAGCCCGCGGACAGGAAGCCGTCGGCGTTGAGCACGATCTCGCCGAGGCCGGAGATGTTTCCTGCAACGGAGAGCCTGCCCTCGGAAGTGAGGAGCGTATCGCCGCCGCCGATGATGTCGCCGGTGACCGTGACGTCTTCGCCGAGGCTGATGGTGGCGTTGGAAACATAGAAAGCGCCATAATCCGCGGTCAGGTTGATGCCGCCGAGAGTGCCGCCATTGACCGTATAGGTCTTGTCGTAGTAATAAGCGCCTCTGCCGGCAGTGTTCATGCATGTGTAGAGAACGCCGTTGACGGTGCCTGCTTCCATGGCGAAGTTGGCGCCGCCAAGCTTGATGTCGCCCGTGATGTTGCCGCCGGTGACGGTCAGGGTATTCCACTCTTCGCCGAGCGCGTCTGCCGCAGCGTCGGGATCGCTGAACGCATTGAAGCCGTATTCAAGGTAGGTGCCATCCTCCAGGATCGTGCCGGTGATGGCGGACGTATACGTGCTGTTCAGGTAGGTGTCGGATCTGGCAGAGTTCGTCATCAGGACCAGGCTGTTGCCGACCTGCTGGAGCGAGTACTGTTCGGCGTTGGCGCCCGTGAGGACCACGTTTGCCGTGCTGAAGCCGCTGATGTTGTTATCCGCTGTAACGACGACGTGGGAGCGTCCGTCGTATCCGTCAACATCGACGGTGATCGTCGAATCGTCAAAGCCGAGCCAGTTGGCATGGATCAGGCTGTCGGCGTAGATAGACAGGTTGGAGCCGTTGAGCTCGTCGAACGTGACTTCGGCACCCTGCCCTATTTGAATCTCGCTGAAGTTTGTGACGTAACCGAACGAGTTATTGCCGTTGATCACAAGAGTGGAGCTGCCGATCCTGTTTTTGGATCCGTCGATATTGCCGACGGTCGCACCCTCCTCGACGGTCAGGGTCGCATTTCTGTACACCCGCGCATCGGAAGCCATCGTGAGGGAGTCGATGGTGACGCCGGAACGGATTTCGGCGTTATTGCCGTGCAAGTCCTCACTGTCGAAGTAGCCGCCGGTAACGATGATCGTTCCGCCCCATTCGTCGGCGTAATTCAGGGCTCCCCAGAAATCGGTATGGGCGTTGAAGTTCAAGAGCAGTTCCTGTCCGTTGACTACTGTGCCGCTGACCTCGTTCGTGAAGCCGCTGTTCACGTACATGTCGGAGGCCTTGTCGAACACGTAGATGCTTCTCAGCTGGGTGCCGTCCGAGCTGAACATATACGCCAGCTGGCACTGGCCGGTCAGGTCGTTGTCGCCGATGACCGTGATGTTGCTCAGGGTGCTGTCCGTGTAGATCTGGTGGCCCTCGGCGGAGATCACCTTGTGCGTGCCGCCCTTGTAGCCGGACATATTGATCATGATCTGGGAGAGCGTACCGGCGTCGTCAAGCGGCTGGCCGGGGCCGAAGACCGTGGTGTACATCAGGTCGCCGCTCAGGATGAGCTGTGCTGTGGCGTCGACGATGATGGTATCCCATTCCTGAATATAGGATGCGCGCGTCGTCGTGCCGTTCTCGGTCGCGACGATGTGCAGGGTGTTCGGGACGTTGAATTCCTGAGTGGCCTTGCCGCCGAGTTCAAGGGAAGCGCCGAGACGGATGTTGTTCTCGCCGAAGTCGGAGTTGCCGATTTCCACCGTGATGCTGCCGGAGGAGAAGTAGGTGTTCAGGATCGATGCGCCGTTGGCATCCCAGTGTTCGTTGTTCGTGTTGAGCACCGTGAACGTGCCGCCGAAGACAGAGTCGTACACTTTGATGTTGATGTTCGCATTGATGTCCTGGCGCACCTGCTCGTTTTCGGGCGTGTTGCTCGTGCTGATGTCGGAACCGCTGGTCGGGCCGTCGCTCGGCTGCGTCTGGATGCCGTAGAAGCCGGTGTTGCTCGCGGTGACGCCGCGCATCGTGACATTGATGTCGATCGGCCTGGTGTCATCCGTGCCGAAGCTGCCGTACCCGATGTAGATGCCTTCGTTCCAGCCGCCGTTGCCCCACGGCACATCCCGGCGGCCCTTGATGTAAACGTTCGTGAGTTCGGCATTGATGTTGCCGTTCATCACGTTGTTCACGTCGTTGCCGGTGATGTAGAGCGCGCTGGTGGAATTCGGCAGCGAGGTCTCCGTTATGGTGAGATTCAGGTCTTCCGTGATATTGTAGGACTTGCCAAGTACGTTGATCGTGGAGACCGTGGTGTTGGAGATCACGACGGACAGCCCTTCGTCGGAGCCGGTGTTGCCCGAGTTGTTGCCGCCGATGCTTTCGCCTTGCTGATAGTAATGGATGTTCGCGTTGGAATAGCCCATGCTTTGGGCGAACGCGCGTGCATCTTCGGCACTGGCGAACGCGTTTTTGCCGAACAGGAACGTCTTGCCGCCGATGACGATTGCGTCGTTCTCCTCATGGCCTGCGAAATCGTCGCTGACGTACAGTTCGTCTATGGAATAGAGCAGGATGGACGTGTCGGTCCGGACAAGGCCGTAATCGCCCGCGCTGATGCCGTCGCCCCAGTTGATCGTCCAGGAGTTCAGGCCGCCCTCGGCGCGCACGAGCTCGTTGGAGCCGATCAGTCCGTCGGCATTGACCGTGATGGTCCGGTTGCCGCTGGTGAGCCTGCCGGACACTATCAGGCTGGAGGTGTCGTACATCGAGATGCCGCCGCCGAGCGTGAGGGCGTTGGCGATCTCATAATTGCCTTTGTTCGTGAACGCGACTTCCGCCCCGGCTTCGATCGTGATGCTGCCGGTGATCTCGGCGCCGCCGGTCACATACAGCCTGCCGGTCGTCAGGTTGCGGACGCCGGTCAGGAAGCCGGTGCTGATGAAGCCGGAGTTGACCATATCAGCGTTGTTGAGCGTGATGCCGCCGTTCTGGCGGAATACGCCACCGAAGTCGTAAGTGCTGCGGCTGTAGATCTCGCCGCTGTTCTCGAACGAACCGTTCACGGTGATGCTGCCGACCGTGGTGAGCCTGCCGGTGTTCGTGAAAGATCCGCCGACTGTGAGGACGGAAGTGCGGACGAGGCCGGTATTCAGGAAGTCGCCGGAGAGGTTGATGCCGGGATTGTCCGCGCTGTTGCGCAGCACGCCGACCATGCCGTAGTTGTTCAGGTTGACGGCGCTGATCGCGCCGGCCTGGATGGCGCGGCGGTTGAGGATGTCGCCGTCAATGTTCAGGGAGTTCCATTCCGAGGGATCGGACTTCCTGTCGCCGCTTTCGACGTTCAGGGTGCCGCCGGTGACTTCGAGGGAGTCGAAGTTCACGATGGCGCCGACTCTGGCATTGCCCGTGACTTTCAGGTTGCGGGACGTGCCCTGGTCGCCGCCGTCGAGCGTTCCGCCCACGGATGCGCCATAGACGAGACCGTAGAACGTGCCGTTGACTGGGGCAACCGTGCCGCCGGTGAGTTCGACATTGATTGCGCCGCCGACCGTGGCGTCCTCCGCGATCTTGATCTCTTCGATTGAGCCGCCGGCAAGGGTCAGGTCGACGTCGCCGGAGATTTTGTTGTTGATGGCGCCGACGTACAGTCTTTCGATATTGCCGCCGGTGATGGTGGCGTCGATCCTGCCGATCCGGTTGGCGATGCCGTAGATGATCGAGCCATCTTCCGTGATAGCCATGGACGCATCGCCGATGACAAGGTTTGTGACACTCAGACCGTCATTGTAGACGAGCGTATCGCGCGCGCCGCTTGTGACGGAGAGGCCTGCAACGTAGTTGGTGACTAAAGAGTCGCCGAGCCTGATGGCGGCGCCGTTGCCGCCTGCGTAAACGGTGCCGATCTCGTTGCCGCTGCCTTCGAGGAAGATGCCGCTTTCGCCGCCGTAGATGGCTTCGACATCGGAGTTCGTGAGCGTGAATGTACCGCTCACATTGGCGTTGGCGAGCTTGATCGCGCCGATCCAGCTGTCGGACACGCGGATCTGCGCGTCGGCAGCGGAGCCGGTGGTCAAATCGATGTCGCCGCGCACATCTTCGCCGTAATAATTATTATAATAGTAGAAATTGGCATTGTCGATCGAGACATTAGCCGCACCCGTGATGCTGCCGAGCGTTATGCCCTTGATATTCTCAGCATAGGATACGCGCACGTCGGCATGGTCAACAGCCGAGCTGTCGCCGATGACGATGTTCTGGCCGTCGAGAGAGAGATAGCCGGTGTCCTCGGAGCCGAGGAACAGCGTGGAGTAGTCTTTCGTCTTGACGTCGGCAGTGAAATAGTTGGCGCCGACTTCCAAATCCATGGTGGTGACGGCGATGGAGGTCTTGGACTTGTCGGCGATAGCCGCCTGCGCGGCGTCCATCGTGGAATAGCCAGTCAGCCCCATGGTGGTCATCTCGCCGTCGGTGTAGTTGCTGTTCACCAGGATGGTTTCGCCCATGTGCGCCACGAGGCTGCCGTTCATAAGCGAATACTGGCCGCCGAACATGCCGTAGGTGTATTCCCTGCCGTTCACCAGGATCGTTTCGATGCTGCCTTCGTCGAAATAGGAGAGGCCGGAAACGAGGGTGATGTCGCTGCTGGAGAAGTCGCCGTTCACGGACAGCGTGCCGATCTCGCTGATGGAACCGGCGGAGAGGAGATTCTCACCGTTCAGCGTGATGCTGTCAATGTTCTGGAGAGAATTGGCGCGGACGTTCGCACCGGCTTCGACCGTGAGGGTATTCCAACGGCGGACCGTACCGACGACGCTCTCCGTTTCGGACGAATGGAAGACCAGGTTGAACTGCGCATCCGACTGGTCCCCCTCGGCGCTGAGGAGATTGCCGGCAACGACGCCGGCAAGCTCGAGTCTCTGTTCGCCGTAGAGGCGGTCTGCGACGGAGTTCGTGGTGCCGCCGGAGTTGATCGAGGTCAGGAACGTGAAGTTCCCGATCGTGGATGCCGTGACCGAGATGGTGGTGGGAGCGTGGATCCTGTCGCCTTTGTCGCCGCGGATTTCGTAGGCAACGATGTTCCCCACGACGGATCCGTCGCGGATCGTGCCGGTGACAGTGCGAGTCGTGTCCGCAGTGCCGATGTAGCCCTTGTTGATGAAAGTGAGGCCGGTGGTCGAGCCGGAGATGTCGAACGTAATGTCGCCGTCGACCCAGCCGACGCGCTGCCAGCCGGTGCCGGAACGTCCTGTACCGATGACAAGGCCGTTCATGGTGGACCCGACGAGCTTGAGCTTGATGTCGCCGTGGAAGGTCAGTTCGCCCCTGTCGTTTCTCGAAGCGCTCGACTGGTTCGGGAGCATTATGAATGCGCCGCTGAAAGACGACCCGGTGATCGTGATGTCGATGTCGGCATAGCTGTTGAAAGTGCCGCCGCTGGAGTCGACGCCCATGTGGATGACATGGAAGTTGTTGCCGAACTTGGAATTCTCGATCACGCCGGTGATCTTCGCCTGGTTGTCAACCGTGCCGACCTGACCTTTGGCGACGCCTGCCACGCTGGAAACGGAAACGCCGCTGAGCGTGAAAGTAATGTCGCCGTCAACAACAGCATACCGGTGGTTGCTGGCATTGCCCTCGCCATCGCCGTATGCGGAACCCGTGGAAAGGGCGAGATACTGCATCGAGGTATTCACGATGGTAACGTTGTAGTCGCCTATGAAATTGGCGTTCGTTGTGGCGCCGAAGCCGTGGTAGCCGCCGCTGGCAAACGTGGTATTTTCGATGTAGATGTTCAAAGTCCCGTCATAATCAGCCCAGTATTCGCCCGCCTGTCTCGGAATAACATACATACCGGTTAGACCCGTCAGGCCGGAGGCGTAAATGTCATAGACGGGGCCGCTTCCGTTCGTGCGTCCGTTATAAATATTGCCGCTGAAATTGACATTCGTCAGGAAGAGCGTGGCGCCGTCTTCAGGAACGGCGAAAACCGTGCCGCCGGAGAGCGTGGCGAACGCATTCGCACCGAACTCGAGCGTTTCGCCGGTGATGGGGTGCTGGATTCCCGTAATGCCGTCATCGTACGAATTGTCGACGTAAATGTTGCCGACGGAGGACGGAGCGCTCGCCGCAATGGTCAGGGCAAGGTCGTTGTTATCCGTAATGCCCAGTGTGTAAACAGATCTTCCGATCATGATTTCTTCTCCAACTGTTAGGTATCCGAGCGAACTCCCGGACGTGTTCTGGACTGTGATTGTTTGATTGAATTGAGCCGCATTTCCTGCCAGGAGGTACGTGCCTTCGGCCTGCCTGTCGGAGACCGTGACAGTGAAATACGCGTTGTTCCAGTTTGAAAGGCGCGTCAGGTCATTGATCCGTGCCGGAGCATCGACGCTGATGCCGAAAAGGGCAAAGTCAACGATCGCACCGGTGTTCAAATAGACATTTGCCCCGTTGGCGACGACCTGCCCGGTCAGCTTGCCGCCGGAGGAGATGGTGACGCCGGAGGCATAGGAATTGACTGTGAGGTTGCTTACCACGCCGCCGGCAAAGACATTGAACCATCCGCCGCCGTTGACCGTCGCATCGTTGATCCTGCCGCCGGAGGAGACATCGGCGCGTCCGTCCCAGTCGACCGTTACGCCGTTGGCAACTGCACCGGAGGAAACAAAGAAAAACGCGTATTGTCCGCTGACTACAACATCGTTCGCCACTGCGCCATTTTTCAAATGCAGGCCAAGTGTGCGGAAATCGTCGGGAACCGGGTAAGGCGAATCCTGGTTCCTGTTCACGAAGATATTGTTCACCACGCCGCCGGAGGAAATGATGATCCTTCCGCCGGATTCGACGGACATTCCGCTGGTGACCATGCCGGAGGAGATCACACGCGAGCCGCTGCTGACGACGAGTCCGCCATTGTTTCCGGGTTCGCCCTTCGTCAGGCTCAGGAATCCGTCCGTGAGATTCAGGGTATAGCGGGTCCCTTCGATCATGGAAACCTGGCCAACCGAGAGCGTGAGGAGCTGTTCGCCATCGGTGTTCTGAACCGTGATCGTCTTGTCGAATTGAGCCGCGTTCGCCGCGAGCGTGTAGACGCCGTCCGCCTGTGAGCCGGAGACCGTGATCGTGTAGTTCGCATCCGCCCAGCCGACGATGCTGCCGAAATTGCTTACGCGCGCAGCCTCACCGGGGGCGATGCCGGAAATGTCGAAGTCGATGGTCGCGCCGGTATAGGTGGACACGAATGCGCCGTTTTCGAAGCTCATCTGGCCGGTCAGCTTGCCGCCGGAGGAAATATACACGCTGCCGTAGGCGCCGACCGCGACGTCCGCCGCGGAGGCGAATTCACGCACGACCAGAAGTCCGCCCGAGTTCACCGTGATGTCGCTCGCGTTGATCCGGTTCCATCCGCCGTTGACATACATGCTGCCCCGCAAATTGATCGTCACGCCGTTCGCTGTGGCATCGCCGGCTACATTGAAATAACCGTTTTCATTCACTGTCGTATTGTTCGCCGTGCCGCCGTCA
>Ga0310690_10000181_pt1 | contig 149418 bp, 107 predicted proteins | sample AusTroGonzalo_MG_2_FD_207661 | JGI IMG/M metagenome (GOLD analysis project Ga0310690, IMG submission 207661) | Bovine rumen microbial communities from tropical cattle in Woodstock, Queensland, Australia - Gonzalo_04 (v2) (version 2) | ecosystem: Host-associated > Mammals > Digestive system >...
AAAAGCACTGATCCGCATGACTTTTGACCCCGATTTTGAATTCTTTTCTTGACAAAATAAGTCGAAATCAAGGATTTCCAGATTCCCGCATGAAATTCTGTCCGAAAAGCACTCATTTTTCATGCGCTTTGAAGCAAAATCCTGTTTTCGACTTATCGGCGGCTTTCGTTCTTTTTGATCGGACGCCCTGATCCATTATGGCAGCGGATCACTGCCCGGCCCCGCTTCTGCAACGTGGTGAACAATCCGAAGACGTAAGGCGGTTCGCCCGAGATTTCGTGCATTTGCCGTATTGCCTGCCGGGGAGGCATGCTATACAATAAGGGACGGTATATAAAGTGCCGTCTGTGACGGCCCTCGGATGACCTTCGGGGGCCGGTTCTTCTTGACGGTGCAGGAGAATAGAAAAGGAGAAATCATATGATCCAATCAAGAACACATAACTGCGGCCAGCTCCGTCTGGAAAATGCAGGCGAGAAGGTCACGCTGGTAGGATGGCTCGAGAACATGCGTGAAGTCGGAAGCACACTGGGCTTTGTCGTGCTTCGTGACTTCTACGGCACAACACAGATCGTGCTTGAGACCGAAGAGATGGTCAAGTCTTTCAAGGAGATCAATAAGGAGTCCACGATCTCGGTGAGCGGTACGGTAAGAGAGAGATCTTCCAAGAACCCGAATCTTCCGACCGGTGAGATCGAAGTGGTGCCGGAGTCTTTCGAGGTCCTGGGCCGCTGCCGTTATAACGAGCTTCCTTTCGAGATCAACCACTCCCGTGAGGCCGATGAGAATGCGCGTCTGAAGTACCGTTACCTCGACCTTCGTAACCCGGAAGTGAAGAAGAACATCATCCTGCGCTGCAATGTTGTTGCTGCACTCCGTAAGGCCATGATGGATCACGATTTCTTAGAGATCACGACACCGATCCTGACCGCATCTTCTCCGGAAGGCGCACGTGACTACCTTGTTCCGGCCCGTAAGCACCCGGGCAAGTTCTATGCACTTCCGCAGGCGCCGCAGCAGTTTAAGCAGCTCCTGATGACTTCCGGTTTCGACCGTTATTTCCAGATTGCTCCGTGCTTCCGTGATGAGGATGCCCGTGGTGACAGATCTCCGGGTGAATTCTATCAGCTGGATATGGAGATGGCGTTTGCGACCCAGGAGGATGTATTCTCCGTAATCGAAGATGTACTGCCTCCGATCTTTGCCAAGTATGGTACGTATAACCGTGCATCGGGCGCTCCGTTCGCACGTATTCCTTTCCTTGAGGCTATGGAAAAGTACGGTTCCGATAAGCCGGACCTGCGTATCGACCTGACTGTCCAGGATGCGACAGAAGTCCTGAAAGACTGCGGCTTCCCGCCGTTTGCCGGAAAGAACGAGGCCGGCGAAGAGACAGACGTCCGCATCAAGGCCGTTGTCATCTCCGATTTCAAGGAGTCCCGTAAGTTTATCGATAAGAATATCGCGGATGTCGAAGTCCAGTCCGGCAATAAAGCCTGCTGGTTCAGAATGGACGAAAACAGTGAGATCGTCGGCGGTATCGCCAAGTTCGTGACCCCAATCAAGGATGCGGTGGTTTCCGCTCTAGGCATCAAGCCGGGTGATCTGGTCGTGCTGTCCTGCGGTAAGCTCCTGGCTGCCCAGAAGACGGCCGGTGTCATCGTCAAGACCTTCGGCGCGGCCTGCCCGAACCACATCGACAAAGAGCAGTACGCGTTCTGCTGGATCGTTGACTTTCCGATGTACGAGATCGGCGAAGAATCCGGCGAACTCGAGTTCTGCCACAATCCTTTCTCTATGCCGAGCGGCGGTCTGGAGACACTCCTTAAGGCTGAGCGCGGCGAAATCGATCCGCTGGCCATCACTGCCGATCAGTACGACCTCGTATGTAACGGCGTAGAGCTTTCTTCCGGTGCGGTACGAAACCACGATCCGGAGATCATGATCAAGGCCTTCGAGATGGTACGTCTCGGAGAAGAAGACGTGAAAGCCAAGTTCCCGGCTATGTACAATGCATTCTGCTACGGTGCACCGCCACATGCCGGTATCGCTCCGGGCGTGGACCGTATGGTCATGCTTCTATCCGGCGAAGAGACGATCCGCGAGATCATCCCGTTCCCGATGAACAAGAACGCGCAGGACATCATGATGGATGCACCGGGCTACGTTACCGACAAGCAGCTTGAAGAACTGCACATCAAGACAGTTGCTGTCGAAGAGTAAAAGGTAGAATAGCCAGATGGAAAAGATCATAAGTAAATCGAAGATCAGTAAACTCTTCGCCCTGCTCCTCGCCATCGTCGTGATCGGTGCTTTTGCCGGATGCTCGGTGAGAATGACCCAGAATTCCGAAACCTCGAAGGCGACGGAGGTCACGACGCAGAAGGAGACAACGGAGGCAACAAGTGCGTCCATGGAAGATTCTTCCGAGGCAACAACGTCCGGCGAAGAAACAACTGCGGAAAGCAAGAAGGAAACGTCTGAGGAGACCACGGAAGCGACTACCGAGGCGACTTCGGAATCCTCGGAGGAAACCACTTCCGAGAGTACGACAGAAGCCACGACGGAAGCGACCACGCTCGAGGACAGACTCGATGAAGAAGGCCGCTACACTTCGAAAGAGGACGTGGCGCTCTATATCCACACTTACTGGCATCTGCCGAGTAACTTCGTGACGAAGGCGCAGGCCAGAGCGAAGGGCTGGAGCGGCGGCTCGCTTGAGGAATATTTCCCGGGCTGCAGCATCGGCGGTGACGTGTTCGGAAACCGCGAAGGCTTGCTTCCGAAGAAGAAAGGCCGCACCTACTACGAGTGCGATATCGACACCAAGGGGAAGAACTCCCGGGGCGCCAAGCGTATCGTGTTCTCCGACGACGGCCTGATCTACTACACCGATGACCACTACGAAACATTTACACTTCTATACGGGGAGGCTTGAACATGAAGATCTATCTTTTAGACGGTAAAGACATGACCTCACGTGACGAAGCCTACCAGGTGATCGCTTCCGCTATGGAATTCCCCGAATGGTTCGGCGCCAATCTCGACGCCCTCGCAGATTGCCTCAGCGAACTTCCGAAGGAAACCACGATCGTGTTCGTCAACACCGCGATCTTAGAAGAAAACCTCGGCGACTACGCCGGCAAGATCCTCGACGTCTTCCGCGAGCTATCCGAAGAATGCGGATTCGGCTGGATCGAGAAGAGATAACAAGGATAAGATTCCGATTTCACGGCCCGGATCACGATGGTGGTTCGGGCCGCTTTTCAAAAAACTGTTGACAACGGCGCGAAGAAAGTTTATCTTTATTCCAATCGAATAACCTTAAACCGTTGAGGCGGAGATAACGGTGATGATGCTCATACAGAGAGCCGGCGGGGCTGAGAATCCGGCAGAAAACAAGTCATCAAATGGACCGCTGAGGGTGCAGTCAAAGGCCGGAAAACCGGCTGAGTATTCTGTGACGAAGGGCATGCGTTAGTTGCCGGGGATATGTTGGTATCTCGCTAAGTGCTTCAGAAGTCCCCGTGGGAGATGATCCGGCGGAGGTTTCCAGGAAGAATCAAGGTGGCACCGCGGATTTGAAATTCGTCCTTGATAGAAGAGTAAGAAGTTCTTCTGTCAGGGTTTTTTTGTTGCCCTGCTGAAAGAAGGCTTTCTTACGAAAGACCATTTCCGGTAGGGCATTTTCTTTGCCGGAAAAAGAAAAAACGAAAGGCAGGAATGAAAGATGAATTTGCGGCCATCCCGAAAGGAAGTGGACGAGATCAGAAAGAACGGCGGGTATAAATGCGTGCCGCTCTCGACGACGATCCTTTCCGACATTAAGACGCCGATCGAAGTGCTGAGGATCTTAAAGAATGTGTCCCGTCACTGCTATCTTCTCGAGTCGGTGGAGAACAGCGAAAAGTGGGGGCGTTATACCTTCCTCGGTTTTGATCCGAAGATGGAGATCACCTGTGTGGACGGCAAGATGAAGGCCGGAGATCTGGTCTTCGACGTCAAGCATCCGGGCGATCAGCTCCGCCAGATCTTACGTGAGTACAAGAGCCCGAGGCTTCCTTATCTTCCGACATTTACCGGCGGCCTGGTGGGGTACTTCTCCTACGACTATATCAAGTACGCCGAGCCGAGCCTGAAGCTCGATGCGAAGGATAACGAGAATTTCAAGGACGTGGACCTGATGCTTTTCGATAAGGTCATCGCTTTTGATAACCTCATGCAGAAGATCGTTCTCATCGTGAACATCCGGATCGACGATAACGACGAGAATGTGGAGAAAGAATATAACCGCGGCGAGCGCGAGCTGCAGGAGCTTTGTGATCTGATCCGCAACGGCAAGCCGGCCGAAGAAGTGCCGGGCAAGCTGAAAGGCGAGATGAAAGCGCTCTTTAGTAAAGACGAGTACTGCGCCATGGTGGAGAAGGCCCGCTACCACATCAAAGAGGGCGACATTTTCCAGATCGTACTTTCCAACCGCCTTGAGGGTGAGTTTGAAGGAAGTCTCCTGAATGTGTACCGCGTGCTCCGTACCGTGAATCCGTCACCGTACATGTTCTACTTTTCCGGTACGGATGTGGAGGTGGCCGGTGCATCTCCGGAGACGCTGGTGAAACTTGAAAACGGCACGGCTTACACCTTCCCGCTGGCGGGAACCAGAAAGCGCGGCGCGACCGAAGAAGAGGACAAAGCACTGGAAGAGGAACTTCTTGCAGATCCGAAAGAGTTAGCGGAGCATAACATGCTGGTGGATCTCGGAAGAAATGACATCGGCAAGATCGCGAAGTTCGGTTCGGTCAAGGTCGATAAGTACCACGAGATCGAGCGTTTCTCACACGTGATGCATATCGGTTCCACGGTAAAAGGCGAGATCAGAGATGAGAAGGATGCCATCGATGCAATCGACGCGATCCTTCCTGCCGGTACCCTTTCCGGCGCGCCGAAGATCCGTGCGTGTGAACTGATCAACGAACTGGAAAATAACAAGCGTGGTATCTACGGCGGTGCCATCGGATATATCGATTTCACCGGCAACCTCGATACCTGCATCGCGATCCGCATCGCATTCAAAAAAGGCAACAAGGTCTTCGTCCGCTCCGGCGCCGGCATCGTGTACGATTCCGTTCCGGAAAACGAATACCAGGAGTGCATCAATAAAGCCGCAGCGGTGGTCAAGGCCATCGAGATGGCAGAGGAGGTGGAAGCATGATCCTTCTTATCGATAACTACGACAGCTTTTCCTATAACCTTTACCAGCTTATCGGCACGATCGACCCGGACATCAAGGTGATCCGCAACAACGAGCTGACCGTCGAAGAGATCGACGCACTTGCCCCGCAGAGCATCATCCTTTCTCCGGGACCGGGAAAGCCTTCCGATGCGGGCGTTTGCATCGAGGTGGTGAAGAACCTTGGCGGCAAATATCCGATCCTGGGCGTGTGCCTCGGCCATCAGTCCATCTGCGAAGCCTACGGTGCCACCGTTTCCTATGCAAAAGAACTGATGCACGGAAAACAATCGAAGGTCCGCCTGGACACGGAATCAGTGCTTTTTACGGGGCTTGATGAAGAAGTGGAAGTCGCAAGATACCACTCCCTGGCGGCGCTGGAAGAAACGATGCCCGAGTGTTTGAAGATCACGGCAAAAACCGACGATGGCGAGATCATGGCGGTGGAGCATAAAGAGTACAGTGTCTATGGTGTGCAATTCCATCCGGAGTCCATCATGACAAAAGACGGATTACAAATGTTGGAGAATTTCATAAAGAGAGGTAACAGAAAATGATTAAAGAAGGCATTATCAAAATCGTAAACAAAGAAGACCTGACCTACGACGAGGCATATACCGTCATGAACGAGATCATGAGCGGACAGACCACGGCGACACAGAATGCGGCGTTCCTGGCGGCGCTGTCTACCAAGAGTGCGAGAATGGAGACCATCGATGAGATCTCCGGCTGTGCTGCGGCGATGCGTAGTAAGGCGACAAAAGCACCGCACCCGGGCATGGAGGTCCTGGAGATCGTAGGTACCGGCGGTGACGGCGCGCAGAGCTTCAACATTTCCACGACGTCCGCATTCGTTATTGCGGCTTCCGGCATCAAGGTGGCCAAGCACGGTAACCGCGCCGCTTCATCCAAGTCCGGTACGGCTGACTGCCTCGAGGCTCTCGGTGCAAACATCAGCATTGAGCCGGAGAATGTGGCCGGCCTTCTCGAGAAGAGCGGATTCGCATTCCTTTTCGCCCAGAAGTACCACAGTGCCATGAAGTATGTCGGACCGATCCGAAAAGAACTGGGTTTCCGTACCGTGTTCAACATCCTGGGACCTCTGACCAACCCGGCTTCTCCGGAATACTTCCTGCTGGGTGTGTATGACGGTTATCTTGTAGATACCGTAGCCCGTGTACTGAAGAACCTCGGTGTGAAGAGAGCACTGGTCGTGTATGGTATGGATAAGCTCGATGAGATCTCCATGTCTTCGGAGACACTCGTGTGCGAACTGAACGAAGGACAGTTTGCAAGCTATGCGATCCGTCCTGAGGACTTCGGTTTCGAGCGCTGCAAGAAGGAAGATCTCGTCGGCGGCACGCCGGAGGAGAATGCGCAGATCACACGTGACATCCTTTCCGGCAAGATCCAGGGCCCGAAGAGAAATGCGGTCCTCATGAATGCCGGTGCGGCCATCTATGTCGGCGGCGGTGCATCCTCTATTGCCGAGGGCGTCAAGAAAGCGGCGGAGCTGATCGACAGCGGCGCAGCCTATAAGACGATGGAAAAGTTTATTGAAGAGTCAAATAAGTAAAAAGCGGATCGGAAGGTCCGGGTAAGGATCATGCGGCCCGCATGAGGGCCGCTCCCCGGTAAAAACCGGATCCGGATAACGGGATAAAAATATGGGAACGATATTAGATACAATTGCAGATGCAGCCAGAGAACGGGTAAAACAGGCAAAGTCATCGGTGCCGATGGAAGTGCTACGGAGCCGTGCTTTTAGTGCCGTCGCAGAAGCGGGGGCAGGGAACCTGCCTTTTGAAGCGGCACTTCGAAAACCGGGGATCTCCCTGATCTGCGAGTGCAAGAAGGCGTCGCCTTCGAAGGGGATCATTGCGGAGGATTTTCCTTATCTTCAGATCGCGAAAGACTATGAGAAAGCCGGGGCTTCGGCGATCTCGGTCCTGACGGAACCGAAGTGGTTCCTCGGTGACCTTTCCTATCTTTCCGAGATCGCAAACGAAGTGTCGGTGCCGTGTCTTCGAAAAGATTTTACGGTGGATGAATACATGATCTACGAAGCGAAGCTCGCCGGCGCGTCGGCGGTCCTTCTGATCTGCTCGATCTTAACGCCGGAGGAACTGAAACGTTACCATTCGCTTTGCGATGTGCTGGGTCTTTCCGCACTGGTGGAGACCCATGACGAGCGGGAAGTGGATATGGCACTGGAGGCCGGTGCGCGGATCATCGGCGTCAACAACCGTGACCTCAAAAACTTCCACGTGGATCCGTCCAACTGCCTGCGCCTTCGTGAAAAGATTCCGGACAATGTGGTCTTTGTTGCCGAGAGCGGTGTGCATAACAGAGAGGACGTCGCCCTTCTCGAGAAAGAAAAAGTCGACGCGATCCTCATTGGCGAAGCCATCATGAAAAGCACTGACAAAAGTGCTTTTGTGGCGGAGATTTTGGGAAGAGGATAATACTTACTTTTTCTTTCCGACCATGAAGCGGCGGGCGACGGAGTTGACGACTTTCCGGACGGGCGGCACGAGGGCGCGGTTGGCTTCTTTCAGCTTCTCGCGGATCGGGATGTTCTGCGGGCAGTGAGCCTCGCATTTTCCGCAACCGACGCAGCGGGAGGCATCTGCGGGGGTGAGCCGCAGGGCGACGGTCTGGAAGTATTCGTTTCTCCCCGCGGATTTCTTCTCGGAATACATGTGGTTATAGCAGGAGAAGATCGCCGGGATATCGACGCCTTTCGGGCAGGGCATGCAGTATTTACAGCCCGTGCAGCCGACCTTGGTGTTTTCGTTGATGTAGCCGCGGATCCGGTCGATCATGGAAAACTCCGGATCCCCAAACGATCCGGCCTCAGCGGCGGAGGCGATGCGGCAGTTTTCCTCGAGCATCTCAAGAGAATTCATGCCGGATAACACGCAGGTGATCTCCTTCTGGTTCCAAAGCCAGCGGAACGCCCACTCGGCCAGGGACCAGCCGTGAGGATCCGCGGCGATCTCTTTCTTCGCTTTCTCGGGGAGAAGGTCAACAAGTTTTCCGCCCCGGAGCGGCTCCATGATGAGGACCGGTGCGCCTTTTTCGTAAGCGGCGCAGACGCCCTCCCGGCCTGCCTGGGAATGCTCGTCCATGTAGTTGTACTGCACGAGGCAGAGTTCCCAGTCATAAACAGAGAGGATCTTTTTAAACATCTCGGTATTTCCGTGAAAAGAAAAGCCGACGTGACGGATCTTGCCTTCTGCTTTTTTCTCGCTGATCCAGTCACGGACACCAAACTTTTCCAGCTTCTCCCACTGAACGACATCCGTCATGTGATGGAAGAGATAGTAATCCAGATATGTCGTGCGAAGACGCTTCAGTTCTTCATCCAGATACTTGTCCAGATCCTCGCGTTTCTTCACCAGGTATTGCGGAAGTTTGGTGGTCAGCGTGATCTTATCCCGAAGATTGTGCTTCTCCAGGATCCTGCCCAGCGCGTCCTCACTTCCCGGGTAGATATAAGCGGTATCAAAATAGTTGATCCCGAGTTCAAAAGCACGCAATATCTCGCGTTCTGTTTTTTCCAGATCGATGCTTCTTCCTTTCGTGGAAAAACGCATGCAGCCATAACCTAATATAGGAAATCCGTTCCGATACTGCATATTCTCCTCCAGGGGGTTGATTCCCGTGTCATACCGGCAGGACCTTGTCTTTTCCGATCCCACAGTTTGTGTTTTTCTTCTGCCTTTTCATTATATCCAAAAAGCACTGCCGATAGCTACAGGAAAAAGTGGGGTAGAGTGCTTTTGAAACGGAAGGAAAAACGAAACTAATGTGAAGCAAATCTGAATTTCCAAATGGTGTTAGGATTTTTTGCGAAAGTCTATGGTATAATCGCCACCGAAGAAGAAGGAGAATTGAATACTGTTTGCATCGGGCACAACGTGTTCCGATCGGGCTTTTTATGTCCCGGTGTTCAATGCATCATGAAAGGAAGCGAGGATGACTTTATGAGAAAATCCAAAACCAAGTTACTAAGCGTGCTTCTTTCCGTGCTGCTTGCTTTCGGCGCCATACCGCTAACGCGCAGCGCCGTTTCAGCTGACGGAGAGAAACAGCTTGCTGCACCGCAGAACCCGGGCTGGCATGATACTTCGGCGACATGGGATGCCGTTCCGAATGCTACGAGCTATACCGTGTATCTGATGGAGGATCTGACAACGATTTCGACGTTCCATGATCTGACATCGACCTCTTTCAATCTGTATAACTGGATGCTGGAAGGAAAACACACTTATACTTTTGAAGTACAGGCTGTGGCAAAAGGATATGCGAACAGCGAATGGTCGATCGGACCTGCCATGACTTATGAGAAGATCCTTCCGGAGATGTCTGGTGTAAGTATCGATGAAAGCAACGTTCTGCACTGGGATATGGTTGATGGTGAAGTCGTGTACAAGATCGATATCGGAGATTACCACCTTTCCTGCTATGGCGGGATCAGCGCAGATCTGAATTATCATGCGAAGATATTTTCACTTCAGTCCGGAACATACGATGTCGCGTTAAGTGCTTTTGCCATCGATGAAAAGGGCTATGAGCAATATCAGGTCAGGGCAACCTGGACGGGTACATTTAAATATGAAACTGAACAGGCAACTCTGGATAAACCGGCCAATCTCCGTTGGGAAGGCACGGTAGCTGCGTGGGATGCACCTATGAACGGCCAGCGCTACGTCTTCCGCCTTTATGAAGGTGAAACACTTCTTCGGGAACACATCAATACATATGAGCTCAAAGAAGATGTGGGAAAATACTTGCTTGACGGAGAGCATACCTACCATTTCGAAGTGCAGGCGGGCGCATCTGAATACAACTGGAGCGATTGGGCAGTCAGTCCGGATCTTACGTATAACCGTGAACTTCCGGAATTGAAAAATGTCGTCATCTCCGAGGATCTCGTACTGACCTGGGATGCGATGGATCTGGCAAAGTGCTATGTTTTCACCGTGGGTTCCGTGGAAGGGATCGTGGAAGGAACAAGCCTGGATCTGAAAGAGATCTGCTGGAAAAACAACTTTGAAAACGGAAAGTATAATGTAACTCTCTGCGCTTTTGATAATGTTGACCAGAGAGATAAGGGCCGGATCTCGGCGACCTGGAGCAGCGAGATCAATTATGAATCAGATAAGCCTGCTCCGACAGGCACACCGACCAAAGCTCCGGGAACACCGACACCTTCCGTAACAGGCACGCCTGCAAAACCGTCACCGACCACTGCGCCGGGTGAACCTACCTCAGCACCGAAACCGACAACCGCTCCGGGTGAGCCGACAGTGTCCCCGACACCGACAACCAATCCGGGCCAGCCGACAGTGGCTCCGACACCGTATCCGCCGGTAACCATGCCGGATGTAGTCGGTATGGACTGTGAAGAGGCACAGGAGAAGATCAAAAAAGTATTGTGTTCACCGGTTTTCGATGAAGTGGATTTCGAGTTCAAGTGGGTCGAGAATACTGATCCGGAGAAGAGCCTGACAGTTCTGGAACAGGATCCGGCAGCCGGAAACCAGCTGTACGGAAACCATTCCTCCACAACGGTAACACTGGTGGTTGCCAAAGCAGTGGAGGAGAAGGATCCGACCTTCGAAGATTTCGTCGAGAGATTGTATGTCGTGGCCCTCGGCCGTGCTTCCGAACCGGCAGGCAAGAACTTCTGGGTAGAAAAAGTCGGAAACGGTGAATTTAACGGTGCGGATTGCGCAAGATTCTTCCTGCTGGATGCACCGGAGTTCATGAACCGCGGCCTCTCTGTTGATGATTTCGTCGAGACGCTTTATAAGACATTCTTTGACCGTGAATCCGACGCTGCCGGAAAGGCCGGCTGGGTCGATGCGATCAAGACAGGAAAGATGACACGCGCAATTGTTGTAGAGAACTTCATCGAGTCCACCGAGTGGTGCAATGTCTGCGCAACCTATGGCGTACGCTCCGGCGCACAGTGGCACAAAGCCGAGTTCGCTTCTAAGAACGCGATCAACTTCGCGACGAGATTGTACACCTGCTGCCTCGGCCGTGCACCGGAGGAGAAGGGCCTTCAGTACTGGGCACTCGCACTGACCAACCTCGAGCAGACCGGCTGTTCCGCTGCAAAAGAATTCTTCAACAGCAGGGAATTCAACGGCTTGAAAACCACTAAGGAAGAGTTCGTGAAAAGACTCTATACGACCTTTATGGATCGTATACCGGAAGATTCGGAAGTGGCTTACTGGGTCGGTACTCTCAATGACGGTACCAAATCCAGAAACGACGTTCTCTCCTTCTTCGGAAGCAGCGAAGAGTTCACCAAGATCTGTAAGAAGTATGGAATCGAGCGGGGAACGATCTGAATCGCTTTTCCGAAAGCTAAGTAAATAAATCGAAAAACCATGTCTTGTGCTAGGTCCTCGGGCTACGCCCTGCGGAAACGCACTCGACATGGTTTTTTCGATTATATGCGTTCTTTCGGGAAAGCGATACCGCTCTCGCGTAGGCGGAAGCGCGACATCAGGATCTCATCGCAAGGGGGTTATTTATGCTTGGGAAGCAGACGGTTCAGATCGTGGGTGGGCGCTGCGGGGGAGAGTGCTTTTCGAGCGGGATCATACTTCGCAATCATATGGGAGGGGACTAAATTGATCGTTTCAAGAAATCAGTCGTATTCTTTTTGACGTGATGTTTGTTTTGAGGGGATGAATTTCTGAAATATGCGCCATTAGTCCTACTTTTTCGCATGCACAAGGGGATGGATTTTAGTTTTTGGAAGAATTAGTCCTATTGTTTTTCAGAGTGAGGGGACGGATTTTCAATTATGAATGATTTAGTCGGATCGACATCGTGTTTTAGGGGGATTGAATCAAGAGAATCAGGGAATTAGTCGTATCTTCAAGTGGGAGGAGAGGATTTTGAGGGGATGAATTTGCTGAAAACTCCAGATTCGTCGTATCTGATACTTCGCATCGTCAATGATCGGACACCCCAAATCCTTTATCGCTGCGGATCACTGCTGCCCCTCGATCGGACACGCCAACCTTGTATGGCAGCGGATCACTACCCCCCGCGCTTTTGGGGAGGGTGCGTAAACTTGGGGCATAAGCCGAAATCGGGGAAAGTGCCCGCCGCGCATTAGTTTTTCGCCCGATTTGGCATTCTTTTCTTGACAAAGTAAGCCGGGTTCGGTGCTTTTGGAATATACGCATTATTTGGGGCTCAAAACCGGCCGAAAAATAATGCGGAAAAGAGAGAATTCGCGATTTCGGCTTATCCCGGGTGTTCGAAGATAGAATGACACTGCGCCCGCGGTCCCCTGAAACAGCTGTTTCCCTTTACAATCGGCGGCGCAAGTGGTATCATTTCCTCAATATACGAGAAACCGTTGACGCGGAGATAACGGTGATGATGCTCCTACAGAGAGCCGGCGGGGCTGAGAGTCCGGTGGAAAACAAGTCATCAAATGGACCGCCGAGGGTGCAGTCAAAGGCTTTTGGGGCTGAGTATTCTGCAACGTGAGGGCATACGTTACATGCCGGGGATATGTTGGTATCCTGCTAAGTGCACGGTATGAGCCGTGAATCAAGGTGGCACCGCGATTTGAATCGTCCTTGACAGATAGTGTTCTGTCGAGGATTTTTTGTTTTTTCGAAACGGCGGGGCGCGAAGCTTTCATGCCGTAAGAATGGTGGGAGCGGAAGAGTGGAGAATCGGGAGCCCGAAGAAGCGGGGAGACCGTGAATGCGGCAAACCGCGAGAAAACGGAAAAAGCAGAGTGTGCATGCATGAATGGAGGTGAGCGCGGCATGATCGTGAAGTTTTGTGGATTGAAGCGGGCAGCGGATATCGAAGCGGTCAACCGGATCCGGCCGGATCTGGTGGGCTTCGTGATGGTGCCGGGCAGAAGAAGATCTGTGGAACCGGATGAGGTGGCGAAGATGCGTTCGCATCTTGCACCGGAGATCAAGGTCGTGGGAGTTTTCGTGGACGAGGAGATATCGGTCGTGAAGGATCTTCTGAACCGTGGTATCATAGATATCGCGCAGCTTCACGGGGAGGAGTCCAACGGGTATATCCGGGAGCTGCGGGAAGCGGCCGGTGCCGGTGGGGATCCACGATGGTGCGGTGGTGAGCGTGCCGTGCCGAAGATCCGGATCATCAAGGCTTTCGGGATCCGGTCCGAAGCGGATCTTAGAACCGTGGAGGAAAGTGAAGCGGATCTTGTGCTTCTGGATTCGCCGGGAGGCGGAACGGGAGAGACCTTTAACTGGCGGCTACTGAAGGAAGTGAAAAGACCGTATATCCTGGCCGGCGGGCTGAATGCGGAAAATATAGAAGAAGCAGTCCGGATGCTGGATCCTTTTGGGGTGGATGTCAGTTCAGGGATCGAGACGGACGGCGTAAAAGATGAAAAGAAGATGCGCGCCTTTATGGAGGCGGCAGGAAGAAGATAAGCGGCCGGAAGGCGCGCAATTTACCCTCCGATAAGGAGACGGTAAGGAAAGGATGAGTAAAGTGGATAAAAAAGGAAGATTCGGTATTCACGGCGGGCAGTACATTCCCGAGACTTTGATGAATGCCATTCATGAACTGGAAGAGGCGTACGATCACTATAAGAATGATCCGAAGTTCTATGAGGAACTGACGGAGCTCTTCAATGAGTATGCCAACCGTCCGTCGAGACTTTATTTTGCAAAGAAGATGACGGAAGACTTAGGTGGCGCGAAGATCTATCTGAAGAGAGAAGACCTGAACCATACCGGCGCCCACAAGGTCAATAATGTTCTCGGTCAGGCACTTCTGGCCAAGAAGATGGGCAAGACCCGCCTGATCGCCGAGACCGGCGCCGGCCAGCACGGAGTCGCCACCGCCACGGCGGCAGCGCTTTTCGGGATGGAATGCGTCGTATTTATGGGCGAAGAAGACACGAAGAGACAGGCGCTGAATGTGTACCGCATGAAACTTCTGGGCGCGGAGGTCATTCCGGTCAAGACGGGTACGAAGACGCTGAAAGATGCGGTATCCGAAGCGATGCGTGAATGGACGACACGTGTGGAAGACACACATTACTGCCTGGGTTCCGTTATGGGCCCGCACCCGTTTCCGACGATCGTAAGAGATTTTCAAGCGGTCATCAGTAAAGAGAGCAGACAGCAGATCCTGGAGAAGGAAGGACGCCTGCCGGATGTGGTCATGGCATGTGTCGGCGGCGGCAGTAACGCCATCGGTTCTTTCTACCACTTCATCGGAGACAAGGACGTACAGCTCATCGGCTGCGAAGCGGCCGGACGCGGTATCGATACTTTTGAAACGGCGGCAACCGTGAATACCGGAAAGCTCGGTATTTTCCACGGTATGAAATCGTATTTCTGCCAGGATGAATTCGGCCAGATCGCACCGGTTTATTCCATCTCCGCAGGACTCGATTACCCGGGCGTTGGTCCGGAGCATGCGCACCTGCACGATATCGGACGCGCGTCCTATGTGCCGGTCACGGATGAAGAAGCGGTACAGGCTTTCGAGTACCTATCGAGAACAGAGGGCATCATCCCGGCTATCGAATCTTCCCACGCGGTGGCACACGCCATGAAGATCGCGCCGGAGATGGGCAAGGACAAGATCATTATCGTCACCGTCTCGGGAAGAGGCGACAAGGACTGCGCGGCGATCGCCAGATACAGAGGAGAGAATATCTATGAGTAATATACGTAAGGCTTTTGCCGATGGAAAAGCATTTATCCCGTTTATCACATGTGGGGATCCGGATACGGAGACCACGCTGAAGACCGTGATCGCCGCTGAGAAAAACGGCGCTGATCTGATCGAACTGGGCATTCCTTTTTCCGATCCGACTGCGGAAGGACCGGTGATCCAGGGAGCCAATATCCGCGCGCTGGCCGGCGGCATCACGACAGACAAGGTCTTCGATCTTGTAAGAAAGATCCGTGAGACTGTGACGATCCCACTGGTGTTCATGACCTATGCGAATGTGGTTTTTTCCTATGGTGCGGACCGCTTCATTAAGACCTGCAGCGAGATCGGCATCGACGGACTCATCATCCCGGATATTCCGTATGAGGAGAAGGAAGAATTTGAACCGTACTGTGAAAAATACGATGTGGATCTGATCTCCATGGTGGCCCCGACTTCCGAAGACCGTGTCACCATGATCGCGAAGGAAGCCAAAGGTTTCATCTATATCGTTTCCAGTATGGGTGTGACCGGCATGCGTTCCTCGTTCTCCGAGAGCATCGGAAACGTGGTGTCGAAGATCCGGGAAGTGACGGATGTGCCGTGTGCAATCGGATTTGGTATTTCCACACCGGAGCAGGCAAAAGAAATGGCGAAACTTGCAGACGGCGTGATCGTCGGATCGGCGATCGTGAAGATCCTCGGCGAAAAAGGAACCGAAGCCCCGGACGCGATCGGTGCTTTTGTCAAGGAAATGAAGGACGCCTGCCGCGATTGATCACACGACGCGGACCCGGACTTGGCACAGATATGCGTGCGGTAACGTGCGCGAAAATAGAAAAGTGTACGTGCAAAACCGCACATAGATTTGTGCATTAAAACGAAAGGCAGAAATCGATAAAGAATTCTTCCGAAGTTGCATTGACAGGAACGGTTGCGATTACTATAATTTCCGTTAAGAATGGCGCGGTGCGGGTCCAAGACAAAAGACCGGTTCCGCTGCAATATATGAAGAAGTACGGAAATGCAAGGGTTACAACGAGTCATATCGAAGAAATACAGTGGAACAAAGACGTTCACACATGTCGGATAAACGGCATGCAGGGGGCGTCTTTTTTTGCGAAGAGGCAACGGAGGGCGTTATGAGAAAGAAAGACCGTAAGATCGTTCTGGAGGACGGGAGCTTTTACGAAGGATACGGATTCGGCGCAGATGTGGAACGTGTCTGTGAGATCGTATTCAATACCTCGATGGTGGGTTATCAGGAGATCCTTTCCGACCCTTCCTATACGGACCAGATGGTCGTCATGACCTACCCCTTGATCGGAAACTACGGCATTACGGATGACGACTTCGAGTGCAAGAACCCGAGCATCGGCGGCATGATCGTGGGCGACTACAACGATATGCCGAGTAACTTCCGTTACACCAAGACCCTTTCCGAAGAGATGGAAGAAAACAATATTCCGGGCATCTTCGGTGTCGATACCAGACAAATCACAAGATCCATCCGCGACCTCGGTTCAAGAAGAGTCATCATGACCTCGATCGATACGCCGGTGGAAGAAGCCTTGAAGAAGATCCAGAATACACCGGTACCGCACGATCAGGTTTCCCGCGTCAGCTGTAAGAAGCGCTGGTATTCCCGTACGGCGAACCCGAAATACAATGTTGTCGCCATCGACTGCGGCATCAAACTGAACATTATCCGCAAACTGAATGCCTATGGCTGTAACGTGACCGTCGTGCCTTTCGATACCACTCCGGAGGAGATCGAGTTCATGAAGCCGGACGGCATTTTCTTAAGTAACGGTCCTGGAGACCCGGAGGACGTGACTCCCGTTATTTCCACGGTAAAAGCACTTGCCGGGAAGTTCCCGATCTTCGGTATCTGCCTGGGCCACCAGATGATCTCCCTGGCCTATGGCGCGAAGACCTATAAGCTGAAGTTCGGTCACCGTGGCGGAAACCATCCGGTCAAAAATCTCGAGAACGGAAAGATCGAGATCACTTCCCAGAACCACAGCTACGCGGTGGATCTGGAAAGCCTCAAGGGAACTAAGCTGACAGCGACCCATATCAACATCCTGGATAACACGATCGAGGGTGTGGAGTGCAAGGAAGACAAGGTCTTCTCCGTGCAGTACCACCCGGAGAGCGCGCCGGGCCCGCAGGACAGCAGTTACCTTTTCGAGAAGTTTACTTCCATTCTTGCAGCAAATAAGGAAAGCGAGGTGCGTGACAATGCCTAAGAGAACAGACATACACAAAGTACTCGTGATCGGCTCCGGTCCGATCGTGATCGGTCAGGCTGCCGAGTTCGACTATGCCGGTACCCAGGCCTGCCTGGCTTTGAAAGAAGAAGGGTATGAGGTCATCCTCGCAAACTCCAACCCGGCTACCATTATGACGGATACTTCCATTGCCGATAAGGTGTATATGGAACCGCTGACGCTTCAGTTCCTGGCGCGTATCTGCCGTCTCGAAAGACCGGACGCCATCGTTCCGGGTATCGGCGGACAGACGGGCTTGAACCTTGCGATGCAGCTGGCGAAGAAGGGCGTCCTTGAAGAGTGCGAGATCGAACTTCTCGGCACCGATGCCAAGAGTATCGAATGCGCCGAAGACAGAGAGCTTTTTAAGGAGCTTTGTGAAAGGATCGGCGAACCGGTCGTACCTTCCCAGATCACCTACAGCATTGAAGAAGCATTGGAAGCGGCTGAGAAGATCGGCTATCCGGTCATCCTCCGTCCGGCCTTTACCCTCGGCGGTACAGGCGGCGGTTTTGCCAACGATCCGGAAGAAATGGTTACCATGATGAAGAACGCCCTGGCGCTTTCTCCGGTACATCAGGTACTGGTGGAAAAGAGCATCAAGGGATATAAAGAGATCGAGTACGAAGTGATCCGCGATGCGAACGATACGGCCATCACGGTATGTAACATGGAGAACCTGGATCCGGTCGGTATCCATACCGGTGACTCCATCGTTGTGGCGCCTTCCCAGACGCTGACGAATAAGGAGTATCACATGCTCCGTGACAGTGCGCTGAAGATCATCCGCGCGCTGGGCGTAAAGGGCGGATGTAACTGCCAGTTTGCGCTGGATCCCCATTCCTTTAAGTACTATGTCATCGAGGTCAATCCCCGTGTATCCAGATCTTCCGCACTGGCATCGAAGGCCAGCGGTTACCCGATCGCACGTGTATCCGCGAAGATCGCCGTCGGCATGAATCTCGATGAGATCCAGCTGGCCAATACACCTGCATGCTTTGAGCCGGCACTGGACTATGTCGTGACCAAGATGCCGAGATTCCCGTTCGATAAATTCCCGGCGGCCATGAATAAGCTCTCGACCCAGATGAAAGCAACGGGCGAAGTCATGAGCGTGGGCCGTACTTTTGAAGAGAGCCTGCTGAAAGCCATCCGTTCCCTCGAGGACAGCAAGAACCATATCCATATGACGAAGTTCGACTCCGAGCATATGAGCGTGGACGACCTTCTCGAGTACATTAAGGAAGGCACCGACGACCGGATCTACGCCATCTCCCAGCTGATGTGGCTGGGCGTTGACCACTCCCGTATCTGCAACATCACGGGCATCGACATGTTCTTCCTCGATAAGATCAAGAAGATCGTCGACTTCGAGCGTGAGATGGAAGAAAACGTCGGTTCCCTCGATCACCTGATCGAAGCGAAGAGAATGGGCTTCTCAGACTCCTACGTGGCAGAGCTTTGGAAGCAGACGGAAGATGACATTTATAAGATGCGCCGCGAGAATAAGATCGCGCCGATCTATAAGATGATCGATTCCTGCGCTTCTGAGTTTGACAGTTATATCCCGTATTTCTACTCGACCTACGGTGACGAGAACGAGTCCATCGTTTCCGACAGAAAGAAAGTCATCGTACTGGGTTCCGGTCCGATCCGTATCGGCCAGGGTGTCGAGTTCGACTACTCCACCGTACATGCGGTCAGAACGATCCAGGAAGCGGGCTACGAAGCCATCGTTATCAACAACAACCCGGAGACTGTTTCCACCGACTACACCACCGCGGACAAGCTCTATTTTGAGCCGCTGACCACGGAAGATGTCATGAACATTATCGAGCTCGAAAATCCGCTGGGCGTCATCGTGACACTGGGCGGACAGACGGCCGTCAACCTTGCGGATTCACTCACCAGACGTGGCGTCCACATTATCGGAACGGATAACGACGCCATCGAAAAAGCAGAAGACAGAGATGCTTTTGACGCGGTGATCAAGTCCCTTCAGATCCCGAACCCGAAGGGTGAAGCCGTGACCGATATCCCGACCGGTATCAAGGTGGCCGAGAAGATCGGCTATCCTGTCCTGGTTCGTCCTTCCTTCGTACTTGGCGGACGTGCCATGGAGATCGTTGCCAACGAGACGATGCTCGTGAAGTATCTGAAGAACGCCGTTGAAGTCGACGAAGATAAGCCGGTTCTCATCGATAAATACTTAGTCGGTAAAGAAGTCGAGGTCGATGCGATCTGCGACGGTAAGGAAGTCTTCATTCCGGGCATCATGGAACTCGTGGAGAGGACCGGTGTTCACTCCGGTGACAGTACCAGCGTGTACCCGCCGTTCTCCATTTCCGATAAGGTAAAAGAAACGATCTGCGACTATACCACACGCCTGGGCCTGGGCATCGGCATCGTGGGTCTTTTCAATATCCAGTTCATCGTCGATAAGGACGACAGTGTCTATGTCATCGAGGTCAACCCGCGTGCATCCCGTTCTGTACCGTTCCTTTCCAAGTCGACCGACCAAAACCTCGTTACGATCGCGACCCGCGTGATGCTGGGTGAGTCTTTGGCCGATCAGGGCATCACGAAGCTGACGCCGCCGGAGACGACGGATCGCTGGTATGTAAAAGCACCGGCGTTCTCCTTCCAGAAACTGGATGGTATGGATGCGTATCTCTCGCCGGAAATGAAGTCCACCGGTGAGGCCATCGGTTACGATAAGAGTCTGAACCGTGCTTTCTTCAAAGCACTGCAGGCGTCGGGTATTAAGATGAAGGATTACGGTACGGTCATCGTGACTTTGGCCGACGAGGATAAGGAAGAAGCGCTTCCTCTGATCCGCCGTTTCTACGAACTCGGTTTCAACATCGAAGCGACCATCGGTACCGCAAACTTCCTGAAGAATCACGGCATCCGCACACGTGTTCGCGGCAAGCTCAGTGAAGGCAGCACCGAGATCCTGGATTCCATCCGCGCCGGTTATGTAAGTTACATCATCAACACCCGTGCGATCCTTTCCGGTGTGCACTACGAAGACGGTGTAGCGATCCGCCGCTGCGCGATCCAGAATGGTGTGACGATCTTCACATCTCTCGATACCGTAAAGATCCTGCTGGATGTACTGGAAGAAACGATTCCGGGTATTGCGACGATCAATGCATGACGCATTCAAAACTGCATACTTCGTCGCTAAGTCCTCGGGCTTCGCCCTGCGGAAACGCGACTCGACATGGTTTTTCGATTATCAGATAGACTTTCGGGAAAGCGATACCGCTTCTCGCGTGGGCGGAAACGCGACATCAGGATCTCATCGCAAGGGGGTTCTTTATGTTTTGGGGTAAGCAGACGGGTCGGATCGTGGTGGGGGCGCTGCGGGGGAGAGTGCTTTTCGGGCGGGAGCATACTTCGCGATCGTATGGGAGGGGACTAAATTGAGCGTTTCAAGAAATCAGTCCTATCCATTTGGACGTGATGTTTGCTTTGAGGGGATGGATTTCTGAAAAATGCGCAATTAGTCCTACTTTTTCGCATGCACAAGGGGATGAATTTTAGTTTTTGGAAGAATTAGTCCTATTGCTTTTTCAGAGTGAGGGGACGGATTTTCGATTATGAAAGATTTAGTCGGATCGACATCGTGTTTTAGGGGGACTGAATCAAGAGAATCAGGGAATTAGTCGTATCTTCTCGTGGGAGGAGAGGATTTTGAGGGGATGAATTTACAGAAAACTCCAGATTCGTCGTATCTGATACTTCGTGGCATCAATGATCGGACCTCCCAACCTCGTATGGCAGCTGATCACTACCGCCCCAATCGGACATCATCGGCTTATCCCGGCATATCGAAGAAAGACCGCGCGGAAGCCTCCGAGAGGAGCTGTGGCCGCGTGCCGTTTTGCTTTACAAATTGGTGGTTCACATGGTATGATTTTCCTTAATATGAGAGCCCGTTGACGCGGGAATTGCAGTGGTTTGGCTACTGCCGGATCTTGCTGGTGCGGGGGGCGCCGGATGATTGGATATCGGAGGTAAGAAGTATCGTGGCGGAGAAAAAAGTGAAGGATCCCTCTAGAACTATCCTGATCGTGTCGGGAATACTGTTGTTTCTGATCGGCGCCGGTGTGTTGATCATTACTTCTGTTCAGTCAAGAAGAAAACTGATTGATGAGATCGACCGGTCCTTTGCAAACCGGGCGGATAAGATCATGTCGATGCATGATCTGGATGGCCTTACGCTTGTCAGCCGGACGGAATCGTTAGATGATGATACTTCCGATGGAGATGGTGAGGGACCCTCGGACACAGAAGGCGAAGGATCGGATGAAGGAACGGACGGGGAAGGGTCCGACGCGATCACCCAACAGATCATTTCCGGAACGGGGGATATCTACTCTTCCTACTTGCCGGAATTTGATATCATGACTGCCCGGGCAGATAGTGTTCCGGGATATAGCGCGACGTGGTATGTGCCGGAGGATATAGATCGCCATTCTTTCTTTACTGATTCGTATTATTCGAGGATGTACTTGTACACATCTTCAGAAGTTATTATTACCAGTGGGTATCTGGTTCAGGACTTTGACGGGGATGTCTCTTCGACGGATGTAAATGGAGTGATCTTTCAGCCGGGCGGACTGATGTTTGCAGAGACGCTTCAGTTCGATGATGTTTACAACATAAAAACCATGCTCAAAATGGTCAACGTAGAGAGCCAGCGTTTGACGGAACTTTATACCGCTGCGGAAACCTGTCTGAAAGGAGAGGATCTTTCCGGATGGGAAAACAATTACCGGTATTATATTTTTTCGGAAGAAGTATTCGCAAAAAGGGCAGAAAAACCGGAAGATGCCGATGCATTTTATCAGCCTGAAATCGAATACATGTATAAGGGAAAAAAGGCGGACGCCGCCTGGGATTCCATCAAATCGCTTATGAAAGAGAACGGGTTTACGGAGTATACGCTTCGGAATATCCTGTTCTACGATGCCTCTTCCGACTTAGAAACCTGGCAGGATCATGTTCTCTGGAACATCGGTGTGGTCCTGGGATGTTATATTCTTTTCATGCTGGTTCTGACGGCGCTTCTTTATGTTTCTCCTAAGATGGGACTTGCGGGAACAGCGGGAAGTAAAGTAAGTGAGGATCCTTCAGCTGAAGCCGGGGACGGGCAGGCAATTTCCGGACCGGAGCGCTGCCTGACAAAAGAAGCTGCGGAGGCACTTCTTTCCAAGATCGATGCGGCGGAATCTTTTTCCGGCCCGAACGGGTATCTGGAAGACCTGCGCGAAACAGTAAATCGAATTGCAAGAGAAGACGATCTGAAATAATTTATTTAAAGACGTAATTGGAAAACAGATTCCGTTAAAAAGACATTTGAAGGAGCGTGGAATAATGTTTGATTTTAAGTACTTTACCCCTACTAAAGTTGTATTCGGAAAAGACACAGAGAGCAAGGTCGCAGATCTGGTGAAAGAATTCGGCGGGACAAAACTTCTGATCCACTATGGCGGAGGAAGTGTGGTCCGTTCCGGGCTGCTTCAGCGTGTGACGGACTGCCTCGATAAGGCAGGGATCGCCTATGTGACACTCGGCGGGGCCGTGCCGAATCCGCACCTTGGTCTGGTTTATGAGGGCATTGAGCTCTGCAAAAAAGAAGGCGTGAATTTCCTTCTTGCTGTCGGTGGCGGAAGTGCCATCGATTCTGCAAAAGCCATCGGTTATGGTGTGGCGAACGAAGGCGACGTATGGGATTATTACGACTATAAAAGACAGGTCAATGACTGCCTGCCGTTGGGCGTGATCCTGACGATCGCGGCAACGGGAAGTGAGATGAGTGATTCCTCTGTTATCACGAAGGAGGAAGGACTGGTCAAGCGTGGATACAGCAGTGATTACGGACGCCCGAAATTTGCGATCATGAATCCGGAACTGACCATGACACTTCCGGATTATCAGACCGCCTGCGGATGCACGGACATCATGATGCATACTATGGAAAGATACTTTACCCAGGGCGGAAATATGGAGATCACCGATGCAGTGGCGGAAGGGCTCCTCCGTACGGTCAAAAAGTGTGCGGTCATTTTACGGGATGATCCGAAAAACTATGAAGCACGAGCCGAAGTCATGTGGGCGGGAAGCCTTTCCCATAACGGCCTGACGGGATGCGGAAACGACGGCGGAGACTGGATGACACATAAACTCGAGCACGAACTCGGCGGGCTTTATGACGTCGCACATGGTGCCGGTCTGGCGGCGATCTGGGGCAGCTGGGCAAGATATGTGTACAAGAATTGTCTGCCGCGCTTTAAGAAGTTTGCCCTCAACGTAATGGATGTCAAAGACGAAGGTACGGATGAAGAGATCGCTCTTTCCGGAATCGAGGCGATGGAAGATTTTTACCGAAGCATCAACATGCCGACGAACCTTCGCGAGCTGGGTGTAAATGCGACAGAAGAAGACCTGAAACTGATGGCGAAGAAATGCGCGATTGGTGTCGGCGGAGCAAAAGGATCGGCCAGGCTTCTTCGTGAAGAAGATATGCTGGCGATTTTCGAAGCAAGTAAGTGAAAATGACTAATCTGTAACGCAATATTTTTCTGCATTCGTATAATAGAATCAAGAAAGAAATAAGAAACTGAAAACGAAGGTGCTTTTGCGGTAGAGGAATTGCGAAGGCTTTCGTCTGGACCATGACCGTAGTGTATCTTGACTCCCCTGATACAATACGGTCATTCTTATGCCCGGATTTCTGGAGTATAATGAAGAGGTCAATTGAAGAAAACCGGCGCAAGGAGTGATACGACATGATCAGAGAGATAAGAAAAGACGACCTGGACCAGCTTCTGGAACTGTATCTGTATCTTCACGAGGACAGTATTCCCGCCCATGACGAACGGCTGGAAAAGATGTGGGAAGGCATGCTGAACGATGAGAATCACCACGTGATCGTATACGAGACCGACGGTCGGATCGTGTCCTCCGTAACCTGCACCATCATCCGGAATGTGACCCATAATGTAAGGCCCTTCGCGTTTGTCGAATATGTGGTGACGCATGAAGATTACCGCGGCAGAGGATACGCGACAGCATGCCTGAATTATGCAAAAGAACTGGCCATCGCAGAGAACTGTTATAAGCTCATGCTGATGACCGGCTCGAAGAAAGAATCGACACTGAATTTTTACCGCCGCGCCGGTTATAACAGCGACGAAAAAACAGGCTTCATTCTGAATCTCTGAGCGGTGACAAAACAACTAATTGAAAAGCATTTTTTCCGGCGCATTCCGCACAAGCGCAGCGCGGAGGACCCGCGCCGCGAAAAATGACTTTTCAATTACTCACACTCAATCGCAATCAGCGGGATCTCGAGTTCTTCTTTCGTCAGTCCCGCGTGTCCGCCGGGCATGAGGATCATCTCTTTATGCGTGTTGAAGATGGAAAGATCCGATATGGCGATCGCCAGATAATCGCCGAGCATGCCGCGGAAATTCGGATGCTCCGTACCGGGACCGAAGAGCTTCTTTGCGATGACTTCGTCTTTTTTCAGAAGCGCAAATCTGTCCCCGAATTCCTTCTTAAAAAGCGCCGGAAATTCTTCCTTATACTCGTCTTTAATGAAGAGGTTCAGTACCCGTGGTTCGATAGACGGCATACGTACAAGACACTTCATGATCTCCGGATGATCGAGGATACAGATATTCTCACTGTCCATATGTCCGTGGTCGGCCGTGATGAAGAAGAGGGTGTCGGAAAGACCTTGAACCAGTTCTTCCACTTTCTTTTCCAGTTCCACGACCATTTCATGAGACTCCGGACTTACCGTTCCGATCAGGTGCATGGTATGGTCCGGCTCGTTCCAGTAAGCATAGATGAACTTCTTTCCCGGTTCATCGCAGAGGGACTTGATCCTTCCGAGAACGTCATCGACTGTCGGCATCGGCGGATCTGCATGCGGGGAAGAGAAGAAGGCATCGGTGCCGGCTTTTCTGATCTTCGTCACGATATCTTCGAAAGGATTGTATTTTCCGGCTACGTGATAGTCGGCCGCCGCGACCGGTTCTTCCACGGAAGGATGACCGTCGGCATCAATCGGACACTCACCGATCCCGCCCCGGCTGAAAGGACTTCCGACTTCCTGCCTCTGATCGATGTTGAGGTAGACCGTCACGTTTTTATCAAGCTGCGGATAGTACCCGTCCCAGCCCAGCCAGGAGTGCTCACTCGGGTACTGCGCGGACAAGATCGACGTGGTGGCCGCCACGGTCGTCGGCGGGAAAACGGAACTGTAGGATCCGGCCAGATGCGAACGGAAGAAACCGTCCGGAGCAAGATGCTTCTCAATGATGGAGATCCCCATGGCATCCAGAAGGAGGACCACCACATTCTTTCTATCTTTTTCCAGATAACGGTCGGCCATAGGAATCGTCTTGACGTCCGATTTCACACCGAAGTGGCGGATGACGGAACCGGCGAAATTTACCAGACACGAATCGTAATCCGGAAGAGCCGGTAATCCTGCTTCTTTATCACTTTCGAAAAGCACTGTTTTCTGTTCCATGGAGGATCCTCCTTTTGTATCTTGTTTCAATACAAGCAATTCGGAAATTTTCATTCATTATAGCATAGCGGCATCTCCCGTCATTCAACTACGGGTATAATCCAATCTTTGATTTTTCACTCCCGTAAGAATGTTGAGAATTGTAAAAATGTGCTATACTTGCAAGAAGGTGGGAAGGAGCATATCCTTTCCCGAAAATGTTATGAATGTCTTTTCCGGAGGCACGGCATGAGAGGGTTAAAGCGTATTCTGAGTGTGATTTTGCTTGTTGCGGTCATGGCTTCTTTGTGCGGCTGCCCGAAGAAGGAGGAGACGATCAAATTCAATCTGGGCGGCGAAGTCACCATGGGTGAATATGATGGCAAGCCGATCGAGTGGATCGTTTTAGACATTAACGACGATGGCGATGCGCTCCTGATCAGTAAGTATATACTGGATTCCCTTCCTTTTAATGAAGAAGCAAAGAATATGACATGGGAGAAGTGCTCACTCCGGAAATGGCTGAATGAGGACTTCTATAACAGTGCTTTTGGCGAAGACGAGCAGAAGAAGATCCTTCTTAGTAAACTGAAGAATCCGGATAATATTGAATTCGGTGTCCCAGGCGGAAACGATACGGAAGATAAGATCTTCCTTCTGAGTATCGATGAAGTCTATGCACTCTTTCCAAAAGCTACGGACCGCCGCTGTCTTCCTTCCGAGCTTGCGAAGGAACATGGCATCATGACTTCTATGAAGGGTTCATCGAAGGGATGCTCACCATGGTGGCTCCGTTCTCCGGGCAAGGATGCGCTTTCGGCGGCCTGCGTCCGTGATTTCGGTTATCCGCTGAATTCCGGATATTTCGTGTATTACCCGGGATACGGCGTGCGCCCTGCTATGTGGGTAAAGTCCTGATATCGGAAGGAGCGCGGGATGCATCGTACACAGAGAGCACTTCGAAGAGCAGCACAGTTAGGCGGTCCTGACGCGCTGAACTGTATTTGTGAGATCAACGAAGCCGCGTTAGATGAAGCTAACTTTCAGGGAAGAAAACCTTCGGAAGCCACCGGTATGCCGGGTGAACTTCTGCTTCGCGGAGTTCCGATCCTCGTAAAAGACAATATCGATGTGCAAGGTATGCATACCACGGCGGGAAGTCTGGCGCTGGCAGATAATCTTGCGCTGTCGGATGCGCCTGTGATTAAAAATCTCAGACGTCACGGCGCCGTGATCCTTGGTAAGACGAACATGACTGAGTTTGCCAACTATGTTTCTTCCCAAATGCCGGGCGGATACAGTTCCCGGGGCGGTCAGGTGAAGCATGCGATCTGTGAAGATGCCGACCCGGCCGGATCGTCGACCGGTTCCGGGGTGGCCGTCAGTGCCGGCATCGTCTCCATGGCAGTGGGTACGGATACTTGTTTTTCTATCATCGCATGTGCGATGTTTAACGGTATCAGCGCACTTAAACCGCCGGCAGGGGTACTTCCTATGGAAGGGATCATTCCGATCGCCAGGACCCTGGACAGCGCCGGTCCCATGGCGGATACATTCCTTGATGCTTTCCGTATGTATCGTGCCATGAGAAACGAACCCTTCCCGGATCTTCGTCCCACGTCTTTGGGAAAACTCCGTATCGCCGTGAATCAGGCAAATATCGGAATCCTGGGTGACGGAGAGAAGACATTTCTGGAACAGACCTGCGGCATGCTGAAAGAAGCCGGTGCTTCTGTAAGCGAAGTCCTGCAGGAGCCCGAACCATATCTGCCAACGATCATGAAATGGGAATTTAAGCCGATGCTGGAAAACTATCTTAGGACTTCCACTGCGTCCAGAAAAACACTGGCGGATATCGTTGCTTTCTACGAAGAAAACCCGGATACCATGATGAAATACGGGCATGATTATCTCCGTGCCGCGCTCGATGAAACGCCCGGCGGCCTGATGGGCGAGGAATATCTTGAGGCTCTTCGTTTCAGAAAGAAGAGGATCTCTGAAGTAAGAGAAGAGATCTCGGACTTTGATGCCGTGATCATGAGCGGACCGACGAGCGTGATGCATTTCTGCGGCCTGCCCTGTGTCACCGTGGCTTCGTCTGAAAAAGACGAGAGGGGAATAAGAAGATGCCTGATCATGTACGGAACCGATGAGAAGCGGCTCTATTCGGCGGCCATGGCGCTGGAAAGAAGTCTTGCCGGAAATGATTGATTCCTCACAAGAATGTTTTTTCGTATTTTTCCTGCACTGTGTTTTGACATAGCGAAAGCCGCCTTCGCATGTAAGAGGGTATTCTAAGGTGCGAAGACGGCTTTCTTATATTGATGATTCGCGGGTTATTTCAAACTGTTTTTCACCAGCCCCAGGAAGAGCGGATGTGGTTTATCCGGACGGCTCTTGAATTCGGGGTGGAACTGTACGCCGACGAAGAAGGGGTGACCCGGGATCTCGATGGCTTCCACGAGAAGATTATCCGGGCTGACACCGCTGATGATGTCCTTCATCTGGTCTCTGTAAATATTGTTAAATTCATAACGGTGACGGTGCCTTTCGTTGATATTCCGGGATCCATAACATTGTTCCATCATGGTTCCCGGAAGGATATTGCAGGGGTAACTTCCCAGACGGAGTGTGCCGCCTTTCTCGATCTCGTCGTTCTGGCCCGGCATGAAGTCGATGACCAGATGCTCGGATCCTTCATCAAATTCACGGGAGTTCGCATCGGCATATCCGAGTACGTGACGGGCATATTCGATGACGGCGATCTGCATACCGAGGCAGATGCCGAGGTAAGGTACATTATGTTCTCTGGCGTATCTGGCGGCACAAACCATGCCCTCGATACCGCGGTCACCGAAACCGCCCGGGACAAGGATGCCGTCTACATCAGCCAGAACGGAATCGCAGGCATCATCTTCCAGATGCTCGGAATCGATCCACTTGATCTTGACCTGGCAGCTGTTCTCGTAGCCTGCGTGATGCAGTGCTTCGGCCACGGAAAGATACGCGTCGTGAAGCTGGGTATATTTTCCGACCAGGGCGATTGTACAGGTCTTGGTACAGTTCTTGATCCGATCGACCATTGCACGCCAGGATGTAAGATCACAGGGCGGCAGATCAAGCTGCAGTTCGCGGCATACCACGTCGGAGAAACCACTGTCCTCCAGCATGAGCGGTGCCTCGTAAAGCACCGGTACCGTAGTGTTCTCGATGACGCAGTCCGGAGAGACATTACAGAACATGGCGATCTTCTTGAAGATCGACTCATCTTCGATCGGTTCATCCGTACGAAGGATAATGATGTCCGGAGAAACACCCATACCCTGCAGTTCTTTTACCGAGTGCTGCGCCGGCTTTGACTTGTGTTCGCCGGAAGCCTTGAGGTACGGAACCAGTACGACATGTATATAAAGTGCATTATGCGGGCCGACTTCGCGGCCGACCTGACGGATGGCCTCGATGAACGGCTGGCCTTCGATGTCACCGATGGTGCCGCCGATCTCCGTGATGACGACATCGGCTTCCGACTGAAGACCTACGTTATAGATAAATTCTTTGATTTCATTCGTGATATGCGGGATGGTCTGTACGGTACTTCCGAGATACTCGCCGCGACGTTCTTTGGCGAGAACGGAAGAGTAGACTTTACCGGTCGTAAGGTTGGAGAACTTGTTGAGGTCTTCATCGATGAAACGCTCATAATGTCCGAGATCCAGATCCGTCTCGGCACCGTCCTCCGTGACATATACTTCGCCATGCTGATAAGGGCTCATGGTGCCCGGATCGACGTTGATGTAGGGGTCAAGTTTCTGCGAGGCCACCTTTAATCCCCGGGTCTTAAGAAGACGTCCGAGAGATGCGGCGGTGATCCCTTTTCCGAGTCCTGATACTACACCACCTGTTACGAAAATATACTTTGTCATTTTACCCTCACTTCCTGCGCCACTTTGACGCATATTCATTCGAATCATCAATCAATATATTTGCTATTTTTGTTAGCCTTAACTTACTTTGGTGACGGATCACTTACCGCTGTCACCATAGTTCTTCAGCACTCGTGCCGAAGGATCGTCAACATTGCAGCCTTCCCAGGATTTGTTCGGCATCCAGAAATCGATGACCATTTCAGCCTGGTCCGGATAATACTGTTCGAAGATCTCTCTATAAAGAAGAGATTCCTTTGTGAAAGGCGTGGCATGTTTGTACTGTGCTTTTCTCTCGGAGAATTCCTCATCCGTATAATACCCGTTGGCATATTCTTTCAGGTGATCGACCATCGAGTGACCGACCGCATCGGAGAATGCTGCCTTCTCACGATAAAGGATATCGTGGGGAAGAAGATCGCCTTCGAAAGCATGACGCAGGAGATATTTTCCTTTGTTGTAAGTGTTGAGTTTCTTGGCAGGATCGATGGCCATGACGTATTTTACGAAATCCAGATCGCCGAAAGGTACACGTGCTTCCAGAGAGTTACTGGAGATGCAGCGGTCGGCGCGGAGCACGTCGTACATATGGATCTCGTGGATCCTCTTGACGGCCTCCTGCTGGAAAGCTTCCGCAGAAGGAGCAAAGTCTGTGTATTTATATCCGAAAAGCTCATCGGAGATCTCACCGGTGAGAAGTACTCTGACATCAGAGATCTCGTGGATCTTCTTACAGAGAAGATACATACCCATCGAAGCACGGATGGTGGTGATATCGTAAGTGCCGAGGATCTTGATGACCTCAGGAAGGGAAGAGATGACGTCCTCTTTCGTGATGATCACTTCCGTATGTTCCGAGTGGATATAGTCTGCTACCTGCTTGGCATACTTTAAGTCGATGGCGTCTTCACTCATACCGATGGCGAAGGTCTTGATGGGGTGATCCTCCATGCTCTGAGCTACGGCGCAGACCAGGGAAGAATCGAGACCGCCGGAAAGCAGGAACCCGATCTTGGAATCGCTGACCAGTCTTTTACGGATACCTTCCACCAGTTTATCGTGAATGTTTTTGCAGATGGTTTCCACATCATCATAGATGACCTGATCGATTTTCGTGATGTCGCAGTAACAGGTGAATTTTCCGTCCTTATAGTAATGTCCCGGAGGGAAGGGGAGGATCTTCTTGCAGTACGGAACGAGGTTCTTCGCTTCACTTGCAAGAACAATATGTTCCTCGTCGTCGTAGCCGTAGTAGAGCGGACGGATACCGATCGGATCTCTCGCTGCGACAAGTGTTTTTGAAGCGGTATCGTAGATGATCAGGGCAAACTCGGCGTCAAGCTTACTGAACATATCCACGCCGTATTTTTCATAAAGCGGAAGAAGGATCTCGCAGTCGGAATCGGAAGCAAACTGATAGCCGTCCTTTTCCAGTTCATCGCGAAAAGCTTCGAAGCCGTAGATCTCGCCGTTGCAGACGAGGGAGCGGGAGCCGAGTGTAAAGGGCTGCATGCCTTCCGGGGTAAGTCCCATAATGGCCAGGCGGTGAAAGCCCATGAGACCGTCTCCCAGATCCAGGATCCGGCTCTGGTCCGGTCCTCTTGAGATGGTCTCATCAAAGCCCGTCTGGAAAACGGCTTTCTCCAATCCGGGACGGTAGTAAAACATGATCGAGCACATAAGTTATTCCTCTTTTCTTACGGCTCCCTGCATGCGGCATCGCACGTCATTGCAAGGTGCCTTGGTTTTTGTATTTATAAAATATCCAAAGGAGTCCTGCCGCTTCCGGCAGGACCCCGTTGGGATTTCAGATTATCGTATTATTCGACGTCCTGTAGAGCATCGAATCCCTCTTCACTGGTACGTACTTTGATGACGTTTTCAACATCGTAGACGAAGATCTTACCATCACCGATATGGCCGGTGTAGAGGATTTTCTTCGCGGTGTCGATGACAGCCTGTACAGGTACTCTCGCCACCACGATATCCATCTGGATCTTCGGGAGGAGCGAAGGTTCTACTTCAACGCCTCGGTAGAATTCCGGCTTACCTTTCTGGATACCACAACCCAGTACATGGGAAACGGTCATGCCGGTGATACCGATATCGAGAAGTGCACTCTTAAGAGGCTCGAGCATACGCTCTTTGCAAACGATTTCGATCTTGGTGAGCTTCTTTCCGTCCGGGCTCTTGTAAGAGATACCGGAAGCAGCTCTTGCGACTTCCTTGACTTCGACTGCCTCGGCCATCGGAGTTTCACCGATAACTTTGATCCCTGCGAGAGCGGAGTCATCTACTGTCGGAGCAAAGTCTGCAACGGATGCAAAGTCAGCATAAGCGGAAACGAGACCATGTTCGGAAATATCCATACCTGCGAGCTCGTCTTCTGCGGAAGCACGGAGGCCGACAGTTGCTTTGATCGTCTTGAATGTGATGACCATACAGACGGTTGTCCAGGCGAGGATCGCGCAGATGCCCAGGCACTGTGTGCCGAGAACTTTCATACCGTCGGAGAAAGATGTGCCGTGAATGAGTGCGTAGATCGGTCCGTCAACTCCGCCGTCAGCAGCGGAAGTGGAGAGGAGACCTGCTGCGATGGTGCCCCATATGCCGTTTGCCAGGTGAACACCGACTGCACCGACCGGATCGTCGACGTGACACTTGAGGTCGAGCTTCTCAATAACAACGACTACGAGGATACCGCTTACGATACCGACGATTGCGGCACCAAAAGCATCTAAGTGGTTACATCCTGCTGTGATACCTACGAGACCTGCCAGAGAGGCGTTCAAACACATGGATACATCAGGCTTACCGTTCTTGATCCAGGTAAAGATCATGGTTACGCATGTAGCAACAGCCGGAGCGATTGTTGTAGTAACAAAGATTGCTGCAAGGGAAGGGATCGATGTGGCGGCAGCACCGTTGAATCCATACCATCCGAACCAGAGGATGAAGCAGCCCAGTGCACCGAGTGTCAGGGAGTGACCCTGAATAGCCTTAACTTTTACGACCTTACCGCTCTTATCTTTTACATACTTACCGATACGGGGCCCGAGGATGATGGCACCGATCAGAGCGGACATACCACCAACGGAATGGATCGCTGCGGAACCTGCGAAATCGATGAAGCCCATCTTTGCGAGCCAGCCCTGCGGGTTCCATACCCAGCCTGCTTCGATCGGATAAACGACCAGGCTGATGATACCGGAATAAACACAGTATGCGGAGAACTTGGTTCTCTCTGCCATCGCACCGGAAACGATCGTTGCTGCGGTGGCACAGAAGATCAGGTTGAATACGAAGGAAGACATCGGGAAACTTGTGAAGTCTGTGAAGATCTGAAGACTCGGAACACCGATGAGTCCGAAGAGATAGTTTTCACTCATCATAAGAGAGAAACCGATCAGGACGAACATTACTGTACCGATACAGAAGTCCATCAGGTTTTTCATGATGATGTTACCTGCGTTTTTTGCTCTTGTGAAGCCGGTCTCAACCATCGCGAAACCACATTGCATAAAGAATACCAGTGCGGCACCTATGAGGAACCATACACCCCATATGGTACTGTCTACATATGAAACAATATCTGACATAATAATCACCTCAAAAAGAAAAGCCGGCGAAGGAACTGCCGGTGGTCGAAAATGGAAGACCACCATCAGCGCAAAGCTCCTTTGCCGGCGCGGAAAACTTAATTAATTATCTTACTCCGAAGAGGAGTTCACCGTAGGACGGGAACGGCCATACCTTGGCACTGCAGAGGGACTCTGCCTGATCAGCTGCAGCTCTCAGATCCTGCATCGCTACGAATACCTTGTCTCTATAAGCATAGGACTGGGCCAGGATATCGGAGATCTCGTGTACCTCGATAACTGCATCCTCGAGGACCTGTGTTCTCTCGGAGATATCGCTCTGGAGCTTGCTGAGTGTCTTGATCAGATCCTGCTCGAATACCGGCTCTACGCCGCTTGCGGTCTTGACTGCGATCGCTGTATCCGCCAGTTCTTTGATATAGGCAGTGACAGCCGGAAGGATGTCTTTTCTTGCCATATCGATCATGGTCAAAGCCTCGATATTGATGATCTTGCTGTAGTTCTCCAGCAGGATATCGTGACGGCTCTGCATCTCTGCGAGACTGAATACACCAAACTTCAGGAACAGATCCTTGTTCTTCTGATCGAGGAATCTCTCCATAGCTTCCGGTGTGGAACGGAGATTAAGAAGACCTCTTTCCTCGGTGGCTTCCTTGATCCAGCTCTCGTCATAACCGTTACCATTAAAGATGATACGCTTATGCTCGGTGATGGTCTCTTTAATGAGAGCAGAAAGTTCTGCATTAAAATCACTTGCCTTTTCAAGTCTGTCTGCAAAATCACAGAGGCTGTCAGCAACGGCTGTATTCAGCATGATGTTCGCGCAGGCGATGGAGTTAGCGGAACCTAACATTCTGAATTCGAACTTGTTACCTGTGAAGGCGAACGGGGAAGTTCTGTTACGGTCTGTAGAATCCTTCGGGAACTTCGGCAGAACGTCTACGCCGATCTCCATCTGGACTTTCTCGTGCTGGCTATAGGACTGGCCGCTTACGATAGATTCGATGATCCCATTGAGCTCATCACCCAGGAACATGGATACGACTGCCGGCGGAGCTTCGTTTGCACCAAGACGGTGATCGTTTCCGGCTGTAGCAACCGAGATACGGAGCAGATCCTGATGTACATCTACTGCACGGATGACCGCTGCCAGGAAGAGCAGGAACTGAGCGTTCTCGGAAGGTGTTTCGCCGGGCTCCAGGAGATTCTGTCCGGAAGAAGTAGAGATGGACCAGTTGTTATGCTTACCGGATCCGTTTACACCGGCGAATGGCTTTTCGTGAAGGAGGCAAACCAGGCCGTGTTTCTTTGCTACTTTCTGCATGATCTCCATCATGAGCTGGTTGTGATCTGTCGCAATATTCGTTGTGGTGAAGATCGGTGCCAGTTCGTGCTGTGCCGGAGCGACTTCGTTATGCTTCGTCTTTGCAAGAACACCGAGCTTCCAGAGTTCCTCATCGAGATCCTTCATGTAAGCGGATACTCTCGGCTTGATGGAACCGAAGTAATGATCTTCGAGTTCCTGACCCTTCGGAGCTTTCGCACCGAAAAGTGTTCTACCTGTATAGATCAGGTCTTTTCTCTTATTGTAGAGCTCTACCGGAATAAGGAAGTATTCCTGCTCCGGTCCGACTGTGGTCTTTACTGTAAGATGCGGATCGGTGTTTCCGAAGAGTCTCAGTACACGTACTGCCTGCTTGCTGATGACTTCCATCGAACGGAGAAGAGGTGTCTTCTTGTCGAGTGCCTCGCCGCTGTAAGAACAGAATGCGGTCGGGATGCAGAGTGTATCATCTTTAATGAAAGCGTAGCTTGTCGGATCCCATGCGGTATATCCTCTTGCTTCGAATGTCGCTCTCAATCCGCCACTCGGGAAGGAAGAAGCGTCCGGTTCACCCTGGACCAGTTCCTTACCGCTGAACTCCATGATCACGCCTCCGTCAGAAGTCGGGGAGATGAAGCTGTCGTGCTTCTCAGCGGTGATGCCGGTAAGCGGCTGGAACCAGTGAGTAAAATGTGTGGCTCCTTTTTCCACTGCCCAATCCTTCATGGCATTGGCGACAACGTTGGCGATATCTATATTCAGCGGAAGACCTTCATTAATAGTCTTCTTCATTGCTTTGTAAGTTTCTTTCGGGAGACGGGCCTTCATGATCTGTTCATTAAAAACCATATTACCGAAGATCTCAGGTACGTTTGTCATAGTGTATTTCCTCCTTTGAAAAAAGTGAAAAGCGCCCGGAACCAGTGATCTGGTACCAAGCGCCGTTGCTTTATGTGAGAAGCATACGCTAACAGAAATCACTTGTCAACAGGAAAATGAATAATTTCTTTCGTGAACTTGCACAATATTGAAATCTGACAGGTAAAAATGAACGTTTTTTTACACCGAATGAATTTTTTACAATATTGAGTTGCAAAATTGACAATGCTGGAGTACATTATAGTAGAAAGGAAGAAAGATGGCAGTTAGCCATGGCTTCCCGGATCATATGGATCGGATCGAGGTGAGAGTTATGAGTTCTACCGGTATAGATAAAGTACTTATTCTAAAAGCAGGTACAGGTGCGAACCGTGTACTGGAAGATCTCATCATGAAGAGCCTCAAGCATCCGCATGATATCGTCTGGAGCACACTGAATGAAGCGGGCATAAGTCTTGCCAAGGACGGCGACTACGGACTTCTGATCGTGGATTCGAAAGTAACAGACAAGACGGCGGTGAAAGCCTGCCGGATCGCGGTGAAACATCCGACAGCCAGTGTGGTATTTCTTTCCGAGGAAACAACGTTTTCCACACCGGAAGAAAAATCGGCGAGAAGAGATCTTCTCGAGCTGGGCGCGACCATTCTCGTGAAACCCCTCAAACAGAGTGCTTTTGCCACAGCGATCAATGCAGCGGACATGGCGCACATCCGGCTGGGGGCATTAAAGAAAAAACTGGATGACGAGAAGATCATCATGCGCGGAAAGCTTCTCCTGATGCAGACGTTGTCTTTCTCTGAAGAGGAGGCACACCGGTTTATCGAGAAGGAAGCCATGAACAGCGGACGGACCCGTTCCGAAGTGGCGTACGACATTATCCGTACATATGAATAGAATTTACTAATTACAAAATTATTATCCTATATAGAGACCATACACAATGGCGTGCCGGTCTTCTGAATCGATTCGAGAGAAGGTGCAAAAATGAAGTATGAGTTTATCAAGATGCAGGGCTGCGGCAACGATTATGTTTATATCGATGCGCGTAAATATTCTATTCCTGACCCTGTATCTCTGGCGATAAAGGTTTCGGACAGGCATTTCGGGATCGGCAGTGACGGTTTGATCCTGGTGGCGCCGTCCGAGGTGGCCGATGCCAGAATGATCATGTTCAATCTCGACGGTTCGGAAGGAAAGATGTGCGGCAACGGGATCCGCTGTGTCGGTAAGTTCGTGCACGATATCTGGGGTGTGAATAAAGACCGCCTTACGATCGAAACCAAGAGCGGGATCAAGACGCTTCAGATGCAGCTGGATGAGAACGGCACGGCGATCGGCGCGACAGTGGACATGGGACGTGCGATCCTTTCGCCGGAACTGATCCCGGTGGATCTTCCCGGAGACCGTGTTGTGGATAGAGAAGTGGAAGTCGACGGACAGACGTATCACATCACCTGTGTATCGATGGGAAATCCCCACTGCGTGCTTTTCGTAAAAGACGTGGAGAAGATGGATATCAGTGCAATCGGTCCGAAGTTTGAGCATCACCCGATGTTCCCGGAAAATGTGAATACGGAATTTGTGGAGGTCCTGGGACCGGGGCTTCTCCGGATGCGTGTATGGGAGCGTGGTTCAGGCGAGACCTGGGCCTGCGGGACCGGAACCTGTGCCACGGTCGTGGCGTCCTGCCTGAACGGACTGACCAATAAGGGCGAGGATGTGCGTGTGATCTTAAACGGCGGCGAGCTCGTGATCAACTACACCGATGAGCGTGTCCTGATGACGGGAACGGCGGTGATCAGTTATACCGGCGAGATCGAAGTGTGAAGAAAGATAGATAGAAAATACGGAGGAAAAGGAAAATGCTGATCAACAAGAACTACCAGAATATCGAAGAGACTTACCTGTTTTCGGAGATCGCCGAAAGGGTAAGAAAGTATATGGAACAGGACAAGAGCGCTGCGCTCATTAAGATGGGCATCGGTGATGTGACCCGACCGCTTTGTCCCGCTGCCGTGGATGCCATGATCGCGGCGACAAAGGAGATGGGTACTGCGGAGGGATTCCACGGATACGGTCCGGAGCAGGGCTATTCGTTCCTTCGTGATGAGATCGCGGATTACTACCAGCGGAATGCGGGCGTGAAGATCTTCAGTGATGAGATCTTCGTTTCCGACGGTGCCAAGAGTGACCTGGGAAATATCCTGGATATCTTTGATGTGGAGAATGTGGTGGCGGTGACCGATCCGGTGTATCCGGTCTATGTGGATACTAACATTATGGCGGGCAGAAAGATCATCAAGCTCTCCGCAACAGCCGATAATGATTTTCTTCCGATGCCGTACCCGGGACTTCAGGCGGACATCATCTATCTTTGTTCTCCGAACAATCCGACAGGTGCAGCATACGATAAGACACGCCTGGCAAAGTGGGTAGAATATGCTAACCGTCACGGCGCCGTGATCCTCTACGATGCGGCATATGAGTCATTTATTTCCGATCCGGACATTCCGCGTTCGATCTACGCGATCGAAGGCGCCAGATCCTGTGCGATCGAGTTCTGTTCTTTTTCCAAGACAGCGGGATTCACGGGAACAAGATGCGGTTACACAGTGGTACCGGAGGGCTTGATCCGTGAGGGCGTACAGCTCCGGAAGATGTGGCTGCGCCGCCAGACGACGAAGTTCAACGGTGTAGCATATCCTGTCCAGCGCGCAGCGGCGGCCTGCCTGAAGGATGAGGGACACGAACAGATCATGGAGAATATTGCATACTACAAGGAAAACGCGAAGATCATGGCGGAGACATTTACTGAACTGAAGTGGCCTTTTACCGGCGGGAAGAACTCTCCTTATCTCTGGGTGAAGTGCCCGAACGGGATGCGCTCCTGGGCATTCTTCGACGATCTTCTTTTCCGTGCCAATGTGATCTGCACACCGGGTTCCGGTTTTGGTGACTGCGGCGAGGGCTATGTGAGATTCACTTCCTTTAACACCCGCGACAACACGATCGAAGCTATGAAGCGGATCCGCGAGATCTTCGGCGCGCAGGAGTAAGAGACGCTGGAAACGTTTCTTTTGGATCGGCGTGAAGCGATAGATCGCGTAACAAATGACACGTATTCTTCTTTCTCTAATGCTATAATATCTTTCGGGCACAGCCTTAAAGGAACACAAGAAGAGAAAAGAGGAACGAACAATGAAATACGTGATCATGTCGGGTAAGTTTGAAACAGGTAATGACGAACAGAAGCAGGGATATATCGGCCTTTTCGGAGGAGACGGGATCCAGTACTTCTTTGATCTTTACTTCCACTGGTATAACTTAGTACATGAGACAGGTCACTGTATCGTCGAGAATCAGGGTGCATCCATGACCCCGGTGAAAGAAGAAATGTACGTCAATGCTTTTGCTGTCGCGTACTATCGGTATATGGGTGAGGAAGAAAGATTGGCCGAACTCGAAGCGCGTCTTTCGAAGATCCTTTCGCAGTTCCCGGCACCGATGCCGGAGGGCGAAACATTCACAGAATTCTATGAGCGGATCTGGGGCACCGAGGCCCTCAACAACGTTATGCTCTATGGCTATTTCCAGCTCAACAGTGTGCTCGAAGCCCTGAAGGATCCGCGCGATCTGAAAGCGATCGTTAAGGAGATCGGCATCGATCTGGGAGATCTCAAATCGAAGGAAACCGTGAAAGCGGAGATCCGTTCGGAAAATGCGGCACTCTTCCTGGATGACGCGATCAAGAACCTTGGCGCGATGGGGGTGGATGTGCCTGAGATCCGCCTGAAACTGGTGGACGATCCGATGGTCCAGTGCGCCAGACCGGATGAGGGCTGATCCCGAAAAGGGCAAGTGCTTTTCGCACATTAAAATACATAAGTTGCTTACTGATGGGGCGCTGTTTGAGGCAGCGCCCTTTTTTATTCTTCGTTTTCATTCAGATTAGCTCACTTCGAGCGACTTTTGGCATTTGTCGCTCAACCTGTCGCTCCAGGCATGTTGAAAAGTAACAGATCGAGCGACTTTCGCCATTTGTCGCTCAACCTGTCGCTCCAGGCATGTCGAAAAGTAACAGATCGAGCGACTTTCGGCATTTGTCGCTCAACCTGTCGCTCCAGGCATGTCGAAAAGTAACAGATCGAGCGACTTTCGGCATTTGTCGCTCAACCTGTCGCTCCAAGCATGTTGAAAAGTAACAGATCGAGCGACTTTTGCCATTTGTCGCTCAACCTGTCGCTCCAGGCATGTCGAAATGTAACAGATCGAGCGACTTTCGGCATTTGTCGCTCAACCTGTCGCTCCAGGCATGTCGAAAAGTAACAGATCGAGCGACTTTTGGCATTTGTCGCTCAACCTGTCGCTCCAGACATGTTGAAAAGTAACAGATCGAGCGACAACCGATCCGCCAGGTCACGCTCGAAAAGCACTAAGCCCCGCTTGTCGGACGGACACTTTCCCAAGGCCGGATCGGAAGGTGTTTATCTGAGATAATACCTTTTGCACTTGTTACGAATCAGTAAATATTTATCGAAAAACGATAAAAAGAGATTGAAAAACAATATCACAGATGATAATATGATTTCAAGCCGATAGACAAATACGGAGGTGTGGAAAATGAATTCAGAAGAAAGCATCGCTCTGGCACAGAAACTGAAAAAAGAATATGGCGATCTGGAGAAGATCACAAGACAGATCCGTCATAATGAGCTGATCCTGTCGCGCCCTGTTTCCGATCCGAAGAATCTGGTGAATGAACAAGATAGTTTTCCTGCTTCCGGAACCATTGGCTGTGGCACGTTATTAGCAATCTTCACTCTCCTGTTTTTCGAAGGAATCATCTATGTTTTTGCGACGGTCGCTCTATTTATTGATAAATCAAAAGGTGAGAAGGTGCTGATCGATCCGGAAACGGTTTTCACAATCATTATGATCTTTAATATCGGCCTGCTTATTGCTGCTTCGATTATCTCATCGGTCCGGAAAAGAAAGCTGAAAGAGGAAATGCAGAAACGGGCGGAAGAAGATTACGAGAAATCGATGCGAAGACGGACTGAGCTTCGGGAGAATACTGATGTACTGATCCAAGTGTGGAACGAAAAGAAGCAGAGACTGGCTCAATATGACGCTCTGGTACCTGCATCGCTTCAGACCGCAAACAGCATGATACAGGTCAGGAATCTGATCATGTCTAATAAGGCCGATGACTTTTCCGAAGCGTTGGCCATGGTTGAAGAAAAATATCGTTCAGACGAAATCCAAAATCCGGATAGTGAAGATTCGAAATGAATAATCACACGTCCGAAAATTCGCAATCTGACAAAACACACCCCTTTTTTATCGTTTTTTAACATAACTTTTGCAAGTTGTTGCAATCTAACTTGCATAATGTTATTATGCTACCAACGAGATTAGCAATGGTGCTAAGTGTATTCGGGAGCCTTCATGGTGAATGGCCGGAAGTCCCGCATAGGCAGGCGCCAACGCGGTTTGATTCCTCCCCGGAGCACTTCTTGGATCTAAGGAGGAATGAATTATGATGATGCAAAAGCAAGGACTTTATTCACCGGCGTACGAACATGACGCTTGTGGTATCGGTTTCGTAGTAAATATTCATGGCAAACGAACCCACCAGACGGTGAAAGATGGTCTTCGCATTCTTGCAAACCTGGCCCACCGTGGCGGTGAAGGCAGTGATGAAAATACCGGTGACGGTGCAGGTATGCTGCTTCAGATCCCGGATGCATTTTTCAGAAAAGTATGTCCTGAAGAAAATATTACACTTCCCCAGCAGGGTGACTACGGCGTCGGTATGGTATTCCTGCCGAGACAGAGCGATGCACGTGAGAAGTGCATGAAGGTCATCGATAAGGCAGTGGAAGAAGAAGGGCAGGTCGTACTGGGCTGGCGTGATACTCCGGTCAATGAAAGCACGATCGGTGTAACTGCGGAGGAGAACCGCCCGTATATCATGCAGCTCTTTATCGGAAGAGGCGACAAGACAAAGGCCGGCGTTGCTTTTGACAGAGCGCTGTATATCATCAGAAAGAAACTGGAAAAGAGAACGATCGAGCTCAGTGAGACCGATCCCCGTTATTTCTATTTCGCCAGTCTCTCCACAAGAACAATCGTATATAAGGGTATGTTAACACCGGAGCAGATGGACGCCTTTTATCTCGATCTGAAGGATCTGTCCTTTGATTCTGCCCTGGCGCTTGTGCATTCCCGTTACAGCACCAACACTTTCCCGAGCTGGGAGCGTGCGCATCCATACCGCTACCTGATCCACAACGGTGAGATCAATACTCTCCGCGGTAACATCAATGCGATGTATGCAAGATCCGCTTCCATCAGCAACAAGGCGTTCGGCGACGATATGGAAAAAGTACTGCCGATCATTAACCCGAATGGTTCTGACTCGGCGATGTTCGATAACACGCTCGAGTTCCTGACCCTGTCCGGAAGATCCCTGGCTGAGACCGCCATGATGATGGTTCCGGAACCGTGGATCAAGCACGAGCAGATGGATGAAGACCTGAAGGCTTTCTATGAATACAACAGCATGCTGATGGAGCCCTGGGATGGTCCTGCCGCACTGGCATTTACCGATGGCAGAAGCATTGTGGCTACCCTCGACAGAAACGGACTTCGTCCGGCAAGATATGTGGTAACCGAGGACGGCTACGTGATCCTTTCTTCTGAAGCAGGAGTTCTGCCGATCGACGAGAGCCGCGTGATCTCTAAGAACCGTCTGCGTCCGGGCCGTATGCTCCTGATCGATACTGAAGCCGGCCGCATCATTACTAACGAAGAAGTAAAGAAGACCGTCGCTTCCGCTCATCCGTACAAGCAGTGGGTCGAGGAGAACATGGTCAAGCTTTCCGATCTTGTTTCCGATTATCAGGCATCCGCTTCAAAAGCACCTGCCAAGAAGGCCAAGAGCGCCGAGGATGCGATGGATATCGAGATCCGTCAGAAGATGTTCGGTTATACCTATGAAGATATAAGAAAGATGGTCGTCCCGATGGCCAGTACCGGAGCAGAAGCTATCGGCGCAATGGGTAACGACAGCCCGATCGCAGTGCTTTCGGATAAGCCGCAACTTCTGTATAACTACTTCAAGCAGCTGTTCGCACAGGTCACGAACCCGCCGATCGACTGCATCCGTGAAGACATCGTCATCATGGAAAGAATGTACCTCGGAAATGAAGGAAACATCATCGAACCGAAGGCAACCGATGCACGTCACGTTGCACTGCCGAGCCCTATCCTGAAGGATGAAGAACTGGCTGCCGTGAAGAACATCAAGAGAAAGGGCTTTAAGTCCGTGGTTCTTCCGATCCTCTACGAAGCCAACGGCGACGGACATACTCTGGAAAAGGCAATGGATGCGCTTTGCAAAGCCGCATCGAAGGCTGTGGACAACGGAACGAACATCCTCGTATTGAGCGACCGCGATGCCGATGCGGAGCACAGCCCGATCCCGGCACTGCTCGCTGTTTCCGGTCTGCACCAGCACCTCGTACGTGCCGGACAGCGTCATATGACTTCCATCGTTCTGGAGTCCGGCGAACCGCGTGAAGTCCATCACTTCGCATTGCTGATCGGTTACGGTGCATCCGCGATCAACCCGTATATGGCGTATGCCACGATCGCCGATGAGATCGCCCATCAGCGTCTGGAGAAGGACCTCGATGTAGCTATCGATAATTACATTTCCGCGGCCCGCCACGGTATCGTTAAGATCCTGTCGAAGATGGGTATCTCGGCAGTCAAGAGCTACCAGGGTGCGCAGATCTTCGAAGCACTGGGTATCGGTGAAGAAGTCATCGAGAAGTATTTCACATCCACGGCTTCCCGTATCGGCGGTATCGGCCTCGACGAGATCGCTAAGGAAGTGGAACAGCGTATGGAAGCGGCATTCAAGACAGCCGAGACCCAGCCCGGTCTTCCTACCGGTGGTGTATACCAGTGGCGTAAAGATGGTGAATACCATATGTTCAACCCGAAGAGCATCTACCAGCTGCAGAACGCAGTCAGAAAGGGTGACTACAACCTCTTTAAGGAATACAGCCGTGGTTTGAACGAAGAGAATACAAGACTTTGTACCATCCGCGGACTTCTGGAATTCGTGCCGTCCAAGCAGCCGATCTCCATCTACGAAGTCGAGCCGGTAGAGAACATCGTGAAGAGATTTAAGACCGGCGCGATGTCCTATGGTTCCATCAGTAAAGAGGCACACGAAGCACTGGCGATTGCCATGAACCGTCTCGGCGGTAAGAGCAACACCGGTGAGGGCGGTGAAGATCCGGAAAGATATGAGAGACTGCCGAACGGTGATTCAAAGATGAGTGCGATCAAGCAGGTTGCTTCCGGTCGTTTCGGTGTTACTTCCGATTATCTGGTTCATGCAAGAGAGATCCAGATCAAGATGGCACAGGGTGCAAAGCCGGGTGAAGGCGGTCAGCTGCCGGCCGGTAAGGTCTATCCCTGGATCGCCAAGACCCGTCACTCTACACCGGGTGTAGGTTTGATCTCGCCGCCGCCGCATCACGATATCTACTCGATCGAAGATCTGGCTGAGCTGATCCATGACCTGAAGAATGCAAACCGCTTTGCAAGGATCAACGTGAAGCTGGTTTCCGAAGTGGGCGTAGGTACGATCGCCGCAGGTGTGGCAAAAGCACGTGCCGACGTCGTCCTGATCTCCGGTTACGATGGAGGTACAGGCGCAGCTCCGAGAACATCCATCCGCCATGCCGGTCTTCCTTGGGAGCTGGGTGTTGCGGAAGCACACCAGACGTTGCTGCTGAATGACCTTCGTTCCCGTATTACGGTGGAAGCAGACGGTAAGCTCCTGACCGGACGTGATGTCGCTATTGCGTGCCTTCTGGGTGCAGAAGAATTCGGATTTGCTACAGGCCCGCTGGTTGCACTCGGATGCGCCATGATGCGTGTATGTAACCTCGATACCTGTCCTTTCGGTGTGGCGACACAGAACCCGAAGCTTCGTGCGAAGTTTGAAGGTAAGCCGGAATATGTTGTAAACTTCATGCGCTTCATCGCAGAAGAACTCCGTGAGATCATGGCCCAGCTCGGTTTCCGTACGATCGATGAGATGGTAGGACGTTCCGATATGCTGCGTGTCAATAAGGCCATCAAGTTCTGGAAGTCCACAGGCATCGATCTTTCCGCGATCCTCTACCGTCCTCAGCTTGACTCCACAGTCATCACGCATCACACGGTATCCCAGGATCACAAGCTGGAGAACACACTGGACTACAAGGTACTGATCCCGCTTTCCGAGCCGGCTCTGAACGAGGGCAGAAAAGTCAGCCTGTCTCTCGAGATCCACAACACCGACCGTGCCGCCGGTACCCAGCTTGGTTCCGCGATCACACGTATCCACGGTGAAGAAGGACTGCCGGAAGACTCCATCGATGTACACTTCAGAGGTTCCGCAGGACAGAGCTTCGGTGCATTTATTCCGAAGGGCCTGACACTGCGTCTCGAAGGTGATGCAAACGACTACGTCGGAAAAGGACTTTCCGGTGGTAAGATCGTCGTCCGGAAGGACCGTGAAGCTTCCTTCCGTTCGGAAGAAAACACCATCATCGGTAACGTGGCACTCTATGGTGCGACATCCGGTACAGCCTATATCAGCGGTATTGCAGGTGAACGTTTCTGCGTAAGAAACAGTGGCGCGACGGCAGTCGTCGAAGGTGTGGGTGACCACGGATGTGAATATATGACAGGCGGACGCGTTATTGTACTTGGACCTACAGGCAGAAACTTCGCAGCAGGTATGTCCGGTGGTATCGCATATGTCTACGATGCAAACGGTGATTTTGCTGCTAGATGCAATCAGGAACTCGTACAGCTGATGCCTCTTTCTGATCCGTCCGAGATCGAGTTTGTCAGATCCCAGATCAGCGAGCATGTGGTTGCAACAGAGAGTACCTATGCAGAACATATCCTGACTAACTTCGATGACCTGATCGGCCGTTTCGTGAAGGTATTGCCTTACGACTATGCGAAGTTCAACGAGAAGCTGGCGCAGGTCAAGGATGAGGGATACGAGGGTGACGAAGCCGTCCTGATGGCATTTGAACGGGCAACAGGAAAAGCGGAAGCCGCACCGGCCAAGTCTTCGGAGGAAAAAGCACCTGCCAAGGATGCTCCTGCGAAGAAAGCTTCACCTGCCAAGAAGACCGCGACATCCGCATCCAAGAAAACTGGCGCTAAGAAGACCGCTTCCAAGAAGGTAAGCACGACAAAGAAGGAGGGCTGATCCATGGGTAAGAATACTGGATTTCTGGAATATGGAAGAGAGATCGGACCGGATCGTGAAATAAAAGACCGTGTCCACGATTACCGTGAAGTGCATCAGATCTACCAGAGTGAAGAAACAGCGATCACGCAGGGCGCGCGCTGTATGGACTGTGGAGTGCCTTTCTGTCAGACCGGTATGTTCCTGGGAAGAGGTGCGACGGGATGTCCGCTGTCGAACTTAATTCCGGAATTCAACGATCTTTTGTATCACGGCCGTTTTGAAGACGCATACCGAAGACTTCGCAAGACAAATGGCTTCCCGGAGTTCACCGGCCGTGTATGTCCGGCGCTCTGCGAAGGTGCCTGCACCTGTGGCCACAACTTTGCATCAACTTCGGTAAGAAACAATGAATGGTTCCTTTCGGAAACTGCCTGGAAGACAGGTGTCATGAAACCGAATCCGCCGAAGACGAGGACCGGCAAAAAGGTAGCCGTCATCGGTTCCGGCCCGTCAGGATTATCCTGTGCGGATCAGTTGAATCACGCCGGTCATCTCGTGACTGTATTTGAACGTGCGGACCGTCCGGGCGGACTTCTGATGTACGGTATTCCGAATATGAAACTCGATAAGCAGGTGATCCTGCGCCGAGTGAAACTGATGGAAGAAGAAGGCGTGAAATTTAAGTGCGGTGTGGAAGTCGGACACGATATCACGATCGAAGAGATAAGAAGCAGTTTCGATGCCGTAGTTCTTTGCTGCGGTGCGACCAAGCCGCGTAACCTGGTCGTCGAGGGAAGAGAACTGAAGGGCATTCACTTTGCCGTGGATTATCTACGTACCAATACCCAAGCGCTTTTCGCGAAGGATCACTTCGATAAAGAAGGACCGGCACCGGATCTGGCGATCTCGGCGAAGGGCAAACATGTGGTCATCATCGGCGGCGGTGATACAGGTACGGACTGCTCGGCAACGGCGGTGCGCCAGGGCGCCAAGAGCGTGACGCAGCTGGAGATCATGGGACCGCTTCCGGAGACCCGTGCGGCAAACAACCCGTGGCCGGAATATCCGTTCGTGAAGAAGACGGATTACGGTCAGGAGGAAGTCGCGTATGTATATGGTGAAGATCCGAGAAAGTACTTCATGTCGACCGAGAAATTCATCGGGGATGCGAAGGGAAACGTGAAGAAACTTCAGGTCGTGGAAGTATCCTGGCAGAAGGATCCGGCGACGGGACGTATGTCTCCGGTACCGATCGATGCGACAAGAAAAACCATCGATGCGGATCTGGTCATCCTGGCGATGGGTTTCCTCGGACCGGAAGATACGATCCCCGGAGCACTCGGACTTGCGCGTGACGGAAGAAGTAATGTGTCGGCTGAATTCGGTAAGTTCACAACTTCTGTCGAGGGCGTATTCGCGGCAGGAGATATGCGGCGCGGCCAGTCTCTCGTCGTCTGGGCATTGACCGAAGGAAGAGGCGCGGCAAGAGAGTGCGACAAGTATCTCATGAAAGGCCACGGTGTGTTAGCGTAATTTATCCACAGATATTTTATTGCCCAGGCAGACCCTGCGAAAACGAGCCGCAGGGTCTGCATTATTTTGTACTTTTTTATTGAGACGCGAGCAAAAAATCGGTACAATTATCAGTAATACACGATTAGCCGATGAGTGGCAGAAAGGAACCGCTATGCATGAGATGATCAAAAAGAGAAATGCACTTCTTGCACAGAAGGTGATCCAGGGACTTTCCTCCCGGAATATGACAGGATACTATGCAGAAACAAAAGAGGAGGCGCTGAAAATTGCGCTGGATCTGATCCCGAAGGAAAGCAGTATCGCCATGGGCGGTGCCATGAGCGCGCACGAGATCGGACTGGTAGAAGCGGTTATGACCGATGAGTATCGTTTTATTGACCGTGATGCGACAGAAGATAAGCGGGCGGCCATGCTGGCGGCATATGATGCGGACTTTTTCCTATCGAGTGTGAATGCCATGACGGAAGACGGTGTCCTGGTCAATATCGATGGAAATGCCAACCGTGTTTCGGCGATCGCACAGGGACCGAAGAAGGTGCTCTTTATCGTGGGAATGAATAAAGTCTGTGACGATATAGACGGCGCCATGAAGCGGGCAAGGAATGTGGCCGCTCCCGTCAATGCCCAGCGGTTCGGTCTTTCGACACCATGCACGAAGACCGGTTCCTGCATGAACTGCAAATCTCCGGATACGATCTGCTGTCAGTTCCTGATCACAAGATTTTCAAGACATCAGGACCGTATCCATGTGATCCTGGTGAATGAGGATCTGGGTTTCTGAGCATATGTAAAAATCCTATCTTGCGCGGCATGACCGGTTGTGTTAAAATTCAGCAGAAAACTGAACAGAGGGGAGCTTGTGTAACAGGCTGAGAGGAAGGTATTACCTTCGACCCGTAACCTGATTTGGATAATGCCAACGTAGGGATGCCTGAAGTAAATAGGTAATTTCGAAAGCTGTCCGAACGGGCAGCTTTTTTACTGCCCGGGAACGATCCACCGGAAACCTCTTTTCCGTTTTCAAAATGAAACGCCGGTACGGCGGGAAAAGAGGTTTTTTATGAGTTGTGAATGTGAAAAAGGAAGTAGTGATTCTTCCGCCAAACGTGTCTCCTTGGGAGATTGCCTGAAAGCGGTAAAAGAGAAGACCCCGTTGGTCCATAACATCACGAATTATGTCACGGTCAATGATGTGGCGAATGCGCTTCTTGCCTGTGGCGGAAGTCCGATCATGTCGGATGAGCCCGGGGATGTCTATGATATCACATCGATCTGTGGAGGCTTAAATATCAATATCGGAACGCTGAATGAGCGTTCGATCGAAGCTATGATGATCGCCGGTACCCGTGCAAAAGAACTGGGGCATGTGATCCTTCTGGATCCGGTCGGCGCGGGGGCAAGTGCGCTTCGTACCGATACAGCTATGTCCATCGTAAATGAGATCCATCCGGATGTGATACGTGGCAACATTTCCGAGATCAAAACACTGGCCAAGGGAAGCGGTACGACGAAGGGTGTCGATGCGGATGCGGCGGATACCGTAACCGAAGATAACCTCGATGAGATGGTCGCTTTTGTAAAAGGGTTTGCGAAAGAAACATCTTCTGTCATTGCCATCACCGGTGCGATCGATCTGGTCGCGGATGCTGACATCTGCTACGTGATCCGTAACGGCCGTCCGGAAATGAGCCGTATTACCGGAACAGGCTGTCAGCTCTCTTCCGTGGCCACGGCCTATACGGTGGCCAATCCGGAAAACAAAACTGAAGCAGTGGCCGCTGCCGTATGCCTGATGGGCCTTGCCGGAGAGATCGGATGGAACCGGATGCAGGAAGGGGAAGGTAATTCCACATACAGAAACCGGATCATCGACGCGATCTTTAACATGGATGCCGATACATTAGAGCGGGGTGCGAAATATGAGATCCGATGAGAGAGAAAAACTGAAAGAACAACTTCTTCTTTATGCTGTGACCGACCGGCGCTGGACGGGAGAAAAAACACTTCTCCAACAGGTCGAAGAAGCGATCTGCGGCGGTGCGACTTTCATACAATTACGGGAAAAAGAACTCGAAGACAGTGCTTTTGAAGAAGAAGCGAGAGAGATCGCAGCATTATGCAGAAAAATGGGAGTGCCTTTTGTCGTGAATGATAATGTGGAAGTGGCGCGGCGTATGGGTGCAGATGGTGTGCATGTCGGACAGAGTGATATGGAGGCGGGTGATGTGCGTGCGCTTCTCGGTCCGAAAGCGATCCTCGGTGTTTCGGCACAGACTGTCGAACAGGCGGTCCTGGCAGAGAAGCGGGGCGCGGATTATCTGGGTGTCGGCGCGGTCTTTCCGACAGGATCGAAGGACGATGCGGTGGAGGTTTCATCTGAGACACTCCATGCGATCTGTGATGCGGTGTCGATCCCGGTGGTGGCCATCGGCGGGATCAGCTGTAAAAATGTTTCGGAACTTTCCGGAAGCGGGATCGCCGGTATCGCTGTGATCAGTGCGATCTTCGGACAGAAGGATATCTTTTCCGCGACGCGTGATCTTTATGAAAAAACGAAAAAGGTGGTGAACTCATGAGGACGGCATTAACGATCGCGGGAAGTGATTGTTCCGGCGGTGCAGGGATCCAGGCAGATATTAAAACCATGACCATGAACGGTGTGTATGCGATGAGCGTGATCACGGCGCTGACTGCACAGAATACCACCGGTGTTTCCGGTATCTCCGAAGTGACTCCGGATTTTCTTAAAAAGCAGATCGATGCCGTGTTCACCGATATCTTTCCGGACGCGGTGAAGATCGGTATGGTTTCTTCCCCGGAACTGATCGAAGTGATCGCGGAGAGGCTTTGGTATTACCGTGCCGGGAATATCGTGATCGATCCGGTCATGGTGGCAACGAGCGGCGCGAAACTGATCACGGATGACGCGAAAAAAGCACTGGTTGAAAAACTTTTCCCGCTTGCTACGGTGATCACACCCAATATACCCGAGGCGGAGATCCTTTCCGGGTTGAAGATCAAAACCCGTGAAGCGATGCAGAACGCGGCAGAAAAGATCGGAAGAGAAACGGGTACGGCTGTGCTTATTAAAGGCGGACACAGCATCTGTGACGCAGATGATTTTCTTTGGATCAGAAAAGACGCGGAATGGTTTCATGGAGAACGGATCGAAAATAAAAACACGCATGGTACAGGGTGCACTTTGTCGTCGGCCATAGCTTCTAATCTTGCAAAAGGAAGATTGCTTTCTGATGCCGTGCGAAATGCGAAGAAGTATATATCGGATTGTCTTTCCTGCGGGCTTGACCTGGGTCAGGGAAGCGGTCCGCTGATGCATAATTTCGCGCTGCTTGATAAGGCGGAACGGAACCTGTGAAAAGTAAAAAACACTCCTGATTGAGAGGAAAGGATGAATAAAATGAGAGAGTATAAAACACAGATGGAAGCGGCAAGAAAAGGGATCGTGACACCGGAAATGAAAAAGGTGGCAGCAAAAGAATTCCGCACGGAAGAAGAGATCCGGAACTGGGTCGCAGAAGGAAAAGTGGCGATCTGCTGTAACCGCCTTCACAAATGTATCGAACCGAACGGTGTGGGATCGATGCTGAGGACGAAGATCAATGTGAATCTCGGTGTATCGAAGGACTGTAAAGATTACGATATAGAGATGAAAAAAGTGATGGCCGCGGTGGACCTTGGCGCGGAGGCGATCATGGATCTGTCCTCGCATGGAAACACGCAGCCTTTCCGAAGAAAACTGACTTCCGAATGCCCCGCCATGATCGGTACGGTTCCGGTATATGACAGCGTGATCCATTACCAGAGAGATCTGGCCACACTGACGGCGAAGGACTTCATCGATGTAGTGCGGCTCCATGCAGAAGACGGAGTGGACTTTGTGACCCTTCACTGCGGGATCACGAGAAAGACTATCGATCAGATCAGAAAGCACGGCAGGAAAATGAATATCGTTTCCCGTGGCGGATCACTGGTTTTCGCATGGATGTGCATGACCGGAGAAGAGAATCCTTTCTACGAATACTACGATGAGATCCTGGAGATCTGCAGAGAGTACGATGTGACGGTCTCCCTTGGTGATGCATGCCGTCCGGGATGCCTTGCGGATTCCAGTGATGTGTGCCAGATCGAGGAACTGGTGAGATTAGGTGAATTGACAAAGCGCGCCTGGGAAAAAGATGTGCAGGTCATGGTGGAAGGACCGGGTCACATGGCGATGGATGAGATCGAAGCGAACATGAAGATCCAGCAGCGTATCTGTCAGGGTGCGCCTTTTTATGTTCTCGGACCGCTTGTTACGGATATCGCTCCCGGATACGATCACATCACTTCGGCGATTGGCGGCGCCATTGCGGCGAAAGCCGGTGCGGCATTCCTCTGTTATGTCACGCCCGCGGAGCATCTTGCCCTTCCGAATGTAGAGGATGTGAAGCAGGGGATCATTGCATCACGTATCGCAGCGCATGCAGCGGACATTGCGAAGAAGATCCCGCATGCGAGGGATATTGACGATAGGATGGCGGATGCCAGAAGAAAGTTTGACTGGGAAGAGCAGTGGAACTGCGCGATCGATCCTGTGACGGCGAAGAAGATCCGCGACGACCGCGCCCCGGAGATCGAAGAGAGTTGCTCCATGTGCGGAAAATTCTGCGCAGTACGAAGCATGAACAAAGCTCTCGCCGGAGAATACATTGACATACTGTAGTGCTTTTGTGCCGTGACTTCGGCGCGGAGAAGAAAAACGAAGATGGTACTGCCTTCTGATGTGTGCTAAGATGAATTCATACATTCCTTTTTGTGGTTTTGGGGAGGTAGCGGAATGGGTCTTTTTGGTTTTGGAAAGAAAGAAACAAGAGCAGCGGCAAATATGACGGAACAGGCGCCGGTGGGCTCTTCCGGAAATACATTCGGTTCACAGTTTTCTGTGACGACGGTTTTTCAGATCGCGCCGAAGCCGCTTGATGTCGGCGTGAAGCGTTCGAAGGAATTGAAGGACAGACTGGTCGTGACCGGCAGTGTCAAGGGCGGCGATTTTGCCAAGGGTGATTGTGTCGCGATCGTCGGCATGGATGGTGCCGTCAAGGCAAACACGAAGATCCTTGATCTGATCCCGGACGATGGTACGCTTGATTTCAACACCGAGCTCAATGCCAATATGCATAAGAAGATGGCCGGTCTTGGTATGAACGCATGGATCATTCTGGACGTGACGGAGGGTGTGGCTTCCGGAGATCTGCTCGCCGAAGTGTAACGAAGTATAGATATGAGAATCGACCGGAAAATATTATCGAGAATATCGTTAGGATACATCTATATCCCGATCATCCTGTTCCTGTTCGGATGGACGAAGATCTGGATCGCATTATTGTGCACTGCGGCAATCGGTTTCACCGGGTACAGACTGTTCTTCCGGAAAGGAAAAGACCAGGATAGGATGAAGGACGATCTTCCGCTTCTTGGGGAAGAGATACGCATTTCTACCGGAGTCGTTGTGGCATCCGTGGCAATGATCCTTGTCTTTTTATACTATAGCGGGGTCGGGCGCTTCGTGTGGCAGTCCTACGACTGGTACAAGCATAATGCGATCCTTTCCGATCTTACTTCGAGAAGCTGGCCGGTCTATTATCACAATAACGGGGATACCTCGATGCTGACTTATTATCTGGCCCAGTATCTGCTTCCGGGCCTGATCGGTAAGGCGACCGGTTCTTTCCGCGTCGCGGAGATCGCATATTTTTTTCTTGGTGCGGCCGGTATTTTTCTTGTCTGGTGCCACGTTATTCTCTATGCAAAGATCCAGAAGAAACATATGCAGATCCTCACGGTCTGTTTTCTGTTCTTCTTCAGTGCTCCGAATATGCTTCGGGCACTCGTGTTTTCGTTATTGTTTAAAACGAATATAACTTTGGAGTGGTATTCCTTCTATCTTCCGGAGCAGAACATCGTTCTTCAGTACACAGACAATTATGATCTGATCCGGTACGTATTACCTCAGAGTGTGAGTATCTGGCTGATCTTTCTTCTTTTTCTCGAGAACCGTAAGACCCTGCGGAACTATGTCTTTATTCTGCTCCCGGGTGTTTTCTTTGGCATTTTCCCGTTCCTCGGTTTTCTTCCTTTTGCTCTCGGGCAGGCGATCATCGAATTTGTACAGCGTAAGGAGAAGAAAACATGGCTGCGTGAATTATTCAGTCTGGAAAACATCTTTGTCGCGGCAACTCTCGGAATGGTGCTGTTCCTGTATTACCTCGGAAATGTCCTGACGCCCAAACCGGATATATTCGGTCTGACCATGACACCATTTTCCGGAAAGATGCAGTACTATTTGGTCTATGTTCTGATCACGGTGATCCTCCCGATGAGTTTTGTATTTATGAAACATCGCAGGGAAGTGTTCTACTATATTGTGCTGGGCATGTTACTTATCCTTCCGTTTTTCCGTATGGGAAAATATAACGACCTCATGATGCGGACCAGTATCCCTGCACTTTTCCTGCTAATGCTCTATATGCTTGGAGCAGTAAATGACATAAAGAAACAAAAACCTGCAAATATGAAGACACTGGCTGATTTCGGGATGGTGCTCGTGATCGTTATCGGTATGATCATGCCGTTCCTTCACCTTCTTGAAAGACTGGTCGAGGATGATATCACAGAACCTGCGGAACTTCTCAGCTACGGATCTCTGGAATATCTGGCGACGCGCGATGATGAAACTTTTATAAGATCGTACGAGGAAGCCGGATTTGAGTATAAAGGTGAAGAGGGTATAGGGATCTATGACGATCTTCGCTATAACTACTTCACATATGATCCGGAGGAATCGCTTTTCTACAAATATATCGCGAGAGAGAAGGATCGTGGCTGAGACCTGATGATCCCTCTGAAATAACGGGATCAGGAACTGTTTCGGATCATGCTTCGGGTTATTCATGTTTCTTATCACGGGTTATAAATCCGGACAGAAAACAGTGCTTCCTGCAAAAAGTGCGTGACGTATAATCAAGTAATTTCAATGGTTTTCAGATTTCGAGCAAAAACGCCGGAACGCGATTATTCACCCATTGACACAGTAGGTTGATTCCTGTATCATGCAAACATCCACCGAGGCGGTGGGGAAAAACAGGGACACGCGGAACGGATCACCGCGATGAAAGATTCCCTGCAAAGTGAGGTAAAAAATGACAGGATTATTGATCGAACTGAACAGAAGAAATTTCCGATTCGGACGAATGTGCCGATGTTGTTAAGAAGGATCATCACGAAAAAAAACACGCAAAAACTGAAAACAGCACATTTGATTTGAAAAGGAGAATAAACATATGAGTAACTATAAATTTGAAACACTGCAGATTCACGTTGGACAGGAACAGCCGGATCCGGGTACGGACGCACGTGCGGTACCGATCTATGCTACCACATCTTATGTATTTAAGGATGCCGCTACGGCAGCAGGACGCTTCGGCCTTACCGAAGGCGGAAACATCTACACACGTCTCATGAACCCGACTTCCGACGTTTTTGAGAAGAGAATTGCAGCCCTTGAGGGTGGTGTCGCCGCTCTCGCTGTTTCTTCCGGTGCAGCAGCCATTACATATGCCATTCAGAATATTGCTACATCCGGTGATCACATTGTCTCTTCCAAGAACATCTACGGCGGTTCCTTCAACCTTCTGGCACATACACTCCGTGAGCAGGGTGTCGAGACCACATTCGTAGATCCGTCGGATCCGGAGAACTTCAGAAAAGCCATTAAGGAAAACACCAAGCTCCTTTATGCAGAGACACTTGGTAACCCGAATTCCGATGTTCTCGATATTGAAGCAGTAGCGAAGATCGCACACGAGAACGGCATTCCGCTGATCGTGGACAGTACTTTTGCCACACCTTATAAGCTCCGTCCGATCGAGCACGGTGCAGATATCGTTGTACACTCCGCGACGAAGTTTATCGGCGGTCACGGTACGGTAATGGGCGGTGTCATCATCGACTCCGGTAAGTTCGACTGGGCGCAGAACGACAAGTTCCCGGGTCTTTCCAAGCCGAACCCGTCTTACCACGGTGTAGTTTTCACTGAGGCTGTCGGCAATATCGCCTATATCATTAAGATCAGAACGACTTTGCTCCGTGACCAGGGCGCAGCGATCTCTCCTTTCAACTCCTTCCTGCTCCTGCAGGGTCTCGAGACACTGTCTCTCCGTGTGGAGCGCCATGTGGAAAATGCTCTCAAAGTCGTGGAATTCCTTAAGAATCATCCGCAGGTGGAGAGCGTAAACCATCCGTCTGTTTCCTCTCCTTCGCAAAAAGCACTGTACGACCGTTACTTTCCGGACGGCGCTGGTTCGATCTTTACATTCGAGATAAAGGGCGATGCGGAGAAGGCCAAGAAGTTTACCGAGAGCCTCGAACTGTTCTCCCTGCTGGCAAATGTAGCTGACGTGAAGTCTCTGGTCATCCATCCGGCTTCTACCACACACTCCCAGCTTTCTGAAGAAGAACTTCTGGAAGCCGGCATCAAGCCGAACACGATCCGTCTTTCCATCGGTACCGAGCACATTGATGATATCCTTGCCGATCTCGAAGCCGGGTTTGCCAAGGTCAACGCATAAGAAATAAAGTAAAACATTACACTTTCCCACAGTAATTCAAACCGGCAGAAAAACGTCGTTGCTGTTCTTCGGGCTTCGCCCTACGGAATCACATCCTGCGTTTTCTCTGCCGGTTTTTTATTCCGTGTGTGGGAGAGTGATATTTTTCTAAACGAAAAACGTCTTTTTATTCTGAAGTACTTTATTCGCTTCGGATCTTATGAGAAAATGAGCCACAACCAGAATTTGCTAATGTGGTTAGGCATGCCGTATGAAACGGAAAAACGGCGTAACAGGCGGGAGGCGCAGGATATGCAGGAAAAAAAGAGAAAGATCGCTTACAGCGGGATCGAAGGTTCTTTCGCCGCAATGGCAGCCGGCGGGATATTCCCCGACGACGAGAAGGTGTCCTGCAGTACTTTTCGCGAGGCTTATGAGAAAGTAGAGGCCGGTCTTTGTGATGCGGCGGTCCTTCCGATCGAAAACAGTTATGCGGGTGAGGTCGGCCAGGTATCGGATCTCATGTTCCGGGGCGGGCTTTCTGTATGCGGCGTCTTTGAACTTCCTGTTTTCCAGTGCCTGCTTGGCGTGAAGGGAAGTTCGGTCGGATCCATAACAAAGGTCATCAGCCATCCGCAGGCGCTTGAGCAGTGCGGCGAGTTTATCGGAAGACATAATTTCGAAGCGATCCCTTACGAGAATACCGCGAGGGCAGCCAAAGAGGTGGCGGACCGAAATGATATTACGACCGGCGCTATTGCCAGCTCGGAAACGGCGGAACTCTATGGCCTGACGATCCTTGCGCACGATATCAACGAGAGCGAGCGGAACGTGACGCGGTTTGCCGTATTTACGAGACAGGATACCCATGGCACGATCCAGGAAGCGAAGAATACGATCCTTCTGTTTACCATCCGGGATTTTGCCGGTGCGCTGGCGCGGGCGATCTCCATTATCGGAAAGCACAATTACAACATGCGCGTTATCCGAAGCCGTCCGGTGAAAGAAGCCAACTGGCAGTATTACTTTTATACCGAGATCGAAGGAGTCCTGGATTCGGAAGAGGGCTGGCGAATGCTCGAGCAGCTGAAGACGGCCTGTGAGAAGATCAAGGTCGTCGGTACCTATACGCCAGAAGTGCGTATCGGTAAAGATCAATAATATCCGAAGATCAGGAAAACCCCGGGAAGCACCGGAAAGAGAAGGGAAACAGAAACATGAATGCGGAATATATCAAGAAACTTGCCCAGCCGGAAGTGGTAAAAGAACTTTACCCCGTTACCGAGGAAATGAAGAATACGGTGGCGGAGAAGAAGCACGAGATCGAGCAGGTCATCGAAGGGCTTTCGGACAAGATCGTCCTGATCATCGGGCCTTGTTCGGCGGATAATGAGGAGAGTGTGATCGACTATATCTCCCGCCTTGTCCCGGTACAGGAGAAGGTCAAAGAGAAGATCATCATCGTACCCCGTATCTACACCAACAAACCGAGAACGACCGGTGAGGGCTATAAGGGGATGCTTCATCAGCCGAATCCGAATGAGAAGTCAGACCTTTTCAAGGGGATACTGGCCACGAGGCATCTGCATATGCGGGCGATCGCCGAGACAGGGTTTGCCTGCGCGGACGAGATGCTTTATCCGGAAAACTATGAATACCTCGACGATCTTCTGGCTTATGTTGCCGTGGGTGCGAGAAGCGTGGAAGACCAGCAGCACCGCCTGACGGCCAGTGCCATCGCTTCTCCGGTCGGCATGAAGAATCCGACCAGCGGGGAGTATTCCGTTATGCTGAATGCGATCCTGGCGGCGTCACATCCGCATACTTTTATCTATCGCGGATGGGAGATCCATTCCAACGGAAATCCGCATGCCCATGCGATATTGCGCGGCTATACGAATAAGCACGGGGAAGCGCAGCCGAACTACCATTTCGAGGATCTTATCCGTCTTTCCGAACTGTATGAGGAGAGAAATCTCATGAATCCCGCCGTGATCATTGACACGAATCATGCCAATTCGAATAAGAATCCTTTCGCCCAGCCGCGTATCATCAAAGAGGTACTGAACTCGATGAAACTGAGCCCGGAGGTCAAGAATCTCGTGAAGGGCTTCATGGTGGAGAGCTATATCGAGGACGGCTGCCAGAAGGTGGGCGGTGGTGTGTATGGCAAGTCCATCACGGATCCGTGCCTCGGCTGGGAAAAGACCGAGAAACTGATCTTTGAAGTCGCAGACATGGTCTGAGTGCTTTTTAAGAAGAAAAGGCCGGAACAGAGGAATCAGTTCTTTTTGAAAAGATATCAAGGATACTCTTGACTTGTTTTCCGTTCAAGTGGTATCATGCAGAAAAACCGTCGAGGAAGAGTGAGTACACTTTGATTTGACCCATCCAGAGAGTTGCCGGTGGTGAGAGTGCAGCAGGGAAGAGCAAGGTGGAATGGACTTCCGAGGGCAAGGGGAAAGTCCGATCGGACAAGTATCTGCGCCGGGGAAAGGTACCCCGTCAACAATAACCAGCATATGTCGGTATGCGTGAGTGGATGGAAAGGCGAGAGCCGGATCCGTCAAGCCGGGTGGCACCGCAGGAAAGATAGTAGTCCTGTCCCAGCAGAAATCAGAAGCTGGGGCAGGTTTTTTGATTTTCCGGCAGAAAGCAGGAAACTTTCGCCCCAAAATAACGAAAGGAGACAATAAGATGTCTGACAAAATTCCTTACAAAACGTATCTTGATGAAAAGGAGATCCCAACAGCATGGTACAACATGCGTGCGGACATGAAGAACAAGCCGGCGCCGCTTCTCAATCCGGGAACACATGAGCCGATGAAGGCTGAGGAACTGTACGGTGTTTTCTGCGAAGAACTCGTAAAGCAGGAACTGGACAATGACACCGCATTTTTCCCGATCCCGGCAGAGATCCTGGATTTCTACAAGATGTATCGTCCGTCTCCGCTGGTACGTGCATACTTCCTTGAGAAGAAGCTCGGCACACCGGCGAAGATCTACTACAAGTTCGAAGGTAACAACACCAGCGGAAGCCATAAGCTGAATTCCGCGATCGCTCAGGCTTACTACGCGAAGAAGCAGGGCCTTAAGGGTGTGACCACCGAGACCGGTGCTGGTCAGTGGGGTACAGCTCTCTCCATGGCCTGCTCTTACTTTGATCTCGACTGCAAGGTCTACATGGTAAAGGTTTCCTATGAGCAGAAACCGTTCCGCCGTGAAGTTATGAGAACCTACGGCGCTTCCGTTACACCTTCTCCGTCCGATACGACCAATGTCGGCCGTGCCATCCTCGAGAAGCACCCGGGTACCACAGGATCCCTCGGCTGCGCCATCTCCGAGGCGGTAGAAGTAGCGGTCGGCACACCGGGTTACCGTTATGTTCTCGGTTCCGTTCTGAACCAGGTGCTCCTGCATCAGTCCGTGATCGGTCTGGAGACCAAGGCCGCTCTCGATAAGATCGGCGAAAAGGCTGACATCATCATCGGCTGTGCCGGTGGCGGATCAAACCTCGGCGGCCTGATCGCTCCATTCATGGGTGAGAAGCTCAGAGGTGAAGCAGATTACAGGATCATCGCAGTGGAGCCGGCATCCTGCCCGAGCTTCACACGTGGTCAGTTCGCTTACGACTTCTGCGATACTGGTATGGTATGTCCGTTGGCGAAGATGTATACTCTCGGTTCCGACTTTATTCCGGCTCCGAACCATGCCGGCGGCCTCCGTTACCACGGCATGAGCTCCACACTGTCCCAGCTCTATCACGATGGTTTCATGGAAGCAAGATCCGTGAAGCAGACAGATGTATTCGAAGCAGCAGAAATGTTTGCACGTGTTGAGGGTATCCTCCCGGCACCGGAGAGCTCCCACGCGATCCGCGCCGCCATCGACGAAGCACTCAAGTGCAAAGAAACAGGCGAAGAGAAGACCATCGTATTCGGCCTTACCGGTACAGGTTACTTCGATCTGGTTGCTTACCAGAAGTTCCATGACGGCGAGATGGATGACTACATCCCGACCGATGCGGAACTGGCTGAGTATGCTTCCAAACTGCCGAAGATCTGAGGTTTTTTCTACCGTTTTTCATTGAATCATCAGGCGCTGTCTCAAAGTGAGATTTGAGGCGGCGCCTTTTTCGTGAATGAAATGAGAAGATTCTGTAAATCCTTTCATTTGCAATTGCGGTTTGAAGCGGGAAAATTTAAAATAATATTATGGTTGGATCAAGTCGGAAAAGAATTGCTGTCCTGATGGGACAGCCGGAAGAATATTCGCACGAACGTTTCCTGAAAGGCTTCCTGAGAGAGGCTTTTTGCAAGGATTATGACGTTTGTGTTTTTGCTATGTACGTCAAGTATCAGAACACGCCGGCACGCTGCCGCGGTGAGACGTCGATCTTCCGGCTGGTGGATTTTGAGAAGTTCGACGGGGTCGTCGTGATGGCCGATACCATTCAGACCGAAGGTGAAGTCGAAAAGATCGAGCAGGCCCTTCTGAATAAGTATAAAGGGAAAGTGCTTTTCGTTGATAAAGACAGCAGGTATTTTCCATCTATCCATATCGATAACTATAATCCGCAGAAAGCCGTCATTGCCCATCTGATCGAAAAACATGGTATGCGGGATATTGCGTTCCTTACGGGAAAATCCTGGCATCCGCATTCGATCATACGTGTCAATGCGTATAAGGATGCGCTCAGAGAACATGGGATCGAAGTGAACGAAAACCGGATCTTCTATGGCGATTTCTGGTACACCGGAGGAGAGAGCCTGGCAGACTGTCTGACTTCAGAAGACGGGGGTCTTCCGGAAGCGGTGGCCTGTGCGAACGATTATATGGCGCTGGGTCTTGCTAAGAAACTGACCATGAAGGGACTTCGGATCCCGGAGGATATCGCGGTCGTCGGCTGCGACTGTAATGAGGAGGGACGGCATTCACCGATCCCGATCACCTCGGCAGCGCTGGCTTCTTTTGATCTGGGTCAGAATACGGCCTTGAAGATCCACGCTATGGTCAGCGGGGAAGACGAGGAGAAGATCGAAAACGAAACGGATCTCTTTATCGGTGAGAGCTGCGGATGTGACTGCGAGAGTGCGAAGCCGCATTATTTCCGGAGAGCGGAATGGGATACCGAATTGTCGCTCAGTTCGATGTTTTCTCCGCTCAATCACATGGATGAGGATCTTCTGGCGCAGTCCTCCTTTACGGGACTGATCAGCACGATATTCGGATCCATCCATTTTATCAGCGGGATCGACAGCTTCAGCCTTTGCCTGAATCCGTCGCTGGGTGATGCGAAAGAGGATTTTGAAGACCGGATCATGCAGGTGATCCGATGCGGTTCCTCAACGGATGATGAGGACCGGATCCTGACGGGAACCTATTTTGATAAAGAAGAAATGCTTCCCGAGCTATACGAGCAGAGAGAAGAACCGGCGGTGTTTTATTTCATGCCGCTTTACTATGAGGACAGTGTATTCGGATATGCAGCAGTCAGTTATGTGAAACGGGAGAAATCGATCCTGCCGGAATACCGTGCATGGCTGCGGAGCGTCAGCCGTGGTATCGAGTGTTTCAGAAGAACGGATGAACTGATCGGAAGTAACCGTATCGCGCGGACGGGCGTGACGAGAGACAGTCTGACCGGACTTCTGAATTACCTGGGATTCCTGGAGCGTTCGGAGACATTCTTACATCTCATGCGGAATAACGGCGGCAATGTGAGTGCGCTTGCGGTCGATATCAAGGGACTTTCGAAGATCAATGAGGAATACGGGCGGAAAGCCAGCGACTATGCTGTCATCACCATGGCGGGCGCGCTGGAGAAAGTCTTTTCTTCGCATAATTGTCTTTGCCTACGCCTGGGTAACGATGAATTTGTCGCGATCCGTATCACGAGAAGCCAGGATGATTCCGAGATGCTTGCCGAGAAAGACCGGCTCATGCGCATGATCGAAGAAAGCGTAAAGAATGCCGGCATGGCGTTTACCATCGAATTATATTATGGCGTGCAGAGTGGAAGTCCGGCTTCTTCGGAGGAACTGGAACGGCTGGTCAATGCTGCCGTCAGCAGAAAGAATGCGGATAAGGCGAATGCGAAGAAACTTCTTTTGCGGGGCGAACTGACTGAAGAGGAACTTCGCGAAGCCCGCGTAGTGAGCACGATCCTCGACGATAACCGGCTGACTTATCATTTCCAGCCGATCATCGAAGTGAAGACCGGGAAGATCTACGGCTATGAGGCGCTGATGCGTTTGGAGACCACGCCTCCTGTTTCACCGCTTACGATCCTTCGTTACGCGGAATACTATGACCGTCTTTACGATGTGGAGAAGGCGACATTCAGTAATGTGATCCGCCAGATGAGAAAGAGTGAGGAGAAGCTTTCCGACGGAAAGAAGATCTTCATCAATTCCATCCCCGGATGCTTCCTGAACGAGGATGATCTCCGTTGCCTGGAGGGGTATGTTTCCGAACATCCGGATTCCATTGTCGTTGAACTTACCGAGCATGCCGAGATCCCGGATGAGACGCTCCGGAATATGAAACAGACCTATGAACGTATGGGGATCAAAACGGCGGTAGATGACTACGGCACAGGGTATTCCAATGTCACGAACCTTCTCCGGTATGAGCCGGATTATGTGAAGATCGACCGCTCTCTTATCTCGCAGATCGAGGATAGCCCGCAGAAGCAGCATTTCGTCAAGGATATCATCGAGTTCTCCCATGACAATGGCATACTTGCCCTAGCCGAGGGCGTCGAGACCGAAGATGAACTGAAGATGCTGATCCTACTTGGCATCGACCTGCTTCAGGGGTATTTCACCGCGCGGCCGGAGAGAGAACTGATCCCTGCCGTCGATTCCCGGATAATAGAAACGATCCGGAAGTACAGGTATTGAGTACGTTCCGGATCCTTTCCGTGTAATTATGTTATGAAATATGCTATGTAATTATGCTGCTGACTGTTCTTCGGATGCGGCCTGCTTCCAGAATGCATCGTTTTGTGCAGCCAGTTCCTTCTCCCAGATCGTCTGTTCCGGCCAGCCGGTGGTATCAAAAGTGTGCCGGATAGCCTGTGCCAGGAAATCTGCCTTGATCCACGCCTTCTTGGCAAGCGGTGCATTCAGATCTTTTACAGAGTCGATATTGTCATGTGCTTTCTTTTCCGTGGAGTATTCGTAATCCCCGCATACCTCGTGATAGAACGCCTCACTCATTACCCGGTCAAAAAGGATCTGACGATCGCTGTACGGATCTTTCAAAGCGTTAGCAGTAACAAAATAGTCGTGGTGATACTCATAAAGCTGTGCCAGTTCATCCCGGTCCGGAAAGCCCGGGTATTCGAAATAATCCTCGTTATATCCGTTCCAGATCCTCTCGGAGAAGAACGGGATCTCGAAGTTTTCACAGTAACTCCGGATATGTTTCTCGGTAATGGTGTAGATCTGGCGGATCAGTTCATGCTCGAGTTCGCCGAGAACGACCGGGGAAGAAGCAGTTCCTTCGTTTCCATCTGCTTTTTCTGTAAGTGCCAGATCCTCAAAATCAAGTGTGAAGTGGCGGATCTGAAGCCGGATCGGGAACCAGTTCTTGTCGCCGTCGAAAACTGTTTCCTGGGCGATGGCGCCATAGTCATCGTCATATACATATATGCAGGTGCCGTCATAGTGACCATAGGCGAGCTGGTCGAAGAAGCCTTCCGGGTATTGCCCCAGTACAGCGTCGATCCGATCCAGTGCGGAAGCGATCTGCTCCGCATCGGTAAGCTGGTTGATCCCTTCCTGTACACCTTCTTCCGGAACCAGATCGGCGATGTAGATGTACACGCCGTATTTGTTTCCGATCTCCATGGCCCGGTCATAGAGAGGTTTCAGTTCATCGATCTTTCCATAACGGTCTTTCTGCTCGTGTGCCGCGGAATTATCACGCTTCAGGCTGTCTACCCGTTCCTTGGCTTCAGAAGAATTCTCGTTATCAAGCAGTGTCGGAACGTGTGCCGGAGTGAAAGGTTCACGGAAGTCGTACGACAGTACTTTTTGAGAGGAAAAGTCATATTCAAGCATGAGCTTGCCGTATGCAAAGGAGGCATCCTGACCCGGTGTGCGGCTCTCGGCATTTTCGGACAGGTAATACTTGCCGTCCAGATAGATCGGCTGAGGCCGGCAGAAGTTATATGTGTATTCCGTATTCGGATCGAGATTATCGGTCAGTCGGCTCGTGTAATCCATACTGAATTCCGGATCTTCCATCAGCTTATCCAGGAACTCCTGATGCTCCGATTCTTCCGCGCTCCAGCAGTTGCAATGGAGCTGGTCCAGAATAAAGAGAAATGCTCTGTCGTTCTGGTAGTCCGGACCTTTCACTTTTTCGTAGATGCGGATCAGGGAGTCTTCCGGCCGGCGGTACTTTTTATATCCTTCAATTCCTTCGCCATAGGTGTCCCGGGCAAGAGAATAGGCGATATCCACGATCTCTTCGTTGGTGAAGCCCGCATCCTGCATGAGCTTGGCGAATTCGGCACCGGAGTTATGCGAGAAAAAGAGCGAATCCAAAGTCTCGCTTCCATAGATGTATTCCAGACCGGTCAGGAACGTGACCGGAACATAGTATGTACGTGTGCTGTACGTGAAATACTTTGCCGTGAAAAGCTCTGCCCCGCCTTCCGTGATAAAGGAAGAAGACAGATACTGCCCGCCGGCATTGCCGAAATCATCATCCGACATTGTTTCACTATCTCGGAACTCGCCTTTTTCGTTGACCCATATGCCGCTCTGTTCGCCATCGACCCATGCATCGACAAAGTGCATCAGTTCATGGTAGACCGTGCTTGCATAATAATCGTCGGTCATTCCGGCATTTCTAAGCGAGATCTCGATCGTATTGTCCCAGTCACTATATGTGCCATCGTTCGAAAACCCTGTAGCTGCAAATTCGATCTTCAGCGTGCGGATCTTCTCCAGAAAAAGCTCTTCGTTTTCCGGTTTGAGGTGATCCGCCACGACAGGGAAAATGGTATAGACGAAACCGCGGAATTCATTCAGCGACGGGTTCTGGTCCACCTTTTCGCAATAGCGGAGAAAGAGATCGTACTGCCCGCGAAGATCTGTCTCCTTCATGCCGGTCTCTTCCGCTTTGGCAATCGCCGTATTTTTGCGGACAGTTGCCGGGTCCGGTGTAGGTGTGGGGGACGGGGAAGGAGAGGGTGTCGGTGTACTTGCCGTAGTTGTGGTGACGGTTTCACTTTCGCTTTCCTTTGTGTTTTTGCCCGAGCAGGCAGAGAACGCGATAGCGGAAATCGTCAGTGCTAAGGTCAGAGTGAGGATCGTAGATCTTCTTGAATGATGAAACATAAATGCCTCCGTAGTAATTTTGTTTGCCATCGAGATTATAGTATAGCCGTTTTTAAATGAGCGTGTCATTTTCGTCACTACCGACAGGTTTTTTTTACAATTCGGAAAGATATCATGTTATAATATCCCTATCGGAAATCACTTGGGCGCGTCTTCGTGCTGCGAGTAAAAGTAAATCGTAAAGGAGTATTTTTTATGGCTAAGTATGTTTGTTCAGTATGTGGTTATGTTTATGAGGGTGAGGATGCTCCTGACGAGTGCCCGGTTTGCAAAGCCAAGAAGGAAATGTTCAAGATCATGGAGGATATGGCTAATCTTGCTGCCGAGCACAAGTATGGCGTATATGCCCAGACAGTAAAGAACAATCCGGACATCTCCGAAGAAGATAAGAAGTATATCTTCGAACAGCTCAAGGCGAATTTTAACGGTGAGTGCAGTGAGGTAGGTATGTATCTTTGCATGGCACGTATCGCTTACCGTGAAGGTTATCCGGAGATCGGCCTGTACTGGGAGAAGGCTGCTTTCGAAGAGGCAGAGCATGCGGCGAAGTTCGCAGAACTCCTCGGTGAGGATCTCGAACCGAACATGAAGGATTCCACGAAGGCAAACCTGGCATGGCGTGTGGACTGTGAGTTCGGTGCGACTGCTGGTAAGACCGAGCTGGCTACGGTTGCCAAGAAGAATAATCTGGATGCGATCCATGATACCGTTCATGAGATGGCCCGTGACGAAGCCCGTCATGGTAAGGCACTGAAGGGTCTTTTGGACAGATATTTCGGCTGAACCAAGGACGAGGAAAACCGATAATAAAATCAAACATGAGGGGCGTCCGCGTGAGTGATGCGGACGCTCTTTCTATCAGGAAAGGACGTGACTATGTTTATCAGCAGCGATATTAAGTATGTAGGTGTAAATGACCATCAGATCGATCTTTTTGAGGGACAGTATGTGGTGCCGAACGGCATGGCGTATAACTCTTATGTGATATGCGACTACAAGATCGCCGTCATGGATACGGTAGATAAGAATTTTACCCATGAATGGCTGGATAATCTGGAGCAGGCACTGGGTGACAAGAAACCGGACTACCTTATTGTCCAGCATATGGAGCCGGATCACTCGGCGAATATCGTCAACTTCATGAAGAATTATCCGGAGGCACAGATCGTGTCTTCGCAGAAGGCTTTCACCATGATGAAGAATTTCTTCGGTACCGACTTTGAAGACAGACGGATCGTGGTGGGAGAGGGTGATGAACTTCCTCTCGGAAAGCACGTCCTTCACTTTGTCGCCGCTCCGATGGTGCACTGGCCGGAAGTCATCATGACATATGATTCCTTCGACAAAGTGCTTTTCTCGGCGGACGGATTCGGAAAATTCGGCGCTCTGGATGTGGAAGAAGACTGGGCCTGCGAAGCACGCCGCTACTATATCGGCATCGTCGGAAAGTACGGCGCCCAGGTGCAGGCCGTCCTGAAGAAGGCGGCGAACCTGGAGATCAAGACTATCTGTCCGCTCCACGGTCCGGTGCTGACAGGAGATCTTTCTCCGTATCTGAAACTTTACGACATCTGGTCATCTTATGGTGTGGAGACGGACGGTATCGCGATCTTTTATACCTCTGTTTACGGCCATACGAAAGCCGCGGTAGAACTCCTTGCAAATAAGCTGAAAGAGAATGGCTGCCCGAAGGTCGTGGTCAATGATCTGGCCAGAGAAGACATGGCCGAGTGTGTGGAGGATGCGTTCCGCTATGGCCGTATCGTTCTTGCCACGACGACCTATAACGCGGATGTGTTCCCGTTCATGCGCGAGTTCATCGATCACCTCACCGAGCGCCAGTTCCAGAATAAGACCATCGGTATGATCGAGAACGGATCATGGGCCCCGCAGGCGATCCGCACGATGAAAGCTATGCTGGAGAAGAGCAAGAATATCACATACACCGAGAACAACGTCAAGATCATGTCGGCGCTGAACGATGAGTCGAAGGCGCAGGTCGATGCGATGGCGAAGGAGCTCTGTCAGGACTACCTCGCACAGAAAGAAGACACGGCAAACAAGAACGATCTGACAGCGCTTTTCAATATCGGATATGGCCTTTACGTGATCACGTCCAATGACGGAAAGAAGGACAATGGCTTCATTTGTAACACTGTTACACAGGTAACGAGCTCGCCGAACCGCGTTGCCGTTACGATCAACAAGCAGAACTATTCACATCATGTCATTCAGCAGACAGGGATCATGAACGTCAACTGCCTGTCTGTGGAAGCACCGTTCAAAGTGTTCGAAAACTTCGGATTCCGGAGCGGAAGAAATGTGGATAAATTCGAGGACTGTGAGGAGAAGCTCCGTTCCGATAACGGCCTTGTTTTCCTGAGCCGTTATATCAATTCCTTCATGTCGCTGAAGGTGGAAGACTATGTCGATCTTGATACCCACGGCATGTTCATCTGCTCGGTAGTCGAAGCCCGTGTGCTATCCGACAAGGAAACGATGACATACACCTATTACCAGAAGAACGTTAAACCCAAGCCGGAAACAGAAGGCAAGAAGGGTTATGTCTGCAAAGTCTGCGGATACGTCTACGAAGGTGACGAACTTCCGGATGACTTTGTCTGCCCGCTCTGCAAGCACGGCGCCGCAGACTTCGAACCGATCTCGTAACAGACGGGAAGTCAGTGAAGAGAAAAATCGGGGGGCTGTCTCAATAAGGCAGCTCCCTTTTTATGAATAAACTGCAAAAACTAAGGAAATCCTGTAAACAATGGAAACGTTTCATTGAAGGGCTTTTCCAAAAGCACTAGAATGAAATTATTAATTGAGTGCAAGGAGGGCAGTTTTATGTTTACGAGTAACGTGAGAACAAGACGGAGTTCACGGATATTTACGGCATGGCTGATCGTTATGTCCATGCTTATCAGTATGGCGCTGGTGCTGGGCATGACCGGGAAGACGCGTGCTGACGTGGACACGGAAGAAACGACGTGGTCCGTGACAGTGGATCTTCGAAATGGTGATGAGATGATCATTATTCCCGTGAAAGACGGAGACAACACATATGATGTCGTGCTGGCGATGCTTCAGGAAGAAGATCCGGATGTGAAAGAAGTGCCGGATCCGGAATGGGATCACGCCCATAAGTTTACCGGATGGTACTGTAACGACGAGCCTTTCGACCTTCATACTCCGATCCATAAGAATACGATGATCTATGCCACGTGGGAAGAGATCAACGGCGGCTGGGAGATCGACCTGGAAGCAAACAGCCGGTTCGGCGGCATGCTGACGGACAAGGGCGCGGAGTTTAATGATCTGGTATTAAACGAGGAAGAAGATTATTCGCTCCTAGTCTCGTTCCTCCCTCCACAAGGCGCGAAGGCGGAAGATGCGATCGTCAGCCTGGACGGCGGAAAGACCTGGGAAGATTTTACCAAATACGCAAATCCGAAGCCGCGTGAAAACGGGCGTATCGATGGCAATATCCCGTTCCGCTGTGAACTGAAAGAAATTGAGGACTGCATTCCGGATGTGTCATGTGTAAGCTGGACAGTACAGTGTGCGATGAAGGAGAAGCCGGATGAGGTAGCTGTCTTCGTGATCGACTTTTTCCCGGAGAATTTCCAACTGGTGGACAAAGAAAAACATGTCTGGTATCAGATCGAGAACTGGGTGATCAAAATCAAAGAGATCACGATCACCTACGATGGAAACGGCGGAGTAGACCAGGAAGGCAGAAACTACTATGATCTGATCCATAATGCTCCGGATCCGATGAAACTGAACAAGAACAGTTTTACCAAAGACGGATACCGTTTTATCGCGTGGTCTACGGGCAAAGAAAAGCTGGGACATCTTTTCCGTGAGGATCATGAGCTTCCGGGCTGGTACTTCAATGGCGATATGAACTTCTATGCACAGTGGGCCGAGGAAGACATGTATATCGTAAACTTTGAAACAGCCGGCGGATCCGATGTGGATGCCCAGATGGTCAAAGTGAAGGGAAAGATCGTCAAGCCGGAGGATCCGCAAAAGGAAGGCATGGTATTTAAGTTCTGGACATTGATCCAGGATGAACACCAGGATCGTCCTGAATTCGATTTTTCTACGAAGATCAAGGAGGATACCGTTCTGTTCGCTGTTTGGGAAGAAGCTGCACCGGAACCGACATACGAGTTTGGTGATTTTGTGGAAAGACTTTACAAGGTTGCGCTTGGCCGTGATTCCGAACCGGAAGGTAAGGCATTCTGGATCGAGAAAGTGCAGAACGGGGAGTATACCGGCGGGTACTGCGCACTGTTCTTCTTAACAGGACCTGAGTTCCTGGAGAAAAAGACCACGGATGAAGAATTCATGTCGACTGTCTATGCGACCTTCTTCGACCGTGAACCGGAACCGGCAGGACTGGAATTCTGGCTGAAGTATCTGAAAGATGGCGGCGATAGAAAGAGCGTCGTGGAGAACTTTGTGGATTCGAAAGAATGGTGCAATCTCTGCGCGAAGTATAATGTCAAGTCCGGTGCGCCGACGGCCAAGGCCGAGATCCCGTCCGAAAAGGCAAAAGCATTTGTGGAGAGACTCTATACGAAGTGCCTGGGCCGTGATGCGGAGGAGAAAGGATTGGAATTCTGGTCACTGAAACTGACGAATCTTGAAGCGTCCGGTGCCGAACTCGCAAGAGATTTCTTCGGATCCAAAGAGTACGTGAATAAGAAGAGAAACGATGAGGAATATGTCAAAGATCTGTATCTGACCTTCATGGACAGAGATGCGGAAGAAGAAGGACTGAATTACTGGGTCGGCCAGATCCATGATGGAATGGAACGGATCGATGTGCTGAGAGGTTTTGTGGTTTCGGAAGAGTTTACCAAGCTTTGTGCCGAGTATGGTTTTGAGCGTGGAATGGTCTGAGATCACAGATCTCCGCTATATTATTCACTGATTATACCCCGGGAGGGATCGCCTTTCCGGAAGTTCCGAAGTCTCGGAGCTTCCGGAAAGGTTCTCCGGTAATTCCTTCCGGGGTATCTTTTTGTGAGTGAAAAAGTAATTTTCTTTTATAAAACACGCCGTTTCTTGTTGTAATAGGTAAATTAGAAGTGTAAAATAGGAATATGTATCCTTGGGGGAAGAAGGCTTTTTTCAGGGTGCGGGGTTGGTCAGGGCATGTGGCCTGGCCTCTTAACATTGTCAATGATATGGTTAAAGGAGGGAACCATCATGATTTTTTCTAAATCAAAAAGAGGTCATCGATTCCTATCGATTGCATCAGGAATCGTTTCGATGGCTTTGATCCTGAGTGTTTACGCAGGAGCCGGAGCACTTGTAAGAGCAAGTGGCGCGGTAGCCAAGATCGGCGATACCTCGTATTCGACTGTAGGCGAAGCTTTTAAGGCGGCCAAGGCAGGCGATACGGTAACGCTGGTGGCAGACAGCAGCTCGGCGGATCTTCCGAATGTCAGCAAGGATCTGACGATCGATCTGAACGGCTATACCTACACGAACACAAGCAAGCAGATGTATCCGTTTGCCATTACGACCAATGCTACAGTTACCATCAAGGATGGTTCAGCCAATGGCGCAGGTAAATTCGTACACAGCGGTGAGCTTGGTATTTACGCTTCCGCAGGTAAGTTTATCCTGGAAGGCGGTACGATCGAGACTTCCGCAGAACATGCGGTTTCTGTAAATGTTGGTGGTATCACCGTCAAGGGCGGTACGATCAATGCCAATAATGCCAAGGGTTATGCCCTCTATGCATTTAACAAGAATCAGCCGATCATCACAGTCGATGGCGGTGTGATCAATTCCAAGGGTTATGGTGTGGCACTTGCTGACTGTTCCGCAACATTCGTAATGAGCGCCGGTGAGATCAATTCCGAACTCTTCGCTCTTTCCACAAACGGAAGCAGCTCCAAGAAGGGCACCATGAAGATCTCTGGCGGTAAGCTTACCAGCTCTTCCATCGCAGTTTATCAGCCTTCCGGCGATCTCTCCATCTCCGGTGGTACGATCTCGGGTGAAACGGCTGTTTACATGAAGTCCGGTACGCTTAAGATCACCGGCGGTACACTTGAGGCTACCGGTGCGAAGACCGATTACCAGTACAACGGTAACGGTGCTTATGCAACAGGTGATGCTCTGGTAGTTGATAACTGCGGTTACCCGAACGGTAAGCCGGAAGTTGTTATCAGCAACGGTACATTTACATCTAAGAATGCTGACGCGGTAGGCACATATGCTTACGGTGACGGCAATGAGAAGATCAATAAGTTCATCTCCGGCGGTACTTATTCCAGTCCGGTCCTCGCAGAGAACTGCGCAGAGGGCTATCGTCCGGTAGATAACGGTGACGGCACTTACGGTGTAAGCAATCTGTATACGGTTTCCTTTGATGTAGCCGGTGTTCCGGAGCAGAAGGTCGTTTACGGAAAGACAGCTGTCAGACCGGCAGACCCGACAAAAGCAGGATTTATCTTTAAGGGATGGTTCCTGAATGGTGAAGCTTATGACTTTACAACTCCGGTAACCCAGGATATCACGCTGAATGCCCAGTGGCAGGAAGTAGCTCCGCATCAGAAGTCTTTCGCTGATTTCGTTGAGCGTCTTTACAATATCGCACTCGGCAGACCTTCCGAGAAAGCCGGAAAAGATTTCTGGGTCGAGAAGGTTACAAGCGGCGAGTTTACAGGTGGTTACTGCGCACTCTTCTTCCTGACCGGACCTGAGTTCCTGCAGAAGAATACATCCGATGAAGAATTCCTTACCACACTTTACAGAACATTCTTTGACCGTGAACCTGAAGAAGGCGGCATGAATTTCTGGAAGCAGTATCTGAAGGACGGCAACTCCCGTGCGTCTGTTATCGAGAGATTTGTTGATTCTATTGAGTGGTGCAACCTTTGTGCACAGTATGGTGTAAATCCGGGTGCTCCGACAGCGAAGGCAACTGTTCCTTCCGAGTCCTCTCTCCGTTTCGTATCCAGACTGTACGAGAACTGTCTCGGACGTCCGGCTGAGCAGGATGGATTGATGTTCTGGGCTCTGCAGATCACGAACCGTGAGACGACCGGTGCGGGTCTCGGCAGATTCTTCTTCGAGTCTCCTGAGTACATGCAGAAGAACACAACTAATGAAGATTATGTAGATGCTCTGTATAGAACCTTCCTTGACAGAGAACCTGAAACAGATGGATTCAATTACTGGGTAGGCAGACTGAATGGTGGAGCTTCCCGCTTCGAGATCCTCCGCGGATTTATCCTGTCTCCTGAGTACACCGCTCTTTGCCAGCAGTATGGCATCGTAAGAGGTGACATCTGACACAGATCTTCTTAGAATCTGATGGTTAGTCCGAGAGGGCTGTCTTCTAAAGACAGCCCTCTTTTTTTGGTATAATGGAATCCGGAATAAGGAAATAAAGAAAGCGGGACAAGACCATGAAGAACATTCAGCCGTATATCCATAAGGTTCAGTATTATGAAACAGATAAGATGGGCATTACGCATCACTCTAACTATGTAAGATGGATGGAAGAAGCACGAGTTGATTTTCTTTCTCAGATCGGATGGGATTATGCCCGGCTCGAAGAAGTAGGCGTGATCTCGCCGGTGGTCGGTATCGATGTGAAATATAAGGGAAGCACGGTCTTTTCCGAATCTGTCTCGATCCGGGTCAGGATATTGGAGTGTAAGGGCGTCCGACTCAAGATCTCTTACCTGATGACAAATGCTGAAGGAAAGACGGTCTGCGAAGCGGTATCGGAACACTGTTGTCTTAATACGGAAGGAAGACCGATCAGCATCCAGAAGACACAGCCGGAGTTCTTTGACGCACTGGTCGCGCAGATCGGTGATCCGAAAGAATAAGAGAGGGTAGACGGGGCTTACGTGTCCAGGGCCATACGGCCCACACTTTGATTCCGGAACTGGCGTGGTGTCAGACCGCAGTCTTTCTTCATGAGATTGGAGAAATAACTCTGGCTCGGAAAGGAAAGAGACGCGGAGATCTCTGCGATGGAATAATCCGAATCGGCAAGCATTGACTTGGCTGTCTCAAGTTTCTTGCTCTGGATATAGGCACTCACGGAATAGCCTGTATCTCTCTTAAAGAGCCGCGAAAGATACGGGCCCGAAAGACCCGTCACTTCACAAAGATCTGAGAGCAGGATCCTTGTGTGCAGGTGTTCGTAGATATAGTTGATACATAAGCTGACAGAAGGAGAGACGATCCTGCTTTGCAGGTCCGTCCTCATTTTCTTCGCGTAATTCAGGCACATCTCGTCATGGATCTCAGAGATCTCCGACAGTGTGGAAGCTTCATCCGCAAGCCGGATATAGTAATCGCTGAGACTGAAAGATTCCGCCTGGCTCATGCCGCCGGAGATACAGTAACGGGCCACCATCGCGGTCGTGATGGTAAAGTGATATTTCAGATTCTGAAGGGCGTTTTTCGACAGCGTGCCGAAGCCCTCTTTCTTATGAAAGGGGACATCCAGAAGCTGCTGGAGTTTCTTGATGTTTCCGCTCTTGATCGTCTCCAGAAAAGCCGTTTCCTCCTGATAGGGGGCGTGGATGATCTCGTATTCGCGGTTAAGAAACTCCTGATAGGTGATCTTCTTTTTTCTCAATGTTGTCATGGAAATATTATAGCAAGAAAACATAAAAAAAGATATGAAAAAGCAATAACGTGAAAACGGTTTTTTGTTATGTTGTAATCAACAACAACCACAAGTGAGCAACAGCGGGAGACGGGTCTTTCGGGCTCCCGGGGAGGCGGAAAATGAAGAAAAGAAGAATTCTTGGTGGCGTAATGGCGATGACGATGCTGTTCTCGCTTGCTGCCTGTAAGAAAACTGATGAGACAACAGCGGAGGTTACCACGGAAGGAACAACGGAAGCGGAATCGACGACTGAAGCTGTGGCAAAAGTGCCGGAACTGGAAGGGTATAAGCTTCTCTGGAACGATGAGTTCGACGGCGACAAGATGGACGAGAGCAAGTGGAACTACGAACCTCACGAGCCGGGCTGGACGAACAATGAGCTTCAGGAATATACCACGTCCACGGATAACGTTTTTGTCCGTGACGGAAAGCTGGTACTGAAGGCGATCAAGACCGAGAAGGACGGAAAAGAATACTATACTTCCGGTAAGGTGACCGGACAGAATAAGACGGACTTCACTTACGGAAAAGTGGTGGTTTCCGCAAAGGTTCCGGAAGGTCAGGGCCTGTGGCCGGCGATCTGGATGATGCCGAAAGAAGAATCCAAATACGGTCAGTGGCCGAAGTGCGGTGAGATCGATATCATGGAATCACTCGGAAACGATACCACCATGTCGTATTCCACGATCCATTATGGCGAACCTCACGCCGAGCAGCAGGGTACGATCGAGAGGAAGGGGGCGGACAGCTTCTCCGCGAAATTCCACGAATACTCTGTTGAGTGGGAACCGGGCGAGATGCGTTTTTACACGGATGATGAACTTGTTTTGACAGTCAATGACTGGTTCACCGCTGTTTCCGGAGAAGATGAGAAGCCATATCCGGCGCCTTTCGATCAGCCTTTCTTCGTACAGATGAATCTGGCGGTCGGCGGAAACTGGCCGGGAAATCCGGATGCAACCACCGATTTTTCCAAGGCGGAGTTTGAGATCGACTATGTCCGTGTTTACCAGAAACCTTCTTATGACACGAACGTCAAGAAACCGGAGAAGCCCTTCCGTGAGCCGCTTGCTGACGGAAACTTTATCAGGAACGGTGCTTTTACCGAACAGGAAAATCTTGAGGACGATGTGGACTGGAAGTTCCTGCTGTTCAACGGCGGTGAAGGTAAGGCAGAGATCAAGGACGGCGCGATCGTGATCTCTTCGACAGACTGTGGTACCGAAGAATATTCCGTACAGCTGGTTCAGCCGGATCTGCCGATGAGAAAAGGACATAAGTATAAGATCACCTTTGATATCAAGGCGGAGGAAGCACGTAAGTGTATCGTATGTGTTTCGGCTCCGAATGCAGGCTGGATCCGCTATTTCCCGGATACATCCATCGATCTGACGACCGAATACAAGACCTTCGAGTTCGAATTCGATATGACCGAGAAGGATGACAACAACGGACGCCTCGAGTTTAACATGGGTAAACACGGCGATACGGCAACGATCTATATCACAAATGTGCGTGTGGAAGAGATAACCACATAACCTCTTTCATCTATACAAGACCGGCAGGACCTGACCACTTAACTCTACTCCCGGATCAGGATCCTGCCGGTTTTGTTATGTCTTCGCGGAATTGTTCACAAAAGATTCAAAAAAGATTTATTTCCTGTGGGTATAATAATATTCAGGTATTTAGGAATTTGACGGGGTGGAGACCGTCAAGGAAGAGCGGATATGAGTAAAAACGGTATGTACGACGACCATGTTTCGAAGACGGAGAAGTCTTCTGAAAAAAGACGGTCGATGGTTCTTTTTGTATTCATTATTGTGCTTTATGCGGTTGCCTATTTCTTTACGATGATGGCATCCCGTTCTTCATCCATATTGACCTTCGGAGACAGCCAGATCGCTCTTTCTGCTTTTGCCGGTGTTTTTTCTTCACTCGGAAATCTGCTGATGATCCTTCTTGTAGTGCTGTTTAAGAAGCGGGGCTTCATTACTGCCCTGGTGATCCTTGTCGGACAGACTCCTGTATTTGTCATGGGTATCCTGGTCAGAAACAATCTGTCGAGTCTTCCGGGCTTTTTCGTAAACATTCTTACGATCGTCGTCATTATCGCGATCTATTCCAGAAACAAGAAGATCGAGACGCTCCAGTCTGTGGAGATCCGTTACCTGACCAAACAGAAACAGTTATCCCAGCGTCTGTTCGAACAGACCGCGACGGCACTGGTCAACGCAATCGATGCGAAAGACACATACTCCCGCGGTCATTCCGTGCGTGTAGCTGAATACTCGGAGAAGATCGCCTGGGCCATGGGAAAAGACGATGATGAGTGCTACAAGATCTATTACACGGCGCTTCTGCACGATGTTGGCAAGATAGGTATTTCGGATGCGATCATCAATAAGAAAGGTAAGCTTACCGATGAGGAATACGAAGCCATCAAGCAGCATCCTGTATTAGGAAACCAGATCCTTTCGAGTATCAGCGAATACCCGTACTTAAGTATCGGTGCGCATTTCCATCACGAGCGCTATGACGGAAGAGGGTATCCGGATAAACTGAAGGGTGATGATATCCCGGAGATCGCCAGGATCATTGCGGTGGCGGATGCCTACGATGCCATGACCTCAACGAGAAGCTACAGAAAAGCGATCCCGCAGCAGCTGGTGCGGGAGGAGATCGTGAAGAATGCCGGCACGCAGTTTGATCCTGAAGTGGCGAAGATCATGCAGCATATCATCGATCTGGATAGCGAATACCAGATGAAAGAGCGGACCACGATCCAGGAACTGGCCGGTAAGAGCGGCATGTACTGTGATGCTTTTGCAAGTGAGATCTCGGAAGGGATCATCCTTATTCCGATCCATACGAAGATCGGGCTGGATTTCAAATCCGAGGCCGGTTTTTCAGATAGAAACAACGTTCCTGCGCTGATCCTCTTCGATTCCCTGGATGGCCGTGTACATAAGGACGACGGCACCGAAAAGGATCTGAACTATTTCCAGTTCGGACTGATCCATTTTGATGGCAGAACAGAGTGCGACGGGGCGAGAAAAATGCTTACCAATGTTGCGATGAAGCCGTCCGGAAAGAAGAATGTGGGAAGAAACGGTGTAGTCCATTATGAACTTGATGCGGTGCGTTTTGAGGATCATGCCTTGATTAAGATCGATGACGGGGAAACAGTCGTCGAAGTCACGGTTGCTCTTCCTGACTGCACGAGATACTGCTATGCCGGCCTTACAGGAGAGATGTGTCAGATCACCAGTGTCTGCATCAACAAGGACCAGGAAGCGGCGCCGGTCAAGGATGGCGATATACCCCGAATTGCCGAGAAAGTCAGCTTCATCAATGTCCCGGAAAGAGACATTCCCAATGTGCAGATCGATGGTTTCCGGAGTGCTTCCTCTTCCGGAATTCCGGTTACGGACGGCCTTACGATCCGTTTCCATTCTATGAGCCTTCCTACAGCCAGACTGATCTGGCACTGCCCGTATATCAGCATTTTCCATTCTGAAGACGCAAGTGTGAACGGTGAGGGTTTCCTGGAGTATGCCCTGATCCGTATCGATGGCGAGAACTGGCATGGAGAAGGGGCTTCCGATAACAAACTCGAAGTCGACAAGACCAGTGCTTTTACCAACTGGGAAGAGTGGAAAAAGGCAAACAAGCAAGGCATAGATGTGGAGATGTCTTTCGAACGAAGCGGAAATACGATCATCGTAAAAACGGAGAATCTCGGCCTGCGGCTGAAGAATACCACAACGATCAATGACGGAAACGATCAGATCTTCGTGGCACTTACCGGTGACCAGTGTGCTATCACGAATATCCGTATCGAGAAACCGGAAGAGCAGTGATCATCCGATCTCATCTGCCTCAGTTCTGATCTTCAGTTTCTCATATCCGGAAGCGGCTGTAAAAGATGATCCGATCTTTTCAATCAGTTCCTGCGCTTCTTTCTGACCTGCATCGTTGATAAGAATGTAGAAATACCCGGAATAACCCGATATGACATCGTTCTTCTTAAGACCTGTGATCAGGGCTTCTTCCAGTGCGTCCCGGGCTTCGTCGGAAACCGGGCTGCCGTCTGTACTTTCCACAGAAAGACGCAGGAAGCAGCTCTTGGCGCCGGAGGTCCGGAAGTCTCTGGTGAAGTATTTGTATAACACCTGGAAACGGTCAAAATTGACCTGATAGGCGCCCTTGCCTTCGTTTCTCTCACCGATGATCTTCTTGATCCGGGCAAGACTGTTCTTATCCGGATCGGTACTGTCTGCACCGGCCGTATCTGCGCCCTTACTGTAGAAGGCATAGCCATGTTTTCCATTCTGCTTGACGAGGTAGAGTGCTTTGTCCGCGTTACGGAAAAGATCCCCGTAGTCCCGTCCTTCATCAGGCACGCGGATGGCTCCGATGGAGGCGCCGAGAGGAATATTCATATCGTCGCCCATGAACTCTTTTGCAGACTTTACGATCTCCCTGTTCAGGAACCTTGTGATACGCTGGACTTCCGATTCCTCAGAAGTTTCCTTGATGAAACCGATAAATTCATCACCGCCGATACGGCCGCCCATGTTGCCTTCACCAACGGCTTCGCGGATCAGTTCGGCAAAGCGGATGAGGATCCGGTCGCCCATATCGTGACCGTAGATATCGTTGACGAGTTTGAAACTGTCAAGATCGATCATGAGAAGAATACCGGAGGCTTCACTGACGATCTTTGTCAGGACACGCTCGGATGCGGCTTTGTTGTAAAGACCGGTCATGGGATCCGTGGACATCTCTGTCTGCAGGCCGCGGATCTTCCTGGTCCGCTTATTGATGGAGTAGAACAGCCATACGATATAGAGCACCATCAGCGTGCCGATAAAGGACAGATAGATCCGGAAATAAAGCTTCTCGTACATCATGGCGAGCTTCCTGATGGGGAAGATTTCTTCGCGTTCTACTTCGCCGGTTTCTTCGTTCAGGATCTGTACATGAAGATCGTAATTTCCATAACCCAGATTGGTATATTCCAGAGGCTGGAGTTCATGCTGAAGACAGGTGATACCGGAATCTTCGTAACCTTCCAGATAATAGCGGATCAGGGGATCTGTGAGGGTAAAGTTATTGACGGCCACATGGAAACTGATACGTCCGTTGGAAGCAGGGATCTCAAATATTCCGTCTCTTTCGTAAATATGTCCGTCCTCTACCTCTACTGACTCCAGATGGATCTGATATGCGATGTTCCTGCTGGAATACTCGTTGATAGAGAGCGCACGGACACTGTCGGTGCAGCAGAGGAAAAGCGTTTCCGGCGTCAGAAGATTCCATGAGTTAGCCGTAAAGGAAGTATTCAGGCCCCAGTTCTTGTTGAGAAGAGTATAGGTATAATCTCCGTCTTCGATCAGGTGTTCCTCACTGATCAGGAAGAGCCCTGCACTGGACGGGATCCAGCACGTGCCACTGTCCGAGACCAGGATATCGTAGTTGTTCGTATACGGGAAATTTTCCAAAATACGGATCCGGTATCCGTCGTCATAGTAAAGGGCATTACTGGTTACATAGAAGTATCCTTCAGTGCCCTTGACGATACGAAGGACCACAAGTGATTCCAGACCCTGGGGTGCACCGATCTGTCCGGATATTTTATCGTCTTTGATGATATAGATCCCGTCACCGTCGGAGGCAGCCAGGATCGATCCGTCTTCGCGTTCAAACATCGAGAGGATGACAGAATTGCGAAGCCCCTGTTTCTCTCCGATGGTGGCCACGACCTTATCTTCGGAAAAGAAGGTGAGACCGGAGTTACTTGCGGCAAGAATCCTTCCGTCGGAAAGCTCGATGGCGGAACGCATCGTGCTGCCGAGCATATCACAGTTCTGTTCTGTGAAACTCTTGATATTCCCGTCCGGATCCACTTTGGCCAGACCAAGAGCGCCGGTGGTACTGACCCAGAGATTTCCTTTAGAGTCCAGAAGTATATTGCGGACACGTTCACCGGAGAGTTCGGAAAGCCAAGGCTTGTCAACTGAAGCACCGGAGCGTGTATCAATGATCGCCATTCCCTGATCGTGGCCGATATAGAGGAAACTTCCGTTTCTGCATACTGCATTTACTGTTCCGCCTGCAAGATTTGCTCTCTTCATGATGTTTCTGAATGGAGAGTGCGAACACTTGATCAGACCGAATTGTGTGGAGGAAAACCAGATGTTGCCCTGCTCATCCACACAGACATCGCTGACGGAACCGCTGAAATCTTTAATGGTCATATCCGTTGTTGCATACGAAACGCCATTGATGAATCCGAACCCGTCTTTCGCACAGTAAAAGTATCCGTTATACAATGCGGAATAATCGATGTGGCTTATATTGCTGCCACCGGAAACCGTGAAGCTGCCGCTACGGACCAGACCGTCTCCGGCGAGAGAATAGCGGATGATCTCATCTGATGTCGTGGCCGCCAGGATCTCCTTGTCGGAACAGGTGACCGAAAGAAAAGAAACGCCTTCGCTCTTTTCATACACATCGGTATCCATAAGCGTATCGTCTTTAATACGGAAAAGCACTCCGGTGTTGGTTACGCCCAGCATCGAGCCGTCTCCGGGATCGGCAAAGGAGACAGGGTAATAGATGTCATCCCATTCCTTGAAGGAACGTACTGTTCCGTCCGGACTGATCCGGGCGATGTGCCTTACGGTGCCGAGATAGATGTTACCTTTGCTGTCTTCGTTAATGATCCGGATGGAGTCGGCGGACAGACCGTCTATGGTACTGTATCGTTTCACTTCGCCGGAGGAAGGATCGTAGCAGAAAGCTCCGCTGTCGTTCGTTGCGATCCAGAGGCGGCCTTTCCTATCCACAAAAAGATCCATGACATTTCGGATATGCTCATCGATCTCCGCAGACTCAAAAGAGGTACCACAGTATTTATAGAGCCCCGCATATGTGCCGACCCAGATGAATCCGTCATTCGTCTGGGCGACGGCATTGATCTCTGAAGTGAGGATCCCTTCGTTACTTCCGTATGTCACGATATCATAATCGGAATCCAGATTATCGGCACGCAAAGAAGGTGTTTTCAATCCGGATAAAAGTGAAGCAACGGCCAGGATCAGGACGAGAATGTCTGTTGCCGTTTTCGTGACACTTCTGTTTTTACTCTTAAGAAATCTTAATTCTTCCAGATCGATCAGGAAAAGACCGATGATAACGGTCAGGACGCGATCGGGAAGATCGATAAAGGCAGAAGCCAGATAGGCATTGAGCCCTTTGTAACTCAGTTTCTGTGTGAGCATCCGGAACAGGGAATCGCCCCAGATGTTCCCTGTATAGCCGTTTTTGTAGATAAGATCCATCGGGAAACGGAGAAGTGTGGTGACCAGTGCCGTCAGCACACCGACTGTGATAATGGCCAGAAGATCCTCTCTGTGCCGTTTCGGAAAGAGAAATCCGATGATCAGCGCGACGGAAATACCGGATAGCATGTAGAGCGCCGGCTGTGTTCTGACGATAAGGATAACAGATTGAGATATAAATGCGGTGATGGCACCGGCTAAGGGACCGAACTGCAGAGAAGTGATGATGGTACCGATACTGTCGAGCCAGAAAGGCAGATTCAATACCCCGCAGAGCAAGGCTGTCGTGATATTGAGCAGGATGGTGGTCAGTATGGTGAACATACTGACTTTGTTACACTTAAATAGAATGATCTCCCGAAGACTCTGCTTATCCTTCGTATTCATTTTCTCCCCCATGCCCCCTCATACAGAAAACCCCTGTACCGGGTGTGATCTATATAATCTATTATACCCGATACAAGGGAAGATTCGTAGTGTGAAAGGAGGCTTTCTGCCAAGAACCGGTTCGCTATCCGGCGGTCAGGCTCAGGTTCAGAAGTCTTATAAAAAACGATTCCATAATCAATCTCCTTTCTTAAAGGCATCGATCATGTTCTGGATCTCCTCGGCCTCCTTCGGTGTCAGTTCTTTTCGAGAGATAAAGGCGGCGACAAAGGCTGGCAAAGATCCCTGGAAGGAATCTTCGACGATCTGCTCGCTCTTGGCCGAGTAAAATTCATCACGGGGGATCTTCGAGGTTACGATACCGTCTTCGTTCTGGAGAAGACCCTTCTCACAGAGCTTGCGGAGCACGGTGTAGGTGGTCGGCTTCTTCCAGCTGAGTTCCTTCTCGCAGATCTTCACCAGATCTCCGGAAGCAATCGGTTCATGTTCCCAAACAATATCTGCAAAACGCGCCTGTACAGCGCCCAGTTCCATATCCATAATCTTTGTCACTCCTTTGATCGGATCCTGTCGCTCCGGCGTCTCGCGCGATCTGCGCCTGCGAGGGATACGGTTGGTTTATACGGATAAACCACTTAAGGTTAGTTTATACCGATAAACCAAATGCGTCAAGAGTCAATTTCAAAAATGACAAATGTCATTTCGGGAAGTGATGGAGTTCACTAACGGGGACCCGGAAGGAATGGAATAATAGAATCAGAAAGCGGGCGGAAAGCCTGCACGGAAAAACACAGTATCGCCGGAGCAACCGGTCGAAATGAAATCGAAAAGAGAGGAACGAAAGATGAGTGAGATCATTAAAGTTGACGGATTGGTAAAAAGATATAAGGAACTGATCGCGGTAGATAATTTCAGTATGCAGGTAAACGAGGGAGAGATCCTGGGTCTTCTGGGACCGAACGGTTCAGGAAAGTCCACGACGATAAACTGTATCCTTTCTCTTCTGGAGTTCGATAAGGGCACGATCACGATCATGGGTAAGGAGATGTCTCCGAAAGCGTATGACCTCAAGAAGATGATCGGTGTGGTTCCGCAGGAAGTATCGGTCTTTGAAGAACTGAATGTATATGAGAACATCGATTTCTTCTGCGGATTATATGTCGAGAATAAAGAAGAGCGCAAGAAGCTGGTGCAGGAAGCTATCGATTTCGTTGAACTGAATGAGTTCAAGAAGTTCCGTCCGAAGAAGCTTTCCGGAGGTCTCAAACGTAGATTGAATATCGCATGCGGCATTGCTCACAAGCCGAAGATCATCTTCTTCGACGAGCCGACGGTGGCGGTCGATCCGCAGAGCCGTAACAAGATCCTCGAGGGGATCGAGCAGCTCCGGAAAGAAGGGGCAACGATCATCTACACCTCCCACTACATGGAAGAAGTCGAGCAGCTGGCGGACCGCATCATCATTATCGATAAGGGCCAGCTGATCGCCGAGGGTACAGTCGATGAACTCAAGAGCATGATCAAGAAAAGCGAGATCATCCGGATCGAGACCAAGGGTGTCTCGGATGAGGATATCGAACGGATCAGAAAAATGGAAAATATTTACAGCGTCGATTATAACGGCAGCCAGCTGAAGATCGAAGCAGGAAACGGAAATAACGTGGTCAAGGTCATTACACTCCTTCAGGAGAAAGGATACCGTGTGAAGAATGTGTATTCCGAGCAGCCGACACTGAACGATGTGTTCCTCGAACTGACCGGAAAAGAACTGCGTGACGAGTGATCTTAGGAGGATAGGAAAATGATGTTTACATATTACCTGCGCAAATCATTGCGCGACAAGGCCTACATTTTCTGGTCGCTGGCCTTCCCCATCCTTCTCATGACCTGCTTTAACGTAACATTCATGGGACCGGCAAGGGGAGAAGTTGACTTTGAACCTGTCGAGAGTGCCGTACTCTTTATAAACGAAGATGCAGAACAGAAAAGTGCTTTTTCTGAAGAATTTGAAAACGTCCTGACGAACCTGGCCGATACGGAAGCCGTAAAGAAGAGCAACATGGGTTATGACCACGCCATCGTGAAACTGATCGATGTTTCTTCTCAGGAAGAAGCCGAGAAAATGATCCTTGAAAAAGATCTGCAAGTGCTTTTCCTGGTGAACGGAAAAGAAGAAAAGATCGATGCGAAAGTCGGAGACGGCGCGAACACGACCACACTCATGGTCGCAAGAGGAATCGTGGAGTCCTACAGAAGAAATTACATGATCGTCAAGGATGCGGCGATGACGGCACCGGATAAGATCGAAGCCGTGATGGCAAGTCTTACCGAATCCATTTCTGTGATGAAGGCGAAGAGCGCGTATATTGAAAATGATGACGGCACATCTGCCAATGTGTACCTGTGGTATTTTTACAGCACGATCGTGATGGGTATGTTCTTTAACGTAACGGCTGGTGTGCATACGGTATTCGATATTCAGGGAAACCTTAGCGGATCCGGTATGAGAACGAGTGTGTCACCGAAGAAAAAAGCACAGATCCTGCTGTCCGCTTTCTTTGCGAGATATGCGCTGTCCTGCGCGATCACTTTCTTCGCGCTGACTGTTATGAACCGGTGTTTCAAGGTACCTCTCGGCGACCGCATTTTGCAGATCATCCTCTTTGTTCTGATCGGCAACCTCTTCTCCATGAGCCTGGGCAGCGTGATCGGACTCTTTACGAAAGGCGATATGACACAAAGGGATAACAAAGCGACGGCTCTCGTCATGCTATCGGTCGTCTTAAGCGGCGAAATGATCGTACAGCTCCCGGGTCTTTTTGAGAAGTTCTGCCCGATTATTAACAAGATCAATCCGGCGACCATCATGAACTTCGCGTTCTTCCGTCTGGTCAATTATCCGACACTTACCGGTTTCTGGATGAATATGATCAAGATCAGCCTGGTAACAGTATTGTTCCTGACGGTCTCGATCCTGAAATTAAGGAGAGAAAAGTATGCAGCTTTATAAGAATTTCTTCAAAGTCGTAAAAGCCAATAAAGTTTCGGTTATTATCGCAATGCTCATTATGGTGGTCTATGGTGTGGCCATGATCTTCGCCGCACCATACAATGTCAGCAGCAATGAAGAGAAGGCAACCGAAAAGAACGTGGATTACAAGAATCTCGGCGTGCTGTTCCGCGATAATGACGGCAGCGAACTTTCCGCCGGAATCAGAAAACTGATCGATAAATACGGTGAGATCGAGGACGATACGACTTCGTCCGAAGAGTCCATCAACGATATACTGTACTTCTCCATCTCCGACTATTTCATCGAAGTTCCGGAGCATTTCCAGGAGAAGATCGATGCCGGCGAGGATGTATCTCTTAGCTATTCCTCCCACAGCCAGGTATCCGGTAAGACCTTCAGTTTCGTAAATGATATCGATTCTTTTGTGAACAGCTACAGAAGCTATCGGGCGATGGGCCTGGATGCCAAAACTTCCGTGGAAAAAGCACTGGACATGACCGTTTCCGAGGTTACCTTCGGTGTGGTGACAGAGAAGAAAGAAGCTCAGCACACGGATGCACGCGAGTATGCGGTCTACATGATCCTGAATTACTTCTGCTTTATCTGCCTTTGGGTCATGGGTATGTCGATTGCTTCCGCGATCATCGCCACGAATAAGAAAACCGTCGCTTCGAGGATCGAGGCAGCGCCGGTAAAGCCGGGACAGAAGACCTGGTCCCAGATGGCCGGACTGATGACCTGCGCAATCATACTGGTTCTGATCTATACCGTCTTCAGCTACATCTACGCAGGCTCTTCGGATTTGATGCGCAATTACGGCTGGGTCGTGGTCCTGAATCTCGTTACGACCACATTCTACATCTGCGGATTCGCGCTTCTGGTCTCGAATTTCAACCTGAACCAGGGTACCCTAAGCCTTATCTGCAACTCGGTCGGCCTCTCGATGAGCTTCCTGTGTGGCATCTTCGTACCGTTCTATTTCATGAGCAGCGGAGTACAGGCATTTGCCCACTTCCTTCCGTTCTTCTGGTCTGGAAAAGTACTGAACACCATCTATTCCGGATCGGGAATGAATTACACCTACAGCGCAGGAAATGTCCTGGCTTCCATGGGTGTTCAGGTACTCTTCGGACTGGCGTTCATCATGGTCGCATTTGTGATCAGAAAGGTGCGTCAGGGAAAATCGCTCTAAGAAAAGAAAAAACATGTCATCGGCTGGTCCTCGGCGCGTAGCGCCTGCGGAATCGCCGGAGACATGTTTTTTTCTTTTCAGAGGAGCTCCGCGTGATTGAGTGCGCCAGGGGGCTTTTTCGCGATTCCCTAGCGCTTCGCGATATTTTTCCCTGGCGCTTGGCGTGAGTAGGTGCACCGGGGTTTGATGATTACGGGCGTGTTTTGTTTTATAATGGTTGCATGGTATATCGACTGATCGACAAAGTAATATTGGCTGGAATTTCGGTGGCGGCGCTTCTTCTTCTTTTTGGAAATGCGGATGGGTTGAGTATTGTCCAGAGTAATGAGTATACGATCGCCTGTATCCTTGCAATCGTGATCGCGTTTCTGGCGACGGAGGTGTTCCGGCACCGTTTTGTGAGTGCGGGGATCCTGATCGGCGCGGGGGTGCTGGCCTGGTTTTTTCCGGAGATCATGACGGCTTTGCCGGTCTGTGTGTATGGACTTTTTTCCGACAGCAAGATGGAAGAGATCTTTTCGAAATGGCATAACCGGAAGAATGAATCAATGACCGGCTGGGAGATCACATCGGAGATATCGCTTTGGCTGAAGATCCTGCTTCTTGTCGGCGCATGTGTGATCACGGCAAAATCGTATCTGATCCTTCTGGTTATAGCAGCAGTGCTTCTTGCGCTGAAGACGGTCTATATGCATCGAAAAGAACTGATCATGACGGATAAGTTCGACGAGGTCCGTTATGATGCACAGCAGTCCCAGCGGCTCAAAAATGAGATCGCGAATAACCTCGATATCCAGATCCAGAATGCGACGCTTGCGGAGCGTAACCGTATCGCGCGTGAGATCCACGATAACGTGGGACATCAGCTGACCCGTGCGGTGGTGCAGCTTCAGGCCATCTCGGTCATCAATCAGGATGAGAAGACGAAGCCTTATCTGGAGTCGGTCAGCAGCACCGTAAATGAAGCCATGACAAATATCCGCAGAAGCGTGCATGAACTGCACGATGATTCCATCGATCTTTCCATCGGGATCCACGAGATCGCTTCGGTGCTGAAAGATAAGTTCGATGTCACAGTATCCACGTCCATCGAATCGCCGGTACCGAATAATGTGAAGAATGCCATTCTGGGCATCGTCAAAGAAGGCGTAACCAATATCTCAAAACACAGTAACGGGAAAAAAGTGAAACTGGAAGTCGTGGAGAATGTGACCTTCTGGCGTGTGCTGGTTTCCGATGACGGGAAGAGCAAGCTTTTGGAACTCTCCCGGCCTTCTGATTTTACGGCACTGGAAGGTGAGCACGGTATCGGACTATATAACATCAATTCCCGCGCGGTATCCGTTGGCGGCAGAACTTCGATCCGGGGCGGATCTGAAGGATTCCATATTACCGTGACGATCCCGAAACCGAAACAGTGACGGGGGAGCACAAAAGAAGAGACGGCACTTCTATGTGAATAAGGGAAAGTGCTTTTGTGGTAAGATAAATGAGGTGCGTGTGGCACGCAAGGAGGAACATATGAAGATCATGATCGTGGATGATGATCCACTGGTGAATCAATCGTTAAAGATCATACTGGAACAGGATACCGGGATCGAGGTTGCGAAGATGTGCAACAGCGGCCGGGAAGCGGTGGAGGCGTATCCGCAGGTGAAGCCGGATGTGGTGCTCTCGGATATCCGTATGGAAGATACGGACGGTTTGGCTGCGACGGCGGAGATATTGAAGCTCGATCCGGAGGCGAAGGTGATCCTTCTGACGACGTTCCTTGATGACGAGTACATCAACCGTGCGCTGAAAGTCGGCGCGAAGGGTTATATCCTGAAGCAGGACTGCGCCTCTTTATCGACGGCGGTGCACGCGGTTTATGAAGGCCAGACCGTGTTCGGCGGCAAGATCGTCGAGCGGCTCCCGGATCTTCTGAACCGGAGCGAATCTTTCCGCTGGGAGGATTACGATATCACTCCGAAGGAGAAAGAACTTGTCGAGCTGGTGGCGGAGGGCCTTTCGAACAAGGAGATCGCCCAGAAGATGTTCCTGGGTGAAGGAACAGTCCGGAACATGATCAGTTCCGTGCTCAGTAAACTCGATCTTCGCGACCGCACGCAGCTGGCATGTTTTTATTACCAGCGGATCAAGATATAAAATTGTAGCTTCATCTTTCCCGCGGACGGATGGACGGGACAGGTGCTACAGTATATTGGGAATAAGAGAGTAGAAGGAGAAAACGGAAAATGAAAAAGAGTGCTATTGCGGCAGGGATACTTGCCCTGAGTGTCCTGGCATGTTCCTGTGACAGCAAAAAACAGGACGGAACGCGGACGACAAGGGAGACGAAGGAGCCGAAAACGACAACGACGGAGACTACTGAAGAAACGACTTCGAGTGAGGAGACTTCCACAGAGGAAACCACTACGGAGGAAACGACTACCGAAACGAAAGAGGAGACGACGGTGACGACAACAGAAGAAACTACGGAAGAGACCACTTCCGAAGAAACCTCGGAAGACACATCCGCGACTTCCGAAGAGACGAGCGCCACGGCTGAGACGACCGCGCCAAAAGCAGAACCGACATACGATCTGGAGAAGGACCTATACTCCTACTATGCAGACGCGACATATACTTTCCCTGAGAAGATCGCCACATATATGAGCGCCGGCACCATCAGCTGGAACCAGAATGTCACGATCAATACTTCTGACTGGACGATCATCGGAAACTACGAGAGTTTCATGATGAATCTTGACGGAGACCAGGAACGCTATGACGGATATCTGTCCTACTTCAAATCCAAGGTGAGCCCGCTCGAGCGGATCAATGACTATTCGTTCAAAACCACTGTCTCAGGTCTTTCCTGGAGCACCGGCGCCGATTACGAAGGCACACACGAAAACCTTCCCTGCGATTACCACTATGCGCCGCCGTATAAGCTCAACGAAGGCGACGAGCTGATCCTTTATCTTCCGAACACGCCGATCTCGGAATTCCCGAAGGCGGCATCCGACTGGGTAAACTATGCGCTTCTTCCACCGGCGGGCGGATACCTTCAGGCTTTCGTCATGTTTAATGCCACGACGGAGACGGCCTACATCGTGTACATACCGGCGCTGCGTGCAACGGAGAAGACGAGCGGCAATGACATGGACGGCTGGTACGGTACATTTACCTCCGACGAAGGGGACATGAAGATCTATGAGGATCCTGCCACCGGTGAGCCACGTATGGATCTTCTGTTCAGAAACTGCAAGCAGTATAAGAACATGTCTGTGCGAAAAGCACTGGACGATGCGGCTTCGATCTATGCTTTTGGCGAAGCGGAGGATGGTACGCTGATCATCATCGGTGTGGATGTGGCCGACGGTACGAGCGTTCTGGCTGTATATGAATCCGGAGATGAGGGTCTCCCACAGGGTTCTTACGTATCTGTCTATAAGAAGTCCTGAAGATAAAAGTGAATAAGAAACGCCCGGGGCCGCTTGGAAGAGAACCCCGGGCGATCGGTAAAGCGGGAAGATCTCCCGCTTACTTTTTGCCTTTCAGATACTGGTTCGCGATACTGCTGATCGACTTGGAAAGGAAATCTCCGATATCACCGAGATCCACATCAGAGGACTTTTTCTTTGAAGAAGTATTCTTTGTAGAAGAGGATTTCGAGGTGGAAGCTTTCTTTGTAGAGGACTTGGATGAAGTCGTCTTCTTTGTGGTGGAGGACTTCTTGGCGGCGGTTGCCTTCTTCGCCGTTGTGCCGGACTTCTTTGTGGAACTAGTCTTGCCCGCAGATCCGGATGCGCCGCTTACCGAGCGGAAAGCACTATACACCTTCGCTTCTTTTGCGATCTTTGCCGGGATCTTTTCCTTGTCTTCCGTGATCACATACACATCGTGTTTTGCACCTGTATGTACACCGATCAGATAGGAGACATAGAGCCAGAGTTCACTTGCCGCGCCGATCTCATAGTAATCGATCTGTGCAGGTACTTCAGAAAGGGTTTCTTTCAGCTTTGCGGAGATGGTCTTCTTGCCCTTCGCGTGAAGAAGGATGAGATGATCTGTTTTGGACAGTTTGTCCGCTCCGGAAAAGTCGAGTTTACTGCATTCGGATAAAGAAACGAGAATATACTTCATGATCGTGCCTCCTTAAGAAAACAGGGAATAGCCGGCAGGTTCCAGCTTTGTTTTAAGTATACCATTCTTTCACATCATGGCCGCTTCAAAATGGGAAAATCTAATTTGCGATAGAGGAAAGAATAAATGCTTCTATTTTGCCTCTGCGGATGTGTTTCCTTTTGGGGCAAAAGTCTAGAATAATGCTTGTAACCCATAACCGTTCAATGTAAGTGGAAGTGAAACTATGGAACTAGACAGACGACGACAGATGTGCAGATTAGACGAAGCGTTCCGGAAGTACCCGGAATTTTGTGAGAAGATGGGCCTGGTAAATGCTTCGACATTCCATGGTAAACTCATCAACCTAAAGCCTGAGGATTCACTTTCAAAATGAAAAAAGACCCGCATCAGTGAGAAGTGCGGGTCTTTTCTTAGTGTATGCAATTTGTTCCTGAGATTACTGCTTGAAGGATTCCTTGTTGATGGTTCCGGAAGCGATGGAATTATCGATCCACAGGCGGAGGGAATCAATTGTCAGCGCCATCTTGTCGAGCTCGTTCTTGATCTCGACGAAGTCGGCCATCTCGTCATCAGCGATCTTGCCGTCTACAGTGATCTCGATGAGACGGTTCTTGTTCTTATCGATGGAATTCAGGGTGGCGATCATTTCGAGAGTGATCTGGGATAGCTCCTTCGGAACGACTTCCGGTACATATTCCTGACCGATCGGGCACTCGTGTGAGCAGAAGTAGTTGCACAGAGAAGGATTCTTATAGCAGTCTGCCATTGCCAGGATCTCTTCCGGATGAGGAAGTGTCTTCTCGTTCTCGATCTTCTCGATACGGTCTGCGGAAATATACTGCAGAAGTTCGGAAGCGGCATCGCGTGTGAGATTCTGCGCTTCACGGCTCAGCTGATACACATTCTTGTTTTCTTTAATCGACTTTCTACCCATAATCGTCTCCGTTTTTATTTTGAAGTTCAAAACAAATTAGCCTGCCCTAAAAGCAACTCAGACACATTTTTGTTTGACAAACTAGATTATAAACTATAGTTAGGTTAAAAGAAACACCCAAAACCCGAAAGAATGAGGGAGAATTAAAAAAATCAAGATGTTTTTGCAGGCTTCTATCGGTTATTATTAAAGTAAGAAGTCATGCGCAACGGTAAGAGCGATTTTCAATTTGTGCTGCTGAGGATCGCGTCCTTTATGAAGGAGGGTATGATCATGAGAAGAATTAAAACAGAGAACGGACAGCCCATCATCATCAATACAAATGGTTCGGGCTTGTTCAGAAAGATCGGAAATGTTCTTACGGGAGTGCTTGCCGGCGTCGGCGTGATCGTTATTCTCGGTCTGGTCTTCGGCTGGTGGAGCTCCGGAAACACCATTAAGCGTTCCGGCTCCAAGGAAGCGATCCTTGCGGAAGAAACAAAGTTCCACGATATTATCCTTACCAATACGACAGTGAAGAGCGAACTGAATGCGATCGCCGAACTGATGACTTATTCCGAGACCTACAGCGGAATGGCCACAGTCGTGGATTCCCGTCAGATCCCTTACACAGACATCAATATCTGGGGTACACAGCATCAGATCCAGATCTCCTATGTCGGCACCATCAAGGTGGGCTACGATCTTAACGATCTGCACATCATGGTGAACGATACAAGAAAAGAGATCTACATCACACTTCCTTCGGTACCGATCGTGGACAACAATCTCCCGCAGGAGAATGTTACGATCCTTCAGGACAACAATCTCCTGAACCCGATCCGTGCTGATGAAGTAAATGAACACCTCGTTACCGTCAAGGCCGAGCAGCTTCAGAATGCCGTTAATAACGGTATCTATGACAAAGCTGAGACACATCTTAGAAAGATCATCGTGGACAATCTCGCAAAACTCCACAATGATTACAAGGTCGTCTTTTCAACAAACTCAGCAGCACAATGAGTTTATCTCGAAAAGCGGGCGCAAGCCCGAAGAAAGGTCCGCCGGTCAGGCGGGCCTTTTTTAGTGCTTTTCAGTGAAGGAGAAAACTTTCCGGCTAATTTTTTTCTTCCCGCAAAAAATCATCGCTTCAATTTTGTCTAATTATTGGATGAGGCAGTTTGTGTGGAACAGATCTGCCTATCGTTTCGGGAAGGAAGGTGTTGTTTTTGAGAATGAATTTGAGGAAAAAAGCTGTGCTGGCACTTTCGCTGGCAAGTGCGATGACCGTGTCCGGAGCAGGTGCGGCTACTGTATGGGCGGATCAGACAAAAGTGGTAACGGCTGAGGGTCCGATAGCCATCGATGAGAAGCATTTCCCGGATCAGAGGTTCCGTGGATATATTGCAGAAAACTTCGATAAGAATAAGGACGGGGTGCTGTCAGAAGAGGAACGGAAAGCCGTAACAGGATTGAATATGGAAAGCATGACGATCTTTTCTCTTCAGGGAGTAGAATATTTTACTGAACTGACGGTCCTGGACTGCGCATATAATCCAATCGAGAAGTTGGATATCCGAGCCCTGACAAAACTGAAGGTCATAGATTGCGGTGCAAGTTTGCTCTCGGATTTGGATGTCAGTAACTGCCCTGATCTGGAAAACCTGATCTGTGATTTCTGCGCTCTTGAGAAGATCGATCTTAGCAAGAATACGAAACTGAAATACCTGGTCCTGTCAGCAGATAAGCTGACGGAACTGGACATTAGTCATAATCCGGATCTTGAGTTTATCGGGATCGAAGACAATCCGATCGATCTCCTTGACATCAGCAACCAGACTAAAATCAGGCAGCTATTCATTAACGGGACCTTTATCTGTGATCTGGATCTGAGCAAACTGACGGAACTTTTTGAACTTGATGTCAGCGGATGTATGCTTGAGAAACTGGATGTGAGCCATTGCCCGAAACTACAGTACCTTTTGGCCGATGATTGTGGATTATCCGAATTGGATGTTACACATAATCCACTGTTGAGAAGACTGGTTTGCACGAGTAACGACTTGACCGGCATAGATATTTCCCAAAATCCGAAACTGGATAATCTGGATTGCGGTTATAATGACATAGAGAAGCTGGATCTGTCTCATAATCCGGATCTGATGTACCTGTACTGTGGCAATAACGAATTGGAGAATATCGATCTTTCTCCCATTCCGAAACTTGTTTCTCTTGATGTCTCGAGAAATGATCTGACGAAACTGGATCTGAGCTACAGCCGGGATCTGGCGAATCTTTTCTGCTACGAAAACAAACTGACGGAACTGGATGTTACGAAAAATCCGTTTCTTTCTATATTGTCCTGCGACAGGAACTCTCTTTCGGAACTGAATCTCAGTAAAAACAAGCATCTGGCATCCCTGAACTGTGAAGAGAATCAGCTCTCAAAACTGGATCTTAGCAGCTGCCATAAGATCCGTGAGCTATATTGCAGCTATAATTATATCAGCGAGCTGGATCTCAGTAAGAATAAGATCCTGGATACAGTGTACTGTTATAATAACCAGATCAGTAATATCAGTCTGGGAGAGAAACCGAAACTGGTTATGCTTCAATGTGATAACAATCTTTTAAGTGAACTGGATGTCAGCCAGTGTGAAAAGATGTACTACCTTACCGTTGCAGGTAATCAGCTGGAAAAGCTCGATATAACCAATCTTTCCTACATTAGAAAAGGTGTGGAAAAAGAAGGGTTTAAGCATGAGTACGGCGTATTTGATTGTCTTTTCGAAGATTTGGATCAGGAAATCTATGAAGGCCGGCTTTGTTTTGACGATACGGTTGAACTGATACCGGCGTATGTCACCCCTGTCCCGAAGAAAGGAAAAGAACCGACCCCTACACCGGAACCGACTCCGGAACCGGAAAAGGAAACTGGAGTGGCGGGCTTTGTCGAGCGCCTTTATACAGTGGCGCTCGGCCGCCCGTCGGATAAGAACGGAAAGAAATACTGGGTCGATGAGATCAATGCCGGTAAGAAGAGCGGCGCCGATTGTGCCCGTTATTTCCTGCTGGGCGCGGAATTCGAAAACCGGAAAATGGATAACGGTCAATTCGTGGAGACGCTTTACCGTACATTCTTCGACAGAGATTCCGAAAGTGAAGGAAAGAAATACTGGGTCGGACGTCTGGATAAGAAGGAGATCACGAGAAAAGACGTGATCAGCGGATTTATTGATTCGACCGAGTGGTGCAACGTCTGTGCGGATTTCGGAGTGCGTTCCGGCGCACCTTCTGCCAAGGCGGAACGTCCTTCGGCAAAAGCAAAGGAGTTTGCCTCGAGGCTTTACACTGCCTGCCTCGGCCGTGAGGCGGATCAGGGCGGTCTCCTTTACTGGGCGCTGGCGCTGACCAATCTGGAGAGGACCGGTGCCGGAGCGGCGTTGGAATTCTTTACCTCTCCGGAGTTTATCAATCTGAATACGTCAAACGAAGAATTCGTGACCAGAGTCTACCGGACTTTCATGGGAAGAGAACCGGAAAAAGCAGGCTTTGATTACTGGGTCGGTGAACTGGAGAAAGGGGCGGACCGGATCTCTGTTATGGCCGGATTTGCCCAGTCGCCCGAGTTCACGGAATTATGCAGATCTTACGGAATAGAGCGTGGCGCTATCTGATAAGATATGGGCTGTCTTTTTTTGACAACGAAGCACTCCTTCCCGGCGAGCACTTAATTAGCAAATAAACAGGCGGCCCGGAGCTGTCGTGAGAAATCACGGCAGCTCTTTTCTATTTCCCGAAAAGCGACGGAAACGCCCTTTTTCCTATACTTCGGGTAGATTGAAAATACGGACCGGTTGGGTTACGATAGATAAAGATCAAAAGACCTGAAAGAGAGTGGAAATCATGACCAGACTGTTTATCGGTACAGAGATTTCGGAAGATACGAAGGAATATGAGATCACGGGAGAAAATGCCCGTTATCTTTCGGATGTCCTGCGTATGCGGCCGGGTGAGGAACTGATCCTTTGCGATGCGTCTTCCGAAGATCTGATCTGTGAGATCGGAAGTGTCAGCAAAGGGCATGTCATGGTTTCGGTCAAAGACCGACATCCCAACACCAACGAGCCGGAATTTGAGGCGACGGTCTATCAGGGTCTGGCCAAGGGCGAGCGGATGGATCTTTCGATCCAGAAATCTGTGGAACTGGGAGTTACAAAATATGTCCCCACATCCTGCAGCCGTTCTATCGTGAAGATGAAACCGGGAGAAAAGGGCGGAAAGCTCGAGCGCTGGCAGGCGATCGCGCTGGAGGCGGCCCGGCAATGCGGCCGGGGGATCGTGCCTTCTGTGGAATCCCCAATGAGCCTTAAGGACGCACTGGAACAGGCCCGGAAAGAAAACGACCTGGTGCTTTTCCCTTGGGAAGAGGAGAAGGACGGAAAACTGGGGACGGTCCTTGATGACCTGGATTTCGGGAAAAAACCGAAGATCGCCGTATTTATCGGCCCGGAGGGCGGCTTTTCCGCGGAAGAAGCGGAACTGGCCGGAAAGTCCGGGGCGAAACTGGTCACTCTTGGTAAAAGGATACTAAGAACAGAGACGGCGGCGCCTGCAGTTTTGGCGATGTTGGTCTATCGGAGCGAACTGAATTAGTGTATAATAAATTGTTTGGATAAAAACAGAAAGTGAGACACTTATGAAATACAGCTGTCAGAAGGGAACGAAGGACATTCTTCCCGAAGAGATCTATAAATGGCAGAAGGCCGAGAGTGCTTTTGCCGAAGTGTGCGGACAGTACGGATACAAGGAGATCCGTATCCCGACATTTGAGCAGACGGATCTGTTTTTGAGATCGGTCGGAGATACCACGGATGTGGTCCAGAAAGAGATGTACACCTTCGAGGATAAGGGCGGACGTTCGATCACGCTTCGTCCGGAAGGTACGGCGGGCGTGGTAAGAAGCTTTGTCGAGAACGGCATGGCGTCACTTCCGAGCCCGGTCAGATTGTTCTATAACATTACGGCATTCCGCTATGAGAAGATGCAGAAGGGCCGCTACAGAGAGTTCCACCAGTTCGGCGTCGAGGCTTTCGGCGCAGAAGGTCCGGCGATCGACGCCGAGATCATCAGCATCCTGGTGGCTTTTTTTGAGAAGATGGGTCTTTCGAAGACAAAACTTTGCATCAACAGCATCGGATGTCCGACCTGCCGTGCAGAGTATAACAAGATCCTGAAGGATTATTTCCGTCCGCACCTGTCCGAGCTCTGCGAGGACTGCCAGTCGAGATTCGAGAAGAATCCGCTCCGTATGATCGACTGTAAGGAAGAGAAGTGCCAGGCGCTGGCTGCTTCGGCTCCGAGACTTATCGATTATCTCTGCGATGACTGTAAGGCGCATTTTGAAGGCCTGAAGTCGAATCTGGAAGCGCTGGGTATTTCGTATACCATTGATTCCGGTATCGTGCGCGGTCTGGATTATTACACACGCACCGTATTCGAGTTTAAGTCCGAGAACGTCGGTTCCCAGGGTACGATCTGCGGTGGCGGACGTTATGACGGACTCGTTTCCGAGATCGGCGGACAGCCGACTCCGGGTATCGGATTTGCAATGGGTGCCGAGAGATTCCTTCTGGAGATGGAAGCCCAGGGCATCGAGATCGAGAAGGATCAGAAGGTGCAGCTTTATATCGCGAACCTTTCTCCGGAAACACAGATCGAGGCACAGAAACTTGCGTTCTCACTGAGAAAACAGGGGATCGGCTGTGAGATCGACCTGATGAACCGTTCTTTCCGTGCCCAGCTGAAGTATGCCGGTAAGTCCGGTATACCGTATCTTCTGGTACTGGGTGAGGACGAGGTCAAATCCGGAAAAGCCAAGCTCAAGTCTATGGCAGACGGCAACGAAGTAGAAATCGAGTTAAGCGCTCTTGCGGAGACGCTCCGCAGCCGGAACGCATAACGGAGGAATCATGAAGAAGAGAAACCACGCATCCAACAATCAGAATGAATCGATAGTCGAACAGTCTGTGAAGAGAGCTCTGGAAAAAGCAGAGAATACTTCCGCAGAGAAGGTGGAAGAACAGGCGGACGAAGCAATCGGAGAAACCGTTTCGGAAATCACGGAAGAAGTGACGGAAACGGTGACAGAGGAAGCGGAAGAGACGGTTGAAGAAACGGCTTCGGAGATAGAAGAAGCTGTCGGAGAAGTAACAGAGGAAGCAGTGGAAGAAGATTCCGATGCCGTGACCGAAGAAGCATCCGTGGAAGAGCTGGTTGAAGATGCGGAAGAGACTGCTGAAGATGTTTCGGAAGAAGCAGAAGAGGAAGTGACCGGACTTGTTGCTGACGCTATCGATCCGGAAGACGACCAGGAAGAAACAACAGAAGATACTTCGGATGATACTTCGGATGAAGACGAGCAGGAAGACGACTCTGAAGACGACGCTGAGTCGGACGAAGATGACGAGGACAGCGAAGAAGACGACGAGGAAGATTCCAAAAAGAAAAAGAAGAAGAAAAAGTCTAAGGATAAAGAACTGGACGAAGAGGAGCAGGCGAAGGAGAAGAGTTCAATCTATATGTTCTTCGATACGCTCCGTTTCGTGGCCATCGGTCTTCTGGTGGGTATCCTTTTGGTGGTATTCGTTGTGCAGAGAAACGATGTTTACGGTTCTTCCATGGAGCCGACACTTCAATCCGGAGATGCGGTCTTCGTACAGATGATCACGGTCTATACCGGAAACTTCAAGCGTGGGGATATCGTGACCATTGATGCGAAAGGCATGGATGGATATACTCACGAAGAAAACCTGATCAAGAGGATCATCGGCCTTCCCGGCGAGACGATCAAGATCGAGGACGGAAACGTCTACATCAACGGGCAGCTGCTGGATGAATCGGCATATCTTCCTGCTGAAACAAGGACATATGTCCGTGCGGAAGGAATTGCGAAAGGATATAACGAGGTCACACTCGGGCCGGATGAGTATTACTGCATGGGTGATAACCGCGGCGCAAGTAATGACAGCCGCCTGATCGGCCCGTTCTCGAGAGATAAGCTGGAATCCAAGGTCATGATGCGCATCTATCCTTTCAACAAACTGAAGTTTTTGTAATGGAGAAGAGACGAGAGAAGAATGGACAGACAGAGTAAAATACGTAACTTTTGCATCGTAGCCCATATCGACCACGGTAAGTCCACGCTGGCGGACCGTCTGATCGAAAATACAGGCGTGGTGGAATCCCGTGAGATGCAAAACCAGATCCTGGATAATATGGATATCGAAAGGGAACGTGGCATCACGATCAAATCCCAGTCGACCAGACTGCTCTATAAAGCGAAAGACGGAGAGGATTATATCCTGAATCTGATCGATACTCCCGGCCATGTTGACTTTAACTATGAAGTATCCCGAAGCCTGGCTGCCTGTGATGGCGCGATCCTGATCGTGGATGCGGCCCAGGGTATCGAAGCCCAGACTTTGGCGAACGCATATCTGGCAGTGGATGCCGATCTGGAGATCCTGCCGGTCATCAATAAGATCGATCTTCCTTCGGCGCAGCCGGAAGAGGTGAAGAAAGAAATCGAAGATGTGATCGGACTTGATGCCTCCGAAGCACCACTTATTTCCGCGAAGAACAATGTCGGCATCGATGAGGTCCTCGAGGGGATCGTGAAATTCCTTCCGCCGCCGAAGGGCGATGAGAACAAACCGCTCCGCGCACTGATCTTCGACTCGAAGTACGATCCTTATAAGGGAGTCATCGTGAACGTCCGGGTCAAGGAAGGTTCGGTAAAGCTCGGCGATAAGATCCGCATGATGAATACTGGCGCCGAATTTACGGTAACGGAACTCGGATATTTCCATCCGGGTGAATTTGTTCCGTCCAGTTCGCTTCTGACCGGCGAGGTAGGTTATATCTGTGCTTCGATCAAGAATGTAAGAGACACCGCTCCGGGAGATACGGTCACCTTGGCGGATGATCCTGCCGATGAACCGCTTCAGGGATATAAGCCGATCCAGCAGATGGTATTCTGCGGACTTTATCCTGTTGACGGCGCGAAGTATCCGGATCTTCGTGATGCGCTGGAGAAACTCCAGCTCAATGACGCGGCGCTTTCTTTTGAAGCAGAGACATCTGCGGCACTCGGATTCGGTTTCCGCTGCGGATTCTTAGGTCTTCTTCACTACGAAGTGATCCAGGAAAGACTGGAGAGAGAATTTAATCTCGATCTGATCTCCACGGCTCCGTCGGTAGTGTATAAGGTGCATACGACAAACGGCGAAGTGATCCGCATGGATAACCCGACCAATATGCCGGATCCTGCCGAGATCGACTATATGGAAGAACCGATCGTGAAGTGTACGATCATGACGCCGAAGGAGTATGTGGGAAACCTCATGGAACTCTGTCAGGACCGTCGCGGCGAGTATATCAACATGGAATACATGGATGATATCCGCGTGATGCTGCACTATAAGATGCCTCTTAACGAGATCATCTACGATTTCTTCGATGCCCTGAAATCCAGGACACGTGGATACGGTTCTCTGGACTATGAGATGGACGGATACCAGAAGAGTGATCTGGTCAAGCTCGACATCCTCCTGAAAGGGGATATCGTGGATGCGCTTTCTTTCATCGTGCACAGGGATAAGGCTTATGCGAGAGGAAGAAAGATGACGGAAAAACTGAAAGAGAATATACCGAGACAGCAGTTTGAAGTTCCGGTACAGGCGGCCATCGGCGGCAAAGTCATTGCCAGAGAGACGATCCGTGCTTTCAGAAAAGACGTGCTTGCCAAGTGCTATGGCGGTGATATCACGCGTAAGAAGAAACTTCTCGAGAAGCAGAAGGAAGGTAAGAAGCGTATGCGTCAGGTCGGTACCATAGAAGTACCGCAGGAAGCCTTTATGAGCGTTCTGAGACTCGACGAGGATTGACGGATAGTGCTTTTGCCGATGTGAAAACAGGATCTTTAAGGTATAATATACGGAGTAAAGAAAAATAGACTTATTTTTCGGGAGGGACAAAAATGAACATCAGACAATTTGAGTGTCCGAATTGCGGCGGTACTTTACTCGCAAGAGATACCGATACGAAAGTGTACTGCAAGACGTGCGACTATGAATTCCTGCTCGGCGGAAACGGCGATGAAGAGGACGATGCCGCATATGCAAATCATCTTGCTTCCGAGATCGATGAATTATTTGATACGCTCTGTCAGTACGGAAAGGTCAATGCGGAGATCGAGGCTCTTCAGAAACAGAAATCGTCGCTTTCCCATAAGGGCGGACTAAGTGAGAGTTTCGGACGTCTGATTACGTATCTTCTGGCCTCTGCGGTTGCCGTATTCCTCATGGTCGTACTGAATATTATCGGCGCACCGATGATCCTGTTTTTCCTCTTTGGTCTTGCAGCGGCGGCTGCCTATCTTGTCATGGGAACGATCATGATCCAGTTCGCGCAGAATGCACAGCTCGATGTGAACGATCTGACGCAGGCCATCGATGAGCGTGAAAACAGACTGATCCAGATGGATAAAGTGATCCATGCGCACAGAAATCTCCGCATCCCGGTGGAATACAGAAACAAGCAGGCTCTGAACTATATCCAGGATATGCTGACCAGCCGTGAAGCGTATTCGGTCGAAGATGCCATCTATCTTTACGATGATGAACTCCGACGCAATCCGGCACTGGCGTCGCAGCAGAATCAGGCAGCAGAGCAGATGACCCAGTTTACGCAGAGAGGCTTGCAGAATCAGGGAAAGATCGACATCCAGTCACGTATCCGTAACGCCATCGAGTATATGGGCGGCATCAAGATCTTCCTGTTCGTCACAGGTCTTGTACTGCTTTCCTTCATCGTAACGGGCGCGATCGTAGCGATCTGATGAATTAATTGAATGAAACGGCGTCAGCCGAGAAGAGGGAACCCCGGGAAGATATCGTCCTTGGGGTTTTCTTCGTTATAGGTCACGATCTCGTTCTTGACTGCCTGCATCCGCTGATCGAGAAGCTCGATCTGTTCGGCACAGTCACGAAGCTCGTCGGCCAGTGCTTTTGCCCGTTCCGGCGGAAGGTCATGCTTATAGTGAAGCTTGTGTTCCAGGCTGGCCCAGAAATCCATGGCGATAGTACGGAACTGCACCTCGACCTTCATGTTGCGCTTCTCGTTCTTCAGGAAGATCGGGACTTCGACGATGAGGTGAAGGCTTCTGTAACCGCTCGGTTTCGGGTTCTTGATATAGTCCTTTCTTGAGATCAGGGTGATGTCATCCTGGGCAAGAAGGGATTCGGCCAGCTCATAGATGTCGTCCGGAAAAGAACAGATGACACGCACGCCGGCGATGTCGTTGATGTTTTCTTCAATGGCGGCAAGATTCAGCGGAATATTCTTTCTTCGCATCTTGCGGAGAAGGCTATCCACAGACTTTACACGGGTCTTGATCGACTCGATCGGATTTCTCTCCAGTTCGGTAGAGAGCTCTTCGTCGAGGACCCGGAACTTGGTTTCCACCTCCATGATCGCGCAACGGTAGTAGGCGAAGAGCAGGTCGATCGGCTTCGTATTGGTTTCCACAAAGTCCAGAAAAGCATCCGACATGAGGTTCTCTCTGACGAAGTCCTCCTGGTAGGAACTGAGTGCATATTCAAGGTCGTCCATCGGCTGGGCGTCAAAATCATTTTCAGACATAGAAATCTCCTTTGGGATCTCCGTTTTTACGGAAATCGGATTTATTCCTTTTATTCTATTACAAAAACAGGGTCTATTTACTAAGAGTTTGTAAAGATTCATGGTGTTGGATTATGTACTTATTTCGGTTTCGTATGATATAATACTCACATATTACCAGGAGGTGAAGGATATGAAGAAAATATTGGCTACTGTTTTGGCTGCAGTTTGTGTTCTTGGTACGACAGGTTGCGCCGGTGGTGGTAAGTTTAAGTCTACTTCCTCTTCCATTCGGAAAGCTGCTGAGAAGGCAAGTGATGTCTCTGAAGCTTCCAAGAAGCAGAAGAAGGCAATTCTGGGCGATGATTTCGGACCAAATGATGAACTTTTCAATAAGGGCTGTTTCTATACTCTCGAGACAGATGAAGCGGAGAATTCCACATTGGGTATCAAGGGTGTCGAAGAAGGCGATATTAAGAAAGCTTTCGTTCTCGTAAAATCTGAAGAGGATGCTTATTATCTGGCTATCGTTTTTGAGGCTGCCGACAAGGATATTGCTTCTGATATTTTCGATAAGATGCTGGAAGAGTTCACGTTCGATGAGAAGGATCTGAAGGCTGCGGCGAAGAAGAGCGATCTGGAATACGGTATTGATGATGAGGATGATAACAAGTATGCGGCTCTCGCTATTTCCGATAACGATTCCCACATGGCGTCCGGCATGTATTTCAAGGTTGACGGTAAGGTGCTGACAGTTGTTACCTATACCGGTGCGCCGGATCTGGATCTGTATCAGGAATATCTGGATGTTATGTTTGACAGTAAGCTTGCCGATATGGAAGGCCTGCTCTGATCAGATAAATAGCTGAATAGAAAAAAGAAGGAATGTCTCACGTGCTGAGGCATTCCTTTTTCATTTTGGTGCGGATGACAGGACTTGAACCTGCACACTCTCGTACCAGAACCTAAATCTGGCGTGTCTGCCAATTTCACCACATCCGCGTATTCCGGCGCCGGCTGATCCGAATCGGAAAACTAAATGAGATGGTATCATTTTTCCTTCTTTTGGTCAAATCCTATTGTCCGTATCCGCAAAAAAAGCGTATCATAAAAATAGATTCAAAAGATCAGAAACAAGGAGGGTATTTATGGAAAAGTTTTTTCAATTGAAGAAAAACGGCACGACGGTCCGTACCGAAATCGTTGCGGGTCTGACCACATTCATGACAATGGCCTATATCATTGCCCTGAATCCGAATCTTCTGACCGGTTTCGGCGCAGCAGGACAGGATCTCTGGAATGGGGTATTTCTAGCCACATGTATCGCATCCGCGATCGGTACTTTTGCCATGGCATTCATGGCAAACAAACCTTTTGTCATGGCTCCCGGCATGGGCTTGAACAGTTTCTTTGCCGTTGTCGTTTCCAACATCGCTGCCATGACCGGAGTGACGTATCTGGAAGGTTTCCAGTCGGCACTGGTCATCATCTTTATCGAGGGTATCGTTTTCATCATCCTCTCTGTTCTGAATATCCGTGAGAAGATCGTACAGGCTATCCCGCTCGGTGTCCGTCTGGGTATCGGCCCGGCGATCGGCCTTATGCTTATGAATATCGGTTTCGGTTCCAACGTCAGCCTTTATTCCAGCAACGGCGGCCCATTCTATGCGATGCGTGATTTCTTCGGTTCTCTTACCGCCAAGTTCGCAAAAGATACGATCGGCGATGGCTACAATATCATGATCCTTTCCGTAGTTACGATGTTCCTTGGATTGTTCGTGATCATCGCCCTCACACACAAGAAGGTCAAGGGTGCAGTGCTTTACGGTATGCTTTCTGCTTCGGTCGTGTACTGGGCATCCGAAGCGATCTTCTTCGACACCAATCCTTTTGCAAGCCTCAAGAATGCTTCTTTTGTTCCGCCATTTAAGGATATGGTCAATACGACATTGTTCAAACTGGATTTCAAGGGATTTGTAAATATCGGATGGTTTACGATCATTACACTGATCATTACATTCTGTATCATCGATATGTTCGATACCATCGGTACACTCGTCGGTACCGCATCCCGTGCCAAGATGCTGGATGAGAAGGGCAATATGCCGAAGATGAAGCAGGCACTTCTTTCTGATGCAATCGGTACCGTCGCCGGTTCTGTGACCGGTACTTCCACAGTCACCACCTTTGTAGAATCCGCATCCGGTGTAGAAGCGGGCGGACGCACAGGACTTACGGCAATCGTCGCCGGTATTATGTTCCTGCTTTGCATTTTCATCGCTCCGCTGGCGGCGATCATTCCCGCACCGGCAACTTCATCCGCGCTGATCTATGTAGGTATCCTGATGTTCGGTAACCTCAAGGATATCGACTTCTCCGATTTCTCACAGCTGGCACCGGTTTCCATCATGATCCTGGCGATGCCGATCTCCGGCTCCATCGGACATGGTATCGGACTTGCGCTCATCAGCTACACCGTCATCAAACTCTGCACAGGAAAAGCCAAAGACGTTTCGGTACTTACCTATATTCTCTCTTTGATCTTCATCCTGAAGTTCTTCATCCCGATCGGATGATCGATTAAGATTTAGCGGAAAAGCAGGAGGGCTGTCTCAGGTTGAGGCAGCCCTCTTTGTTTGTTGGTACCGTTGAGAAAGTGCTTTTCCCTTGTTTGTGCCGACAATCATGCAAAGAAGCACTTTTCGCGCAAACGCATGATGGCAAAACTGACACTTTTATGCGCAATAGCGATTTCCATGGAAACGCATGAGAGAAAAAAAGACGCATTCATGCGCGGCAGTGTTTTTCAAGAAAACGCATGAGGGCAAAAATGAGGCAATTATGCGTGACTGCGGTTTTTAAGAAAACGCATGAGGGAAATGAAGAGGGGGATCATGCGAAGAATTGCTTTTCGAAGAACCGCATGAGAGCCGTGAAAAAAAGGTCATGCGATACAGCGGTTATTCAAGAACCGCATGAAACCCGAGAAAAAAGTGTCATGCGAAACAGTGCTTTTCAAGCAAACCGCATGAAACCCGCGAAAAAGCCGTCATGCGCAGAAACGTTTTTTGAGCAAACGCATGAACCCGGCATGCGTCACTTTGCTTAACTTACCTGAACTGAATTTCCCCTTACTTTGTAAGCATCTCGAAGGTGACGCCGTATTTTTCCGCGATGTCCTTGGCGAAACTCATGCCTTCCGGCGGTGCGACTTCGACCTTGAAACTGCGCTTGGCGCCTTCGTTCTTCACGATCAGAGAGGCGGCTTTCACCTTTGCGTCGCCTTCGTTCAAAGCATCGATGTCGTAGGCGAGCTTGTGCATGTGCGTGTTGTAGATCGTGCGGATGCCTTTCGTAAGGATCGCGCGGACGGAGTCTCTGGCGATGTAGTAGCCCTCTTCAAAAGACGTGGTTGAGAAGGTCTCGTTGAGGAGCATCAGGCTATCCTCCGTCGACTCATTGTAAAGCTCTTTGAAACGGACGCATTCTTCACCGAGACGGCCGAGATCCATCGTCTTGTCTTCGTCGGCAGGGAAGTGGGTCAGGATATTGTCCACCGGTTTATATGCAAAAGCACTTGCCGGGACGTATATGCCGGCCTGGGCCAGGACGAAGAGAAGCCCGACTGCCTGGGTGATGGTGGTCTTGCCGCCACGGTTTGCTCCGGTCAGGATGTAGACGGTGTGGTCCTTATCGAAATTAAGGTCGTTATATACGATCTCTTCGCTGTGGTTCGAGGAGATGGCGAGCTTGAGGTTATAAAGCCCGGCGGCTTTCATAGTAATGCCCTCATCCAGGTCCTTAGCGGGCAGGATCGAAGGCTCGCAGAAGGGCATACCTTTCTTGATGTTTGCTTCGATGAATTCGGCGAAACGGATATAGAAAACGAACTCGGGAATGAGTTTGGAGATGTTGAGGACAGCAACATTGACGTATTTGCCGAGGGTGTCCCGGAGCTTCTTGACGAGGGTGTCGAGAAGTTTCGTTACGATCTTTCCGAGATAAAATGTGGTGTTCTCCACACCGTCGCCCTTCGGTACGGCGGCCGTCGTCGCGTGCGCGTTTTGCACGTTTTTCATGATGATACCACCGGTAGTGCCTCTGGAGTACAGGTCGGCAACGCGGTCAACGATGCCGGAACCTTCATCGTCTGCCTCGGCAGGGGTGTAGTGCATGTCGCCATCCCATTCCGTGCCTTCGTGGAGTTTGTTCTTGGACTTGAGGGCGTCGGCGAAGTTGCTGACGATGCCGGACTTTTTGAAGGGCGTATCGTTGATGGAGATCAGTCCGAGGGAACTGGCCTCGAAACGCTCGTTGACGTTGATGCCGACGGTGACGCTCTTGACGCTGCTGGCTTCGGCTTTGATCTTCTCGATGTCTGCCTTCATTTCAGCAAAGAAGGAGTCGGTATATACCGCATTGATGTACTCGCGAAGATCGAGAAGTCCCCGGGATTTGAGCTCGGCTTCACTAAGGCAATCCTGCATGGCTTCGACACACTTGATGTAGTCGGAGATCTCGTCGAGTTTGTGGAGAAGATCCCACAGTCCCATTCTTTCGGAAGACCCGCGCTTCATAGTCTTAAAGTCCTTGATGTAGGAGATCTTGTCGAGCAGATCCATCATCTTCTTTCGAAGATCAGGAAGATTCAGGATATCGACAAAGACTTTCTGGCGGTACTCCGCGACGCGAGGGTCGTTCGTGAGTTTTGAAAGGATGTCCATGATCAGTACATCCTCTTTCGGACCTTGGGCAAGCGTGCCGCATAGCACGTCAAGTGCAAGGTCGTGACACGCAAGGTTACTGAGTTGGGTATATTGGGCTTCTTCACTGAAGGGGTATAAAATGCTGATGGGTTTACTGATGTCAATGGCCATGGGGCACCTCCCGGATCGATGTAAATACTGGATGCATCACGAACTGTCAGAGAAACTTCAAGCGAGCTCTTCTGCGCAAGTTCGTAATACTTATTCTATTATACCGCTGATTTCACTCAACTGTTCCCGCCAAGAACGTCAATATACCGCTTTTCATTTCTATGTGACAGAGGCATTGTTAATTGATTATTCACTAACTGAAAAACCGTAACATTTGAAATTGATTTTGTTTTCATTTTATTAATTTATCTTAGCCCGGATAGGGATATAATTTTTTATGAGATGTTTCGAATCTTTTTTTTCGAGGAGTGCATGATATGGTTGATAAGAAATTGTGTGATTATACGATGGAAGATATTCCGGCATTGCTTCTGGAAAATGTGGACGCAGTCGTGGTGATCGATGCGACGGTCGACCAGTATAAGGCCATTATCCGCCGGGGCTTTTTTGAAAAGTTTATCAATGAGACCGGAAGTTATCACGACCTTATCATGGATCTGTGGTTCCACTTTGACGGTTCGAATGAGAAGGTGTCCGAGGATTATCAGATCTTCGTGGACAACACCGGTGATTTCAAAGAGAAATACAGCAGAAGATTAAACATCCTTCTTGAAAATGAAGAGCAGCCGCACCTTGTGCAGCTGACCGTTTATCCGCTCGTGAAGTCTCAGAAGTATGTATTCATCATGGACGAATTCAATGATAACGAATCCCTGCAGGAGTCCCTGACTTCCAAGAAGATCCATACGATCCAGAGTTCGTATCTTTTCTCCATGTATATCGATCTGGCACAGGATACCACAAGCAGTATCAACGTAGCGGAGATGTCCGATAACGTCGTAAATTACAACCTGAAGTATTCCGAGTGGAGACATATGATCGTCAACATGTTCCTTCCGGAGGATCAGGAACAGTTCCTTCGCAGAACGGATCCGGAGTATCTGAAGAAGAACTTCGCTCCCGGAAAAACAGCTTCCTATGACTGCATGATGCGGAACCTGGAAGGCAAGTTTATCTGGGTCAAACTGATCTTCAGCCGTGCACCGACGACGAACGAAGATGATTACCGTTTCGTATATCTGGTTCAGGACATTCATGAGAATTCCATGGAAGTGCTCTCGACACTGAAGAAGTATGAAGAGATGGCGATCACCGATCCGCTGACCGGTGTATATAATCACGGCGAGATCGAGACACAGCTGAACAATGCTTTGTCTTACCGTCATAAGAATGAGGAGCCGGTTTCGATCATGATGATCGACCTTGACCTGTTTAAGAAAGTCAACGATACCTATGGACATGCGGTCGGCGATACGACACTGAAAAACCTTGCTAAGATCCTGACAACGACCGCACTGGACGAGAAGAGTTCGGTCGGCCGCTGGGGCGGTGAAGAATTCGTTATCGTCTGCTACGGGAAGAACGGGGAAGATGCCTGCGCGATGGCCGAGACACTCCGAAAGGCTGTGGAAGAACACGAATTCCCGGAGATCGGACATATCACATGCTCGATCGGCGTGACGGAACTGAAGGCTGATGACGGATTCAAGGAATCTTTTGAACGGCTGGATAAAGCCATGTACTCCTCTAAACATAACGGAAGAAATATGGTCACAATACTATAACTATTCCTCTCAAACAACTTTACTCCAAACACGGAAAACGGGAGCACGACACATGCTCCCGTTTTTTATGTGCCAAAACTATACTAAAAGTATAATATTACTTGCACTAAATGTATTGGTAGTGTATTCCGTTTTCTTCCGCCAAGCTATACAATAAAGACAGTTGAAGCCACACTGAACGTATAGGAGAACGAAGTTATGAAGAATCAGTTTGCTGCCAATCTCAAGACACTGCGTAAGGAAAGAGGTCTGACCCAGGAACAGCTCGCGGAGGTCTTCGATGTGACGATCGGCGCCGTGCATAAGTGGGAAGCCGGCCTTTCCACACCGGACATGGAAATGATCATGGACATCGCGGATTTCTTCGATACTTCGCTTGATGCACTCACAGGCTTCGACCTTCGGGACAACCGTGTAAAAGAACTGGCCACGCGGCTTCGGAAGATGATCGATACCAAGGATATGTCGGGGATCTCGGAAGCGGAGACCGCGCTGAAGAAGTATCCGCACAGCATCGATATCGTTTACGAATGCGCGGCGCTCTACCTGTGCTTTGCCACGCTGTATAAAGACAACAGAAAATACTACTCCCGTTCAAGAGAGCTTTATGAGCAGGCGCTGAGGCTTCTTCCCACGAACACGAATCCGAAGATCAACGATGTGCTGCTCTATTCCGGATTATGCAACGCATACCTCGGGATGAATGAGCCCGACAAAGCGATCAGGATCATGGAGACCCATAACGCCGGAGGGATATTCAATGCGGAGCTTGGAAGTCTGCTGGCCACGGTGAATCGTTATGACGAGGCAGATGTCTATCTTTCCTATGGCATCATCGGACATCTTGGTAAGATGGTCAGTTTTATGACCGGAAAAGCACTGTACTATCTGCACAGCGGGGAATATGAGGAGGCGAAAGCCTGCCTTCGCCTGTTCCTGGATACGAGTAAATATTTCCGGAAAGAAGGCAGGATCTGCAACCTGGATAAGACGGATTGTATTTTCCTGACGGGGCTTGCCCTGTTGGAGCTGAAACTCGGAAATCAGGAAGAAGCAGTCAAGATGATGAAGAAGGCGAAGAAACAGGCGGAAAAATTCGATCAGGCTCCGGACTATGATGCGAAGAATCTCCGATTCTACACGATCAATGAGAGCTGTATGACATACGACACAACAGGGGACAAGACAGCGATCGAGAGTATCGATTATATCGTCGATTTTCTTAAGGAAAAAGAACTGTCCCAACTCTGGAAAAAGATAAGGAAGTAAAACCATCCCCCACAGTTTCGGGAATTTCAAAAAACGAGGTGAACAACATGAAAAACAGATCCATTCGTGTGGAGCTGGTATCCCAGTTCTACAAGAGAAATCACTGCGCCTTTTTTACGGCACTTTTCGGGGCGATCCTGAACGGAACCACAGGCATTATCGTGTCCTGGATGCTAAAAGAGATCATCGACGTGATCAGCGGGCAGAGTGCTTTTTCACTATCTCAGATGCTCCTTCTGAGCTTGGGATTCCTGGTCTATTGTTTGATCCTTTCGATCATCAATTATCATTCCGAACCACGGTTTATAAGACGCGCCATGAGGCAGTATAAAGATAAAGCGTTTTCCTTCCTTTCGGGAAAGAATATCGCTTCGTTCCGGGAAGAAAACACATCTTCCTATCTGTCCGCGCTGACGAACGACGCGGCGTCCATCGAAGCGGGATATGTTTCCCAGATCCTGCCGATCGTGACCAAGAGCGTGACCTTCTTCGGAGCACTTCTGGTGATGCTTCTGTCCTCTCCGATCCTGACCGGATTCGTACTGGTCATCATGATCGTTCCGGCACTGGTATCGGCGGTCATGGGTAAGAAAATGCAGCATGCACAGAAAGCCGTATCAGACACGAACAGTGCTTTTACTGCGGCGATCACGGACTGCCTCGGCGGTTTCTCGGTCATCAAGAGCTTCCGTGCGGAGCAGCAGGCCAACCGGATCTTCGTGGAAGAAAACAGAAAACTTGAGGACGAGAAATGCCATCTCCGCAAGATCTCAGTAATGGCCGGATCGCTCGGTGCCATGTCGGGCCTGATCGCCCAGATGGGTGTATTCCTGATGGGTTCGTACCTGGCGCTGAACGGGAAGGGGCTCACTACGGGCGGTGTCATGATGTTCGTCAACCTCATGAACTTCCTGATCCAGCCGGTCTCCGAACTTCCGAAACTCCTGGCCGGAAAGAAAGCCGCCGGCGGACTGATCGGAAAACTGTCCGATTCTCTTTCGAAGAACACGGATACATCCGGTGATGTAAAAGTAGATACCATCGGCGACGCGATCTGCTTCAACGATGTAAGTTTCTCCTACGACGGGGAAAAGGATGTCCTCCACGATATCAACTGCCGTTTCGAACCCGGAAGATCCTACGCGATCGTCGGCGGCAGCGGCAGCGGCAAAAGCACTTTCCTGAATCTTCTGCTTTCGGGAAGTGATAAGTATAAAGGGGATATCACCATCGACGGGCAGGAGCTCCGTACGGTGTCGGCGGATTCGCTTTATGACCTCATGACCGTGATCCAGCAGAATGTATTCATCTTCAATTCTTCGATCCGTGACAATGTGACGATGTTCCGTGATTTTGACAGAAACAAAGTTGAGGACGCCTTAGGAAAAGCACATCTTCAGGAACTGATCCGGGAACGCGGGGAAGATTACCTGTGCGGAGAGAACGGCAAGGGATTGTCCGGCGGAGAGAAGCAGCGTGTCTCGATCGCCAGATCGCTTCTGAAAGATTCCTCTGTGCTTCTGGCGGATGAAGTAACTTCCGCACTCGATGCAAAAACATCCCATGAGGTCATCAACGAGATCCTCGATCTGGAAGATGTGACACGTATCGTCGTGACACATAATCTCGAGGAATCCCAGCTGAGAAGATACGATGAGATCCTCGTGATCAAGAACGGTACGATCGAAGAATCCGGTGATTTTGATACCCTCATGAAGAAGGACGGTTACTTCAAAGCACTCTATACCGTGACAAAATAATACTTCCCTTTTTCTCCTGCGTTTGCTATAATGTAGAAAATACGTTCGGTTTTTGCAGGAGAGAAGTTGCCGGTATGGAGAAGTGTTACATAGCGATCGATTTGAAGTCTTTCTATGCCAGCGTGGAGTGTGTCCAGCGGGGGCTGGATCCTCTTCAGACCAACCTTGTTGTGGCGGATCCGACACGTACCGAGAAGACCATCTGCCTTGCCGTGTCGCCGTCACTGAAGAGTTACGGGATACCGGGACGGGCGAGGCTTTTCGAAGTGCTCCAGAGAGTGAACGAAGTCAATCAGGAAAGGCTGGGAAGATCGCACAGAAGAGAACTTCAGGGAAAGAGTTATATGGATCCGGAACTGAAGGCGGATCCGAAGCTTGCTTTGGATTTCATCATTGCCCCGCCGCAGATGGCGAAGTATATGCAGGTGAGCGCGGGCATCTACGCGACCTATCTCAAGTATGTGGCGCCGGAGGATATCTTCGCTTATTCGGTGGATGAAGTTTTCATCGACGCGACCGGTTACCTCAAGACCTATGATATGAGCGCCCATGATTTCGCGCGGATGCTGATCCGGGATGTGCTCGATTCCACGGGGATCACGGCGACGGCCGGGATCGGGACCAATATGTATCTCAGTAAGGTCGCCATGGATATCGAAGCGAAGCATATCCCGGCCGATCAGGACGGGGTCCGTATCGCGGAACTGGACGAAGAGAAGTATAAGGATTCGCTCTGGGATCACCGCCCGCTGACGGATTTCTGGCGTGTGGGCCGGGGTATCGCGGCGAGAGTCGAGAAACTTGGTTTCAGGACGATGGGCGATATCGCGCGGTGCTCGACAGACCGAAAGACGATCGGGCTTTTGTATCAGGTGCTGGGTAAGAATGCGGAACTTCTGATCGATCACGCGTGGGGCATCGAGCCGACGACGATCGCGGATGTGAAAGCGTATCAGCCGAGAAACAGCAGCATCTCTACCGGGCAGGTCCTGAAGGAACCGACAGACTATGAGACGACGAAGCTGATCGTCTGGGAGATGGCGGATGCGCTCTCTCTCGATCTGGTGGAGAAGGGGCTGATCACGGACCAGATCGTGCTGACCATCGGATACGATAAGGCGAGTCTTGACCGTGGCAATTATCAGGGTGAAGTGAAGACGGATTTTTACGGACGAGTGGTGCCGAAGCACGCGCACGGATCGAAGAATCTGGATACCTATACATCCTCCACCAGGATCATTACGGAAGCGACGATGGTGCTTTTTGAGCAGATATTCGATAAGAGCCTTTATTCGAGGCGGATCGGGATCGCGGCGTGTAATGTGTATAAAGAAGGACATGTGCCGGAGAATCAGCAGTACCGGCAGATGAGCCTCTTCGATCTGGCGAAGGAAACGGCACCGGCGGAGAAGAACGAGAATGCGAACGGAAAGCCGGCCGGAAAGCCGGAGAAGAAGGAAGAGAGCCGCGAAGAACGATCAGAGAAGGAACGGGCGCTTCAGGAAGCGATGCTTCAGATCAAGAAGAAGTACGGGAAGAATGCGGTGGTGAAGGTCAAGAATCTTTCGCAGGGCGGAACCGCCATAGAGCGCAATAACCAGATAGGCGGGCATAAAGCATGAGTAACTATGACGATATCAGACACATGAAAAGACCGCAATATGATGACCTTCCCCCGATGCCGATCCAGGATCGGGCCGCGCAGTTTTCGCCCTTTGCCGCGCTGGTGGGATACGATGACGCGGTGGAGGAGACGGCCAGACTGACAGAACGCAGGCGCGAGATGTCCGAAGAGGAGATCCGGGATCTGAATGAACAGCTCCGGATCCTGACGGAGCGCACGGAAGGAACGTCGCGGGAAGATCGCCATTTCGGAGGGATCCCGATCCGGGTGCACTATTTTATTCCGGACAGCCGGAAGGCGGGCGGACGATATGAAGAGATAAAAGGGGATCTTCGCACGATCGATACCTACCATCGTGAACTGGTATTTACCGACGGCAGGAAGATCCCGATCGGGTTCATTTATTCAATCCGGCAGGAGCCTGATCCGAAGCCGGGCCGGCAGTGATCTGACCTTTCCGGTAACGTCCGAATAAGATGCCGTCATCGACATACTGGCTGACTTCCGAGACCCACATGGGGAATTGTCCGGTGGCAAGAAGCGTCTGACAGTTCAGCATACCGGTATGGAAGGACAGATGGCGGTATTGGCGGAGAACAAGTTCCAGACGGGTGTACTTGCAGTTTTGCGGTTTTTCGTAGAGCATCTCATCAGAAAGGGTATCAAGATAGGCGAGTGTCTTTTCTTCGATGGCATCGAGATATGCGAGGAGCTGCTCATCAGAAAGGATCGTGCTGCAGGGCTTCTCCGGATTATCGAGTCCTTCTTCGTGAAAGGAAGGTTCTTCGTAATCGAAGGGGTTGATGAACCATTTGTCTGCGGAGTGAAGCGCGTGATACGCCCAGCGCCAGCAGGGTGCGCCGTAGCATAGTGCATCCCGGTCATAGGATTGGATCGAAGTACGGATATTCAGAAAATTCGGCTTTACAGTGTCTTTGATGACCTCGATCAGTTCTCTCATGGGTGACCTCCTGATGGGTGATTTTTCCTGATTCGGATTTCTTGTTTTTGTGTTTCTTTACCTGTATAATAGCATCGTAAAAGCAATCAGTAAAATTGAAATAAACGATTAAAACGTTCAATAAAATCGAATGGAGGAACAGCGGATGACGATCACGCAGTTACAGACTTTTTTGAAGATCGCACAGCGAAGCAGTTTTACTTCGGCGGCCGGTGAACTCGGGTATGCCCAGTCTACCGTGACAACGCAGATCAAGCTTCTGGAAGATGAACTGGACTGTCTTCTTTTTGAGCGTCTGGGAAAGACGGTGGTTCTCACCGAAGCAGGGAAGAGACTTGCCATCTATGCGGAGAAAATGCTTCAGATCGAACGGCAGATCCATCTGGAAGTGCCGGGTGAAGAGGAGCCGTCCGGGATGCTGAATCTTGGTGTGTCGGAATCCTTATGCTATACCCGTCTTCCGCATATTCTGATGGAGCTCAAGAAGAGCTATCCGAATGTGGAGATCGGTATCCGTTTCATCATGCACGATACGTTCCCGGATCTTCTTAGAAGAGGCGAAGTGGATATGGTCTATACTTTGAATCCGTATATCGAAGAGGACAGTTTGAATATGCTTTATAAGAAACCGGAGAAACTGGGCTTCTATGTGAGCCCCGGACATCCGCTGGCGAGAAAGAAAAAAGTCACGGAAGAGGATCTTTCGGATGTGCCGCTCCTGATCACGAGCCATAACTGCAGTTTCCGGAAGATGCTTCTGGACGATCTGAACCGGGCCGGTGTTGTGCCGAAGATCGAACTTGAGACCAGCAGTAAAGCGATCCTGAAACAGTTTGCGGCCGAAGGGCTGGGTGTGGCATTCATGCCGGATATGGTAGCGAAAGAGGAAGTGAAGAATAAGAAGCTCGTGCGTCTTCGCTGGGACGGAGAGCCTTTCCCGATCTTCAGCCAGGTATTTATCCATAAAGACAGGCATATCAATCCGGTCATGGAAGAACTGGTGAGCCTGATCTCGAAGCCCGACTCCTGAAGAGAAATCCCAAAATAGAAAAGATGTTATAATGTGGGATGATATGGAAAGGAAACGGTTAGATATGAAGAAAAAAGATACAAAGAAAAAAGGTGTGATCTTCGATATGGACGGCACAGTCTGGGATTCCTCCGAGAACGTGGCGAAGGCCTGGACAGTCAAAGTGCACGAGGCCGGGTTTACGGATAAAGTGGTCACACGGGAAGATATCCAGAGCGTCATGGGAAAACCCATGGATGTGATCGCGGATACCCTCTTCACTTATACGAAAAAAGGAAAGCAGCGGGATGCGCTCCGGTCTGCCTGTGAGAACTATGAGAACGAGTATCTTCTGGAGCACGGCGGGATCGTGTACGAAGGAGTTACCGAAACCTGGGCGGCGCTGAAGAAAGCCGGATATCACATCTACATTGTGAGTAACTGTCAGGCGGGATACATCGAGGCTTTTCTCAACCATTACGGGATCGCTTACGGTACGGAAGAAGACCTGGTCGAAGATATCGAGTGCTATGGAAATAATTTCCTGCAAAAGGACGAAAACATACGTCTGATCGTCGAGCGGAACAACCTGTCCGCTGCCTGTTATGTGGGCGACATCCAGAGCGACTACGAGGCAACGGCGAAAGCAGGTCTTCCGTTCATCCACGCGAAATACGGATTCGGAACGATCGACAAAGAAGTACCGTTCATCAGTGCTTTTGAAGAATTGACACGGGTCGTGCCCGAGGTCATCGGATAAGAAGAAAGAGAGGGATTTATCATGTTTAAAGATGAGATCGCCATTCCATCCATACTGAAGATCGAGCGAGGCGTGACCGCACACATCGGGGATTACCTGAAAGAAGCCGATATCACGCAGGTCACGATCCTTTTCGGAAACGGACTGACGGACATGTTCGGCGAGACGGTTTTCGCGTCTTGTGAGAAGGCGGGGGTGAAGGTACTGCATCACCAGGAGATGGATACGGTCGACTTTAAGGATATTACGGATCTTGCTTTTCAGATCCCGAATAAGACCCAGGCGGTCATCGGCATGGGCGGCGGCAAAGTCATCGATGCGGCGAAGTATATCGGATACATCCTTCGTATCCCGTTTATCAGCGTGCCCACAAGTTCTTCTTCGGACGGCTTTTCCAGTTCGTCGGCATCGCTGATTGTCAACGGCCACAGAAAGTCACTTCCGGCGAAGATGGCTTACGGCATCCTGGTGGATACGGATGTGATCAAGAGCGCGCCGGTGCGTTTCCTGTATTCGGGCATCGGTGATATGGTCGCGAAGATCTCTTCCACTTACGACTGGCAGTTCGAGGAAGATACAGGGTACGACGAGGTCAACGATTTTGCTTTCATGATCGCCAAGAAAGCAGTTAATTCCTTCGTGAGAACACCTTTTGAATCCATCAACGAAGATCTTTTTCTAAAAGAACTGCTCGATTCGCTGGCCATGAGTGGCGTGGCGAATGAGATCGCGGGTTCGAGTGCGCCGACGAGCGGAAGTGAGCATCTGATCTCCCATGCGCTGGACCAGCTTCTGGAGCATCCGCAGCTTCACGGTATCCAGGTCGGTATCGCGACATACATCATGTGCAAGATCTGTGACCACAGATGGAAACGTATCGATACAGTCTTCACGAAGACAGGATTCTGGGACTACTGCGCGACGCTCGATCTCAAGGTGGAAGATTTCAAAAACGCGATCGATATGGCGCCGCAGATCAAGCCTTACCGTCATACTTATCTGCATGAAGAGAAGTACAGAGAAATGGCGAAGGATCTTCTTACCAGCGACGAACACCTGAAGGCGATCCTGCACTGAGTTTCCTGGCAGTGCGCGGGAACTGCGATGAGTGTTGTGACTCGTTATGTTAAAATGAAATAAATAGACGGATGCGGCATTTTTCGCGCCGCATCAAGGATGCAGCCGTTGGAGGGGAGACAAAGTTGCGGATCGATTCATTGGAAAGAAGAGTCGTATGGTATGCGGCTATGGCAGGGATCTTTGCCCAGAGCGTGATCCTTTGCGTTTTCTGTCCGGTCTATACTGGGGCGGTCTACTTTACCCTTTCCATGGTGCTTCTGAATATGTCTTTCTTCCTGGAAAATAAAGCGGGAAGAATCTGCTGGTTTCTTCTGGCTGCCGGTGCGACAGCCGCGGTGGCCGTGTGCCCGAAGTGGTATGTGGGGGCGCTGGGACTTCTGCTTCTTTCTGTAGGAATGACCTCCTCTTTTGTAACCGTCCGGATCCTGGGGATCGTGCTCTATATCGGGACATATGCGCTCTGTCTTTATTTTGGAAAACCGGATATTATCCGAGCACTGATCATGCTTGGTTTTCTGGCGCTGGCGTATGCCGTATGGGAAGGTGCGTGTGCGCTTCTTCGGAGGATGCGTGTATCGGAAGATCGTCTGGACAAAGCACTGACTGCTGCTGCGGTCGATGCGATGGAGCAGAGGAGCCTTCGTGAGCAGATCGCGAAGGACCAGGTGATCAACGAACATAATGCCCGCCTTCAGGAAAGGGAAAGGATCTCAAGAGATATCCATAATTCGGTAGGCCATACGCTTTCGGCGGCGACGGTCACGCTTGATGCCGCGTCGATGCTGGTGCCTAAGGATCAGGAGCGGGCGAAGGAGAAGATCGATGTGGCCAATTCGCGTGTACATGAAGCGATCTCATCGGTACGAAGCGTGGTGCGGACCCTGGACGCGGAGGATGACAGTATCGTTCTTTCCGATTACATGCGGTCGCTGGAGGGCATGGTCACGGAGTTCATGATGGATACGGATATCAAGGTGTATCACAATTTCGCGCAGATCGATCAGGAAGCGCGGCTTCCGATCTCGGTGGCGTCGTTCCTGAGCAGTTCACTTTCGGAACTTCTGACGAACGGGGTCAAGCACGGCGGGGCGAAGATCTTCGTCGTGACGTTTATCTATGAATCGAAAAATGTACGGCTGACGGTGCAGGACAACGGAACCGGCTGGGGAGATCTCTCGGCGAACGAGAAGAAGATGAAACTCAGCAACGGATTCGGGCTTAGAAAGATGATCGATCATGCAGAGAAGTCCGGCGGGTCCTGTACGATCGAGAGTAACGATGGATTTACGGTAAGCATTTCCTTACCGCTGGAGGGGTGAATATGGCGAAGATCTTATTAGTGGATGACGAACCTTTACTTCTGGAGAGTCTGGAGATCATCCTGACGATGTCGGGGGAGCATGAGGTATGCGGCAAAGCGGGAAACGGCGTGGAGGCTTTGAAGCTTCTTAGCGAAACGGTTCCGGATGTGATGCTGGTCGATCTTAACATGCCGGGCATGGGCGGGATCGAACTGATCCCGAAGGTGCATGCCGAGCATCCGGAAGTGAAGATCATCGTGCTGACGACTTTCTATGACGAAAAGAATATTGCAAACGCGATCGCCGGCGGTGCTTCCGGTTATCTTCTGAAGGATTCCGGCAAGGACGCGATCCTGAACGCGGTAGCCCAGGCGATCAAGGGACAGAGCGTACTGGATCTGAAGGTCATGCAGAAACTGAACGCCATGCTGGCCTCAGGCGGCGGAAAATCTGCGGCAGGTTCGGACAGCAGTGCGGGCAACGGCACAAGCGACGGGAAAACTTCGGGCGGAAGTGCTTTTGGAACAGAAAAGAAAAGCGCGGAGGAACTTGAGGCATACGGCCTTACCGAGCGCGAGAAAGAGATCTGCAAACTGATCTGCGAGGGATGCACGAATTCCCAGATCGCATCGATCCTCTTTATCAGCGAGGGCACGGTGAAAAACTATGTTTCCACGATCTACGACAAGTTCGGCGAGCACGACCGGACAAGACTGGTGCTGAAACTGAGAGATTTCTTTTTGTGAGGGATTTTGGAAACCGTAGGATCAGACATAGTACGATTTCGCTGATATATTACCCCGGTCATATGCAAAGATGTGACCGGGGTAACTTTTTGCGTCCGGGAAAGATTGGTAAAGTTAGGGCATGAAGCAAATGAGGAGTGATTATTGAAATGCGTGCAAGTGGATCAAAGCTTTCACCGTGGCCGTATATCCGGAACAACCGGGTGCGCTCGACTGTGCTGATCATCAGCCTTTCGATGTTCATGGTGATGATCTATCTTATGAATTACATTATCGGCGGAACCGATGAACCTTTCTACCAGAGCGGCGTGGCACCCTATGAGCGGATCCGTATCGCCGGATGCACTCTGGATCTGGACAGAACTTTATATACAAACGATGAGGATTTTCTGGCCGAGGGCTGGAAACGCGCCGGTGACTGCTGTGACAAGATCAAGATGGAGGCGGGGATCCTGGACGCGAAGCCTTTCGCCTTCCAATATGTGCAGCTGAAGTCTTTTATCGGTATGAGTTCCCTGGGTTGTTTCCTTTTTGAATCACCGGGTGACTGTGAAGATTATCTTCATCATATGGATGCAAAACTCCTGTCCGGAAGAATGCCGGAAAAGCCTGGCGAAGTGCTTATGGAGAAGAAACTGATCGATAACCACAAAAATGACGGTGCCCTTCTTCAGCTGATGGGCAGCAAATACGAGATCGTGGGCGAAGTCGAGTCGGAGTATTATCTGGCTTTTGGTATGGCTTTGCCGGGAGAAAACAATATCTGTGAGATGTTCTTCGTGGAAAACGGAAGTGAAGTGGATGGCAAAGCCTTATGCGAAAAGCACGGATATAAGGTCAGCTTTTATGAAGAACCTGTCGTGATGAAGCAGCAGCAGAAAGAGATGATGGGTTCTCTGGATATCGTGCAGACGATCTTCACCGGAGTTTCCGGCGGACTGCTTCTGATCTGTGTTTCCGTGGTCCTGGCGCTCCATATTTTGGACCGGCACAATGAGTGGTGCCTTCTGAATTCCATCGGTTTTTCAAGCGGCGAGATCTATCTTATGGCGCTAAAAGAACTGTTGATCTGTCTTGCTATTTCCATCTTAGTGGGCGGGGTCCTTTCCTATGGTCTTGCTTTTCTGATGGAACACCTGATGTACAGGCCGATCGGTATCAGTATACGTGTGTGGAGACCTGCCGCTCTGCCGAGGATCTTCATAGTCTTCGGTGTCCTGATCGGCATCGCGCAGATCCCGATCTTCAGTGGAATGAGAAAGATACAGACGATCGATGCGATCGAATCGTAAAACGGATGAACAGGAGAGAAGAAAATGTTTGAATTAAAAGATGCCACCATGATCTACGATATGGACAAAGAAGAAAAAGTCTATGCCATGAAGAGTATGAATATCACATTCCCGGACAAAGGACTGATCGGTATTATCGGCCCTTCGGGTTCCGGTAAGTCGACCTTGATGTACACCATGTCGACACTGAAGAAACTGACTTCCGGTGATGTTTCCTATAACGGAAAATCGCTTTCCGCGATCGGTGATTCGGAGAAGCAGCATCTTCGAAGAAACGAGTTCGGATTCGTTTTCCAGCGGCATTATCTGGTCAACTATATGACTGCTCTGGATAACGCGATCCTGGCAGCGACGATCCCGGTTTCCGAGGCGAAGAAGAAGGCTGAGACGCTGCTCCTTGAGATCGGACTGAAGAAGAGCGAACTGAAGCATAAGCCGACGAAACTCTCCGGCGGCCAGCGCCAGAGAGTCGCCATTGCCAGAGCCATGATGAACGACCCGAAAGTGCTTTTCGCGGATGAGCCGACGGCGTCGCTGGACCACGAGAATGCTTTTCTGGTCATGGAGAGATTGAAGGAGTATTCCAAGGACCGTCTGGTGCTGGTGATCACGCATGACGTGAGCATCATCAAGGATGCGGACATGATCGTGAAGATCTGGGACGGAAGCATCTCCGAAGTGGAAACGAAGGGAGCTTGATGACGATGAGAATCAGACCTTTTTCCGCGATGGCGTACATCCTGAATAACCGGGCGCGTTCCCTGGTTCTGATCCTGATGATGTCTTTCATTACGGTGTGCTTCGTCGGCGGTATGTATGTGGATAATCCGGGAGAGATCTTCCGGGTATCCCGCGAGGAGTCATCCCGGTATATGACGATCCAGACGAGGGGCGCGAGCAACGATGCGATCGATGAGTACCGGAACATGCAGAAGGAACTGCCGTCCCTGCTGCCGCCGGAAGCGAATACGATCATTTATGCGAATATCTATTATACGGATTTTTCTTCCATGATGTCTTTCAACTGCAACGTCGAAGGGATCATGTTCACAAGCGTGGAGGACTTTGAGCTTTTCAGGGAGAGGACGCATCTGATTCCGGAGGATATTACGCTGAAGGACGACGAGTTTGTTATGAGCGAACAGCTGGCTAACAACCGGGGCCTTAAGATCGGCGATCCGATGAGAGAAGGCTCGCCCGTCACTCTCGGTGCGGTCATGCCGGGGCGGGGAATGCGTATCTTCCTTCTGCGCGAGGGCTGGGGTACAGATAACATGGTCGTTGTCAGCAACGATGGCGTTTGCGATGCGAAGCTTCAGGAAGATCTCGACCGTGTAGCCAGAGAATTGGCGCAGAAGTACCCGCACTGCATGTTTACCACGAACACGACATACGTTGAGGAGGTCGAGGAGGAGATCGGCTATATGTACTACATCTTCGGTGCCATTGTCGTGGTCGTAGCCATCGTGCTTCTCGTGACCATCAACGCTGCTTTTACCGCGGCGTACGATAAAAGAAAACATGAGTTTGCGATCTACAAGGCGCTGGGCTTTACCAAGTGGCAGATCTTCTGTAAGATCGCCGGGGAAGTGCTGATCATGAACGCTGTGGCGCTGGTATTCGGCGCGCTGGTCAATGCCGGCGTGATCCTGGTACTGAACCAGGCGCTCTGGCCGAAGGGGCAGCATTTCTACCGCGTCTCGCCGATGGCGGTGTACGGCACGGTCGTGTGCGAGGTTGTGATCATCCTGATGATCATCTTCTTTAACTGGCGGAAGGTCAGAAAGTGCGAGGTGACGGAAGGCTGAGCCCGCGGCGGGGTGGGCGCGAGCCGGAGGCGAGTGCTTTTCGGGCGTGAGGCGGCGAGCAATTCTGAGATCATTCAGTAGAGATGAAGATTTTTGTCGTTTCTACTGAATGGTTTTGGATTGTATTCAGTAGAGATGAAGATTTTTGTCATTTCTACTGAATTATGCTGAATTGCATTCAGTAGAGAATGAGATTTCTGCATTTTGTGCCGACATAGCGATTATGTGTTTCAAGTAAGAAGTCCCGGCAGAAAAAAGAGTGGCTCGTAAGCAATGCTTTGAGCCACTCTCTGTATATATCGAAGAAATGTATACCTCACCCCCACAATGCAGTGAGCATCGGGATGATCTGTTTCTTTCTGGACATGACGCCCGGAAGGAAGATGTGGTTGTCTTTGGGTTCGACGTTGAAGGCGAAGCGGATGGTGTCGTCGTCGCCGACGTAGATCAGCTCGGTGCCTTCCTGCAGCACGTCGGTGAGCATCAGGATGACGAAGTCGTAGCCGCGCTCGGTCTTCAGCTGGTTCATGTGCGCGAGGAACTCGTCCTTACGGTCGAGCATCTTGAAGGAGTCGATGCAGATGATCTGCGCAACGCCCAGTGTCTGCTCGGCGATATGGAATTCCTTGAAGTCTGCTTTCATGAGTTCTTCCACGGACTTGCTCTCGAAAGAAGAAGCGAAGAGGTCGTGGCCCAGCTCGTCGATGGAGACGCCGGCGATGCGCGCCAGACGCTCGGCCATGGCGATATCTCTCTTGGTGCAGGTCGGGGACTTGAACATGACCGTATCCGAAAGGATCGCAGCGCACATCAGGCCCGCCATTTTCGGAGAAGGCATGACACCGTTTTCCTGATACAGTTCCGTGATGATAGTTGTAGTACTGCCCACTGGCTCGTTACGCATAGCGATCGGCTGCGTCGTCTGGATATCCGCCAGACGGTGATGGTCGATGATCCCCAGGATCTCCGCCTGCTCCAGACCCGGCACGGCCTGCGCCAGTTCATTGTGGTCGACCAGAACGACTCTCTTTCTGCGCGGGCGGAGGAGATGGAAACGTGATAAAGTACCGATGACTTTTCCATTTTCATCCAGCACCGGATAACTTCTGAAACGGCTCTTAAGCACGACCTCACGGACATCGTCGATATAGTCCGTCAGGTGGAAACACTCGATGTCGCCGGTGAAGCAGGCACGCGCGATCGGGATCGCCTGATAGATCAGCTTGGCGACCTTGTTGGCATCAAGCGGCGTTGAGATCACACAGGTGGAAGTCGGTGTGCTGAACCAGGCCGGATCCACGTCCGTCTGGCAAAGGATCAGGCAGTTGACGCCGATCTCCAGTGCACGCTTGACCATGTCCGGCTGGTTGCCGCAGATGACGATGGAGTCCTTCTCGGAAAAAAGAAGATTCTCGCAGGTCTGCGGGAGCGCGATGGAGATCTCGCCGGAAATGGAGTCCACCGTGATATCGTTCTCGTTCACGATCCGCCCCTCGAGCACGCTCAGAAGGTTAAAGAGCGGGACGTCGTCGATGCGGGGTTCGTGAATAGTCTTCATGTTGTAAGCGGCGATATCGCTGGAAGAAAGGATACCGTGCAGCGTCCCGTCGTCGTTGATGACCGGGATGACAGTGGTCTTTTCATCGTTCATGGCATTCCACGCCAGCTCAAGCGTCACGGTTTCATTCAGCGCCGGCGGCGTATCGAAATCCAGATCCTTGACCTGCGTCCGCACGTCGCGAAGCCGCACCGGCGTCTCAAATCCGAATCTCGCCAGCATCCGCTTCGTCTCATCACTGAGGTGATCGAGCCGCGCGGCGGTATAATCCTGCTCGCCCAGCGCATGCTTGAGCGCCGCGTACGCCATGGCGGACACGACGGTATCGGTATCCGGATTTTTATGACCTACAACATAGATTTCACTCATGTTTTTTCACCATCCAATATTTCTTAGGCAAAAGCACTTGCCTTCGGTTTTCCTGCGCCTTCAAATCACACCTGGAATACGAAGCCGAAGAAGTCGAAGAGATTTCTTCCTTCCATGTAGTGACCGCCCCATCCTTTGTAGCGGCCTTCCACCAGGAAGTAGATCGCATGCTTGCCGGAAAGTCCTTCGACAGTCGCGGTTACGATGCTGGCGTTGGAAGAGAAGTCCACGGAGCCGATCTCATGTCCTTCACGGGAAAGACCGAAGCGGCCCGTGTAGTCGGGAGAAGAGAACTCTTCCAGAACTTTTCCGCTGAAACCGTACACTTTGGTGCCGGCGGAATCTCTGGCTTCCATCTTTTCCTTGGCACTCGGCTCGTCCGGGAAGATCGGACGGGCATATTTCTTTGCCGCCTCTTCCGGAACACCGTCTGCGAAAATATGGATCGTACCGCTCATGTAGCAGTTATCAAGCTTCATGACACACTTCATTTCGGAACCGGAGTGATTGCCGAAATCGTAATACTTGAATCCGAAGACCGAACCATCGGAGATCTTCGTGATGCACTGGTCGAAAGGCGTTCTCTCCGTGATGGTGGCGCCGCCCGTGAGGACGCAGGCCATCTGCGGATTGGTCGGGCGGTAAGGATTCAGGATATCCTCGAATCCTAAAGAAGTCATCTCCGCCTGGGAGAAAGTGCCGTCCTCGTTCAAGGTCAGCTTATCCACGCAGCCGACACGGCTCATGATGGAACCGTTCGTCATTTTGTGGTAGAAAATGACCCACTGGTCGCCGACCTTGGCGACGGATCCGTGATCGTTTCCGCCCGGATAGTCGCAGCCGGAATCCACGAGGGTGCCCTTAAATTCGAAAGGTCCCGTCGGGGAGTCAGAGACAGCGTAGACCAGCTGGCTCGTCGGCTCGGCGGAAGAATAGATCATGTAGTATTTGCCGTTGATCTTACGGGGCGAGCAGGCCTCGAAGAAGTTAAACGGCGGAGTGTTCGGGATGATGTCCATCTTGAAGGATCCGTCGATCACTTCGTACATGTTGTCCGGATTGACCTCGACCATGTAGGAACGAAGGAAACCGCAGTAGACGTACACACGTCCGTCATCGTCCACGAGCGTGCCCGGATCGATGAAGATACCGCCGTCCGGGTGGTTCTCGATATTATGCTTATAGCGGGAAAGGAGCTTGAACGGGCCTTCCGGCTTGTCGGCGACAGCCACACAGCCAAGTGCATTCTGGATGTAGGCGTAAAGATAGTATTTTCCGTCTTTCTCAACTACATCCGGTGCGAAGAGACGTCCGTCCGTCCAGTCTGTGTCAGCAGGATGTCCCGGGAAATCGCGTGTTGCAAAAGCAATGCCGTGGGAAGTCCAGTTTGTCGGGTCGGAAACCGGCGCCGACCATACTTTCAGACAGAAGTCGCAGAACTCATCTGTGTCGGCGTTGTCGTGTGAACCGTAGATATAAACACGATCCCCGAAAACCCGAGGCTCGCCGTCCGGAATATGTTCCCACATGGGTAAATATGGATTCGCCATAGTAAAGATCTCCTTTAGAAGCAAGTTTTTCAAATCTTAATCATTATAGCAAAATCAAAAAGAGAAATGTATAATTGAGAGGTTGGAAGGGAAGGAATGTTCACGATGCACTTTTATCCGCTGGTCGATTCATATTGTATGTTCTTCATCTATGCTTTTCTGGGATGGATCCTGGAAGTCATCTATTACGGCATCGATGAAGGACGTTTCATCAACCGCGGATTTCTGAACGGGCCGCTCTGCCCGGTCTACGGCATCGGCTTTTACGGCGTTATCCTGATCCTCGAGAAGATCAAGTTCAATTTCTTCCTTTTGTTCTTTGGCTCCATGGCCATCTGCACATTCGTAGAATTCTGGGCCGGCTACATCCTCTTTAAGATCTTCAAAATGCGCTGGTGGGACTACACCGACGAAAAACTGAACCTGTGGGGCTTCATCTGCCCGAAATTCTCGCTTTACTGGGGCATTGCGTGCTCTTTTGGTATCTATGTCCTGCACCCGAGCGTTCTGTGGTTCCTCGGCAAGATGCCCGAGTGGCTGAAGATCCTGGTGCTGGGATTTTTGTCGATCATCCTCGTGTGCGACATCGTGGCAACGGTCTGCGCCCTCATCGGCCTCAAGAAGCGGATCCTCATCATCGGCGGCATCTCCGGCGAGATGAAGGTGATCTCCGACAAGATCGGCGGCGGCATCTACGGCGGCGTGGACACGGTCCGCACCAAGAGCCAGCCCACCATCGACGCCTACAACGACTGGAAGGTGCTCTACCAGAAGCATCGTAAAGAGGAAAAAGCACTGGCCCGGAAGCATAGGGATGAGGAGCGGGCGCTCCTTCGTAAGATCAAGCCGAAGGAGATCAAGATCGGAAATCCGAAGGAAGCCCTTGGCAACACCAAGGATGCCATCGGCAAGAAAGTTACCGGTTTTGTCCGTCTTGTCCGCCACTCCGAGAAGCGTATCGTCAAGACCGTGACCATTAATATCGGCGGCTACGGCAAGATCGCCCTGAGTAACTTAAGCAGCCTGAGCAAGCGCCTGCCGCGTATCCGCGGTAATAACGAAGAAGCCGCCGAAGAAGAAGAGTTTCTAAAGCAGATCGAATCCATCGAAACAGAAACGAAAGACGAAAACTCCTGACTTTGAAGGCGGTGCCCGCGCGCGGCGGCCCGGAGGCCGGCGTTGCTTCGGAACGGTAGTTTATTCAGGTGCGTCCGCGCTTCGGACCGGATGTTTATTCAGGTGCCGTCCGCGCTTCGGATCGAAAGCTTATCTTTTAATATATTTTAATATGTGGTATCCTTAACGTAATTTGGGGAACGGCTGAAGCCTCAGCCGGGTCGCCTCGTAAATGAGGATATTGCGGCGGTATGAAACACATTTTTATTATTAATCCTCGAGCAGGAAGGGAAAAGGAGAACATCTCCGTGAAGGTCCGCGCGTTCATCGCGACACGGCCGGATCTGGAGGCACTGGTCTTCACGACGGAGTACAGCGGTCATGAGACGATCCTGGTAGGCCGTCTTTGCCATATCTTCGAGGACGAGACCATCCGTCTTTATATCTGCGGCGGTTCCGGTACCCTTTGCCGCGCGGTCAGCGGCATTCCGAACCTGGGCATGGTGGAGATCGCCTTTTATCCTTGCGGCATGACCAACGATATCCTGAAAGTGTTCGAGGGCGAGACCGAGCCTTTCCGCCATCTGAGCGCACTGGTCTCCGGCACGCCGATGTATCTCGACCTTCTGGATTTCGGCTTTGGAAAAGCACTGAATTTCTGTTCGACGGGTTTTGATGCGAAGGTTTCTTCCGACATCAACAGCCTGGCAAGATTCTCCATCGTCGGCTCGAAACTTCCGTACTATACCGCGATCGTAAGAAATGCGCTCTCGGTCAGACATTCCATGTACACGATCAACGTCGACGGACAGGATTATTCCGGAAGAAAGACCATGATCACGGTCCTGAACGGCATCACGTACGGCGGCTCGTTCAGTCCTTTTGACAAAGCATGCCCGATCAACGCGAAAATGAAAATGATCCTTTACGATGCTAATTCCGTATTCGCCGTATTGAAACACCTCAACCATTTCCGCCAGGGAAGACTGGATCAGATCGGACCCTCTATTGTGACGATGGAGGGAACAGAACTTCGTGTCCAGGCGCCGGAAGGAAGGAATATCTATTTCTCCGCAGACGGAGAGACCTTCGAGATGAAGGAACACCATAACGAATATACGGTCCGCGTCATGCCGGCTGCACTGAAATTCGTGCTGCCGCAGAACGTGGTGCTGAAGGAACAGTGCAGAGCCGGGGAAGAAGGAGTATAAGTCATGCTTTTAGAGAAAAAAGATGCACAGAGAATATTGCTCCTGATCTACTTCGTAGTGTGCGCATTCTTCCTGATCGTGTCGGCCACGATCATGGAATACCCGATGTATTTCTGGCTGTTCTGTCTGATCACGCCGATCACGGCATATCTTCTGACCAAGATCGCCAGGACGAACTACAAATTCCAGATGTACATGATGACCACCTTTTTCCTGGCCATAGTCGTGCTTTACGGAATTTACTACCGAAACCCCGGAACCATCCAGGACGGCTTTATTACCGTGGCCTGTATCGTGTCCCTATACTTCGACTTCAGCGTGAACCTCTATTGCCTGTTCTTCACGGCTTTGTACTATGCGTTCTGGATCGTTTACGACTATACGCTCCTGACCAACTCCCTCATGACCATGGGTTCGCTGGAACTTGGCGTGCGTATCACGATCCTTCTGGTTTCCCAGGTCTTCCTCATGTGCCTCGTTTCGTTTATCAACCGGTCGAGACAGACGCTGGTCGATAAATCCAGAAGTACCGAGGATCTTCTTCAGATCGTTGAGATCAAGAAGAAGGAGGCAGTGGCGGCTTCCCAGACCAAGGCGGACTTCCTGGCCAGCATGTCCCACGAGATCCGTACCCCGATGAATGCCATCGTCGGTATGACCGAGATGATCCTCCGTGACGACATCAACCCGAGTGTCCGTGAGAATGCCCGAAACATCAAGAGCGCGGGCAATGCGCTTCTTTCCATCGTTAACGATATCCTCGACTTTTCCAAGATCGAGTCCGGTAAGATGGAGATCATCAACGTAAGATACCAGCTGACTTCGGTCATCAACGATATCATCAACATCATCAATGTCCGTATGGCGGACAAGAACCTCGACCTGGTGGTGGACATCGATCCGAATATCCCGGCGGAGATGGTGGGCGATGAGATCCGCCTGCGCCAGATCCTGCTGAACCTTTTGAACAACGCGGTGAAGTTTACTTCCGAAGGACATATCGGACTTCGCGTCATGCACCGCCCGATGACCAACGACATGTGCCTCCTGCACTTCGACGTATCCGATACCGGTACCGGTATCCGTGAAGAAGACAAGCAGCGCCTGTTCAACAGCTTCCAGCGTCTCGACACCCGTCAGAACCGTTCCATCGAGGGTACGGGCCTGGGCCTTTCCATCTGTAAACAGCTCCTCGACCTCATGGGCGGTACGATTTCGGTTCAGAGTACCTACGGAAAAGGAAGTACTTTCTCCTTCGAACTGCACCAGCTGATCGTACGCGCACAGCCGATGTGCAGCGTGCCGGATGCCAAGAAAGAGCACATTTTCTATCTCGATGACAAAGCGATCTACAGGGAATCCGCAAGATCCGACCTGCAGCGCCTGGGCGTATCCGCAAGATTCGCCGCCGATATTTCCGAACTTGAGAAGAGCTCGAACGCCAAGTATTCCTACTTCTTCGTAGCCAGAGACATCTTCGACGCTAACACACAGAAGCTCAGAGCTTTTGCACAGGAACACGGCGACCCGAAGATCGTCATCATGATCGATACGAACCAGCTGGCTACAGGCTATAAGGACGTCCTGGTGGTGCGCCGCCCGGTCTATTCCTCCGTATTCGCCTCGGTCCTCCGCGACAAGCCGATCGAGTCGCTTGAGACGGATGAGTTCCATGAGAGCTTCATCGCGCCGGAGGCCAGGATCCTCGTCGTCGACGATAACGCCGTTAACCTTAAGGTCGTCAAAGGTCTTCTGGAGCCGTATCAGATCCACGTGCTCACGGCAAACAGCGGCCGCCAGTGCCTGGAGATCCTGCAGAGCGAGGAGCAGCACTTCGACCTGATCTTCATGGATCACATGATGCCGGAACTCGATGGTATCGACACATTGCGCCTGATCCGGAAGATGGACGATGAGTATTATAAGAAAGTTCCGGTCATCGCGCTTACGGCCAACGCGGTCAGCGGCGTCCGGGACATGTTCATCAAAGAGGGTTTCCAAGGTTATGTCAGTAAGCCGATCGAGCTTGCCCAGCTGGAAAAAGCACTGAAGACCACCTTGCCGGAGGAGCTGATCATCCGTAAGCAGGTCACCGTGGCCAGTGCCCCGAAGGCCGGCGAGGGCGACGTACAGCTCCGTGGCGTGGATGTGGCAAGAGGCCTTCTGAACTGCGGCAACAATATGGATAATTATCTCAGCCTTCTCAAAGTCGTTTACGAAGACGGTGTCATGAAGCTTGACCGGATCCGTGAACTGGCGGAGCAGAAGAACTATAACGAATATGGAATCGAAGTGCACGCGTTAAAGAGCGTCGCCGCATCCATCGGCGCGCAGGCGCTTTCCGATCAGGCGAAGGAACACGAGTTCGCTAATTACGACGGGCATTTCGATTTTATCGATGCGAATTATCAGGACCTTTTGGTCAACTACAGTTCTCTTCTCGACGATATCGTGATCGAACTGAAGGCGAGAGGTGTCATCAGTGCCTCGGATAAGATCGAGAATGACGGCGAACCGAAACCGATGATCTTTATCTCGGATCTGAAGGAAGCGCTTCTTAATGTGAAGTCATCCATTGAGGATTTCGAAGCGGATGCTGCGATCGAGAGGCTGGACTGGCTTTTGGGATTTGAGCTCGGGCAGGAGAGGACGCTGGCGCTACGGCGTATAAGAAATCTCCTTAACGACTTCCAGTACGATGATGCCGTGACGGCGATCGACAAGATCCTGGTTGAGATAGATGAGGGAGTGTAAGATTCATGAAGACGATTCTGGTAGTAGATGACAGTAAAGCGAATCTGACGCTGGCGAAACAGGCATTGGAAGATTATTACCAGGTGAACCTGGTGATCTCGGGACAGATGGCGCTGCGTTTTCTGGAAAAGAAAATGCCGGATCTGATCCTTCTGGACATCAATATGCCGGAGATGGACGGTAAGGAAACCCTGCGGCAGATCCGCGCCGTGGAAGAGTATAGAGAGATCCCGGTCATCTTCCTGACGGCGAGGACCGATCCGGAGACGGAGGTGGAGTGTCTCGCGCTCGGTGCCACCGACTTTATCGCCAAGCCTTTCGTTCCGCAGGTCATGCGTTCCCGTATCGCGAGAACACTGGAACTGGAAGAATACCGCCGTTCTGCCGAGAAGAAGGCAGCGAAGTTTGAGAGCATCGCTTCGAAAGACTCCATGACGGGACTTTGGAACCGAAGCTATCTGGGCACCAAGATCGATGAGACCTTACGCTCCGGAAAGCGTGCCGCGTACATGATCGTGGACGTGGACCACTTTAAGAGCGTCAACGATAAACTGGGCCATATCATGGGCGACAAGGTGCTGAACCGTCTGGCCCACATGATGATGGAGAACTTCCCGAACGACACCGTCGGCCGTCTCGGCGGCGACGAGTTCGTCATTTTTATCGAAGATCCGCCGGAGCACGATGTGCTTTGCGAGAAGATCGAGCGTTTCCAGAAGATCGTCAACGAAGATCTGGAAGAAACCACCAGTGGCATTGCCACCCTTTCCATCGGTGTGGCGCTGGCCCCGCAGGACGGAAATAACATGGATACCCTGTATGACAAGGCTGACCGTGCCCTCTACGTGGTTAAGAAGGAAAGCCGTAACAGTTTCCGTTTCTACGATTCCACGCTTCCTTCCAAGCAGGCGAAGGCCGACCGGCCGGGCTCCATCGAGACGGATATCCGGGTTCTGATGCAGCAGCTCCGGGAGCCGGGCACGATCCGTGGCGCATACTGGCAGGAATACGAACCTTTCCTGTCGATCTTCCGCTTTATCGAGAGAAGCCAGGCGCGTTCGGAGGATTCCTTCTGCGTGATGCTGGCCACGCTCCTGAACGAAAACGGCGAGCAGCTGGAGGACGACACCCTTGAGCAGAACATGGATGTGCTTTACTCGGCAATCCAGGATACCCTTAGAAAGGGCGACGTTTTCACCAAGTACAGCAGCTCCCAGTATGTCGTGATGCTTCCTTCCGCCAATGCGGAAGCGGGCGGGCAGATCGCGGCCAACCGCCTGCGCGACCGTTTCGATAAGGTCAAGAAGCATCCGGGCGTGGTCTTAAAGACAGATCTGACCATGATGGATATGGTGGAGCGGTCGTAAGTTTTGTGGTAAAATCTTATAGTTATTCAAAATGATGGAGGCGAGAAGCAATGCTCGACATTAAGTTTGTCCGTGCAAATCCGGATATTGTAAAGGAAAACATTAAGAAGAAGTTCCAGGATGAGAAACTCCCGATGGTCGATGAGGTCATCGAATACGATAAACAGCTGCGCGAGGCCAAGACCCGCGTTGAATACCTGAGAAGCCAGAGAAATTCCATCAGTAAGCAGATCGGTATGCTTATGGGCCAGGGTAAGAAGGAAGAAGCCGAGGCAGCCAAGAAGCAGGTCGCGGAGATGGCGGACGAGATGGCGGCCTTGGATGTGAAGGAACAGGAACTGACCGAGAAGGTTAAAAAGATCATGATGGTGATCCCGAACATTATCGACGAATCCGTACCGGTGGGTAAGGACGACAGCGAGAATGTCGAGAATGAGCGCTTCGGCGAGCCGGTGGTTCCGGACTACGAGATCCCGTATCACGTGGACATCATGGAGAAGTTCGACGGCATCGACCTCGATGCGGCCAGAAAGACCAGTGGTAACGGTTTCTATTACCTTAAGGGCGATATTGCGAGACTTCATTCCGCGATCCTCTCCTATGCAAGAGACTTCATGATCGACCGTGGCTTTACCTACTATGTTCCGCCTTTCATGATCCGTTCCGCAGTTGTAAACGGTGTTATGAGCTTCGCGGAGATGGAGAACATGATGTATAAGATCGAGGGCGAAGACCTCTATCTCATCGGTACTTCCGAGCACTCCATGATCGGTAAGTTCATCGATACGATGCTCGACGAATCCGAGCTTCCGCAGACACTGACATCCTACTCTCCGTGCTTCCGTAAGGAAGTCGGTGCACACGGCATCGAGGAGAGAGGCGTATACCGTATCCATCAGTTCGAGAAGCAGGAGATGATCGTCGTCTGTAAGCCGGAAGAGAGCATGGACTGGTATAACAAACTCTGGAAGAATACTGTAGACTTCTTCAGAAGCCTCGATATCCCGGTAAGAACACTGGAGTGCTGCTCCGGTGACCTGGCCGATCTGAAGGTCAAGTCCTGCGACGTGGAAGCATGGTCTCCGCGCCAGCAGAAGTATTTCGAAGTCGGCTCCTGCTCGAACCTCGGTGATGCGCAGGCCCGCCGTCTCGGCATCCGTGTCAAGAATAAAGAGAAGGGCAACTACCTGCCTCATACACTGAATAACACGGTGGTCGCTCCGCCGCGTATGCTGATCGCATTCCTGGAAAACAACCTGAATGCTGACGGTTCCGTCAACATCCCGCAGCCGCTCCGTATGTACATGGGCGGCAAGGAGAAGCTCGAAGTCAAGAAGTAACAGTTAGTAAAGGACGAAGATACCAGGCATGCACAATAAAAAGTTCGTTATCGGATTTCTCGCTTTTGACGTCATCGCGATCATCGCGGTGGTGCTCTATGTCATTATCGCCAATCCGTTCAGTAACGATGTGGCACCGAAGGTGACGCCCACGTCGCAGGTTACGGCATCGACCAATCCTTCCACGAAGAAGAAGGAGACCTTGTCCAAGGTGGGCGAGCTGAGCATGGAATCCATGCAGGTCCTGTCGAAGGAACCATCCATGTTTGCGCTGAAGGAAGAATCCGAGAAGACAGAGGACGGTCTTTATTTTCTGGAGTATAAGGGATATACGGAGTCCGATGTGGACGGGGACGGAGAGAACGAGTACTTCTCCATCAGTCTGGATAAACCCAGTTCCTCTTTCTACTTCCTCGCAAGAAAAGGCGAGACGGTAGTGGACTTTGTGATTCCGGGCAACGAGTATTCCGTGAAGGAAGCCTATGGCGCCAATGCCTGCAAGGGCGAGATCCGCGGCTTCATGGTGGACTTAAACAGCAACGACAAGTATATCGAGATCGGCGTCATCCTGATGCGCGATAACTGGCAGGAATACGATACGATCATCGGCCGTTTTGACGGAACATCCATCAAGGCGACCGTGGTACACGGATTCCTTTCCGGCGTGTCTGATTCTTCTAGCGTACAGTTCGCAACATATGATACTATATATGGTGTACACAAGCTTTACCGTAACTATACGATCACAGACGACGCGGATCTCCTGAATCCTCAGGGTGACTACTTTACCGAGTTGAATGTGGAGAAGACGTCATTCCAGCACATTCTGGATTTCGATGTGATGTGCACGAACCTGAACGGTGACGATGTGACGCTCCATCCGGGCTCCCCGTTCTACTGGGCGAGAACGGATAACGAGACGTTCGTGGACGTGATCACGGAAGACGGATATGTCTACCGGTTACCGGTCAGAAAGGAAGTCGTTCATTACGAATCCGGTGACCAGACGGTGTATTTCCTGGGTGACAAGTACGCATCCGATATTTACGCCAAAGCTTGATCAGAAGGAAAGAAGAGGATAAAGATACATGTCGAAGTACTGTATTGGATACTATAACCGTTCGGTGGTGCTGACCTATATCGGGTTGGCATTTGCCGTTGTCGGAATCTGTTTCGCTTATGTCACGAACCTGACCTGGTCGGTGGTCTGCCTGATCATCGCGGGCGTCACGGACATGTTTGACGGCAAGGTCGCAAGAGCCTGTAAGAACCGCTCCAAACAGGAGAAAGAGTTCGGCGTACAGATCGATTCCCTGACCGATACGGTAGCTTTCGTCGTGCTTCCGGTCCTTATCTCCCTGGAGATGGGCCATCAGGGCCCTGTCAGTATCGCGATCAGCGTACTGTATGTCCTCGCCGGCGTCATCCGCCTCGGCTATTTCAATGTATTAGTCGCTAACTCCAATCCGGATCAGCCCATGAAGAACTACACCGGACTTCCGGTTACTTCCGCGGCGATCATTTTCCCGTCTTTGTGGCTGATCTCCCGTTTTATCACGAAACTTCCGACCACCATCATGTATAACGTGGTCATGCTTCTTACGGCTGTACTCTTCGTTTCCCGCATCAAGATCAGAAAACCGAAGGGCGTCGCCTACTATATCTTTACAGTCATCGCGGTCATCGGTATCGCACTGCTTCTTTATCTGCAGTATTTCAGATAAGGATCATTCGGAGGGGATTTCATATGGGTATTATCGTCGGCCTCGATGTAGGAGGCAGTACCACCAAAGTGGTGGGGATGGATGGAAATAAAGTCATCGGCAACAAGATCGTTAAGGCAGATGACCCGGTCACGTCCGCATTCGGCGCGCTGGGCAAGTTTATGGACTCCTATGATCTTCAGATCTCCGATATTGAGAAACTCAAGATCACCGGCGTCGGCGCCTCTTTCCCGAACGGGAACCTTCTGGGGATCCCGACGGTACGGATCCAGGAATTCTTCGCCACCGGCCAGGGCGGCCTTTTCCTTTCCGGTCTCGATCACGCCGTCGTGGTCAGCATGGGCACAGGTACGGCATTTGTAGAAGCCACGAAGTCGGAAGTCCGCCATATCATCGGTTCCGGTGTGGGCGGAGGTACGCTGGTGGGTCTTTCCAACTGCGCACTGAATATCCGTGATTTCGACCTCATTGCCGATATGTCCCAGGACGGCGATCTCAAGCATGTTGACCTGACCATCGGCGACATTTCCCACGCCGCGATCCCGGGCCTCACGATGGACACCACCGCATCCAACTTCGGTAAGATGCAGGACGATGCTTCCAAGTCGGATATCGCCTACGGCCTTTTCAATCTGGTCTTCCAGTCCGTCGGTACTATGGCGGTCCTGGCGGCAAGAAATGCGGGCCTGAAGGATGTCGTTTTCACCGGCCAGGCTACAAAAGCACCGATGTGTGCGGGTATCTATAAGGCTTTTTCGGAATTGTATAACATCAACTTCATCGTGCCGCAGATGTCGGAGTTTGCAACGGCCATCGGCGCGGCTATGGCTTCCGAGGTCTGATCTATGCCGGACACGTCTTCTTCCATCCTGAAAGATAAAGAAGATGCCCTGACTCCTAAAGAAACGGAAGAGGGGACAGAGAAAGAAGTTCTGCGCCTTCAGAAAAAGAAGAACCGTGCCTTCGAGCTCGACCTTCTCCGCGGTATCGCGATCCTGGTCATGCTCTGGCACCATACCGCATACGATCTGCGTTATATTTTCAATTACGATATTTTCGAATTCATCGGGAACGGACGCTGGTTCTGGGGGATGTTCCATCCTTTCTTCCTGAGCCTTTTCATCGGTATTTCCGGCGTCTGCTGCCAGTTCTCCAGAAATAACTTCCGAAGAGCCATCAAGATGATCATCGTTGCCGTGGTATTCTCCGCAGTTTCGATCACGGCGGACCACTTCCTCGATCTGGGATGCGCCGTGTATTTTAATGTCCTGCACGTGATCGCGGTGGGCACATTATTGTTTGCCATCTTCGACCATGTGGAACAGAAGAAAACGGGCTCGAGAGACAGCCGGGGAGGAAATATGGTCCTCTTCGTGATCCTTCTGGTGTTCTTCATTCTGTCCCGTGCAGTCCCGTACTATGACTATTACTTCAAGACACCCTGGGTCATGATCCTCGGACTGGATCCGGCGGACGGCTACATGATCACCGTGGGCGATGTCTGCGGACTCGTGCCGTGGCTCGGTGTATTCTTCTTCGGCGTCATGCTTGGGCGTATCGTGTACCGGGAGAAGACTACTTTCTTCCCGAACGCGCCAAAAGCCGTACGCGCTATCTCCCGCCCGATCGAGTGGGTGGGAAGACATTCCCTGATCATTTACTTCCTCCATCAGCCCGTGATCTACGGGATCCTTGAGCTCCTCCACAATCTGGGGGTGATCAAGTGACGGAAGAAGGAAGCAAGGAGAGAAGACCTCTTAAGAAGACGCTTCTTCGGTTTGGCGTAGGGATCCTGCTGCCAATCCTTCTGATCGTGCTTCTTTACGTGCTTCAGGGGATCCTTGTTTCACATCCCAGTATCGGTGAAGCCTATGTCCGCGGTCCCCGTAAATGGCTGACTTTTCTTCCTTCGAAGATCGTCAATCTCGTTCCCGTCTCCCTGACGGAGATCAGAAATGTATCGCTTGCCCTGACCTCGCCCTTTCTGATCGCCTGGTTCATCGTCCGGATGGTGAGGGCCATTAAGAATAAAAAGGGAAAGAAATTCTTCTTTAGAAGCAGCCGGATCCTGGCCTGGGGACTCTTTATCCTTTATGCCTGGTTTATGGCTTTTCACGGATTTAACTATACGAGAAGAACATTGAATGACTCTCTCGGATTCGGGCAGAAGACATATACCTGGGAAGAACTGGCGGAAGCCTATCTCTGGGTCATCTGTGAGATCAATAACACCCGGCCGCTATGCTGTGAAGACGAAAACGGCGTGGCTACCTACCCGGGCGGGCTGAATCAGTTCTTCAACGACTGCATGGACTACTACGAAGAGAGCACGAAGACCTTCCCGATCCTATCGGGGAATATCGGAAGACCGAAGCCGGTCGCGCTCTCCCACTACTGGTCCTACACGAATATCGTCGGCATGTTCGATCCCTTCTTTGCCGAATGCAACATCAACAAAGACACACCCTATGTGGAAGTATGTAACAGTGCTTTTCATGAGATGAGCCACCTAAGCGGATACGCCGTGGAAAATAACGCGGAACTTGCATCCATGCTCCTTCGTCTTGAGTGCAAGACCCCGGAGATCCGCTACACCGGGCTTTACGACGCCCTTCCTCTGATCGAGAGCGATCTTCTTTTATCCCTCAACAACAATAAATCCGTGATCCGGCAGATCCTGGATCAGGTGCCGCTGTGCGAAGGATACTGGCGTGACGTGGACGATTACATCAAATACTGGGATACCATCAACCCGCCGCCTATCGTGGAAGAAGTGTCCAATGCCGTCAACGATTCTTTCCTTAAAGCAAACCAGCAGAAAGAGGGCGTGCAGACCTATTCCATGATGCCTTCCGTCGTGGCGGATTATTACTATACCTATGTGAAGGCCGGAGAGTGAGAAGATGCTGACGATCGAAGTTTCCGGACATGAACATTACTACGGGCTCTGCGATGTGGCACGGCTCTTTACCGGCGTGATCCCCCGGGTCTCCGAAGAAGAAAAACTGATTCGGGTTGAAACAGAAGAAGAGGCACATATCGTGAGCCGACTTCTGGAGGGGAAAGTGAGTACCGTTCTTCAGAAAGGTTTCCCGGAATTTGAGGCATCGCTTCGTGAGATCCGTACACAGGAGGACCTTCCTGCTTCACGTGAGTGCAAAAGACAGCTTTATCTCCTTCTTTCGAGAATGTATAAGAAGACATTCCCCTGGGGGTCACTTACGGGGATCAGGCCCACGCAGGTGGCCAGAGAAGTACAGGGACCGGAAGATCTGACCCGGCTTTACGGCGTGCGGGAAGATAAGGCGAAGCTTGCTTTCTCGACTATGGAAGGAGAAGAAGCGGTGCTGGAGAAATCCGATTCTGACAGCCTTCACATCTATATCGGCATCCCGTTCTGCCCGACAAGATGCGCATACTGTTCTTTTGTCGCGCAGGAAGTCCCGAGAAAGACCGCGCTGCTTCCGTCCTATGTGGATGCCGTTCTAAAAGAGATGGATCTGGTACTGCCGAGAATAAAACAACGTATCGAGACGCTTTATATCGGTGGCGGTACCCCGACGGTATTAGACGAAGAACTCTTTGCCAAACTGATCCAGGGTGTGTTCTCCCATCCGGAACTCTCTGATATTTCCGAGATCACGGTGGAAGCGGGACGGCCGGATACCATTACGGAAGGAAAACTCCGGGTGCTCCGGGATGCGGGCATTACGAGGATCTGCATCAACCCGCAGACATTAAGCGATGCGACCCTTCTCCGCGTGGGCAGAAAGCACACGGCGGAAGATTACTATAAGGCTTTTGACCTGGCAAGAAAGATGGGATTTTCGGTCATCAACACAGATCTCATCGCAGGCCTTCCGGGAGAAAGCAGTCAAGAATTCTGCGATTCCCTTACGAAAGTCATCGCACTCGGACCGGAGAATATCACGGTGCACTCGCTCTCGAAGAAACGCCGTTCGGACTTAAGAAGAGAAGACGTGCTCCGTGAGGAAGAAGCGGAACTTCAGAAGATGGAGGAGATGCTGACCTTCTCTTCCAGGACGCTTCATGAAGCAGGTTATCTGCCGTACTATCTTTATAAGCAGAAAGATACCCTCGGGGGCCACGAGAATGTGGGATACCAGAAAGAGGGCACAAGTTGTATCTATAACGTTGCCATGATGAGTGACCGGCGTTCTGTCCTGTCCTTTGGTGCCGGAGGCATGAGTAAACGGGTCTTTCCGGAGGAAGATCCTACGAAGATCCGTATCGAGCGCTGTTCCTGCATCAAAGATCCGATCCAGTATATCCGTGATGTAAAACTTATGGCGGAAAAGAAGATCTCTTTCTTCCGGGAAGATGACGGTTCCGTTAGCACCTGAAGCACGGTTTTCTGTATAATGGACGAGGATAGTAAAGAAGAAAGCGAAGCGGCATGAGTAAAGAAGGAATCCTACAACTGAAAGAGAAGTACCTCGGGGAAGAAAAGAAGATCCACCGGGTATTCTATGCCTGTGTTTTCGCGCTGGTCTCGTTCTTTCTTTTCTACAACCTTTACCGCATCGTATTTGCCGTCCATGACGATATCCTGATGTATGCGATCACGCGAAACGGAAACATCGGGGAAGAAGCACTCTTCGCCGCGAAGTTCGGGCGCCTTTCCCAGCTCTGGGACTATATCCTTCTTTCCATCCCGTTTCTGGCCAACCGGCTCTGGTTCTATAAGATGGTGGCCTATCTGGCGATCCTTTTCGATGTATGGGCAATGTGGTATTTTCTGAAAAAGCACATCGACGGGACCTTTGCCAATCTCTGCGCCATCGCATTCATGGCTTTTGCCACGATCTCGCCCCAACATAATTTGTTTATCACGTACGCTCTGTGCCATCAGATCCCCATCGGGCTGTTCTTCCTGGCACTCCATTATTTCCTCGTTTTCTACGAGGGCAAAAAGAAGAAGGATCAGGTTTTGTCCTGTGTATTCTATCTTCTGTCCTGCATGATCTACGAGACTTTCCTCATGTATATGCTGGTCTTCGGTGTTGCCGCCTGCTTCCTGGTGGGCAGAAAGAAGCCGGGGTTCCTGAAGTTCTGTAAGGAAGTATTCCTTCTGATCCTGCCGCAGCTTCTCTGTGCGGTGTCCTACGCCATCGCCCACAAGGTCTGGCAGCACTATTATCCGTCCCCCTACGAGGGCCTCTCGCTCTACCTGGACGAGCCGCTCTACAGCACTTGGGCGGTCTATAAATTCAGTATCTCGCTTTTCCCGATCGAGTCCATGAACTGGCTCCATAAGACGGAGGGCATTACCTTCAGTCAGTTCCTCCACGGTATTACCATCGCAAGCATAGGTAAAGCACTGCTGACAGGGGCTTCTTTCTGTCTTGTGCTGGTAATGGTGGCAAAGAAACTGAAGTTTAAGGGACATCTTGTCCTGGCGGCGGTGGGTACGCTGACGCCTTGTATCCTGATCGGGTTTAACCAGAAGTATGTGAATGTGGCAAAGAGCGGGGTCACGACGTATATCCCGTCTTTTTACAGCTATATGTATCTGATCGTCCTGTTCTGCGGGCTGGTCTGCCTCGCCTATAAATTCCTGAAGCCGGTGTGGCTCCGTGGTATTTATCTGGTGGCAATAACTGCTCTGGTGATCGTCATGAGTCTTGCTTCCGACTTTACCGTGGATTACTGGAAAGGCCGTTTCCTCCCGCAGGAGGTGCGCTATGAGAACTTCGATAAGGCGGTCTCTTCGGATGTGGTGACGGACTGTGATGCTTCCTGGCAGATCTATGCGCCGGACAACACGGGGATCCATTCCTATGAGGGATATACCATGAAGTATCTCACTATCTACGATGATACCCCGGCCGGAGGATTTGTACTGAGTAAGGATGAAGTGGACTGGAGTAAGCATGTCCTGTGCCTTCGTTCCGATATCGCGTATCAGTTTATGGTGGCAGGCGAAGTGGATGAGGAGATGAATACCACGAAGATCACGGTGTTTTCGTCGCTGGATCAGGAGTTCGATATTGTCCTGAAAACGAGATCCGGGGAAGAGAAGCGGTATTCCGGAATGAAGGACGGTTCCGTGATCACGGCGGACGAAAGCGATCCTTTCGACATGGAATACCGTGCCCATGTTTAAATAAAAACTTCCAAATCCTTCTGTCTCTAGTGAAACAATGGATAGATTCGCCAAAATTATTTATAAAAAAGACAATAATTTTGATATCTCATGTCCACATTTCTAATGTATAATGTATCCAAATGATTGAATGCAGAAGTAGTCGTTGTCAGCAGAGTAGGGAATTGGCACTTAGGAAAAACTCCTCAGCAGAAACAACGTCTATATGAGATCAAATCTTTATAGAAAGTAGGGGGACTTATGCATTTGTTTAGAAGAAAAGAAACCTCACGCAGAACCAGCCGCGTGATCGCCGCAGCCATTACCGCGGCACTCACCCTCAGCACCTTCTCCGCACTGGCATTCGCGGACCAGGATACCAAAGCCGCACCGGCTAAGACTGTGGTTGAGAATACAGCTACTGTAAAGATGGAGAAGGGTTTTAGTAATAAAGCTTTTCCTATGACTTCAACACCAACTCCTGAAACTACTCCTTTACCGACACCGATTTCCGGAACAGATAACAATCTCTCTTGGACTTTCGACTGGGTTACAGGACACCTTGAAATTACAGGAACTGGTGTCATGGGCCCTGAGGATACGCACAAAGGATATAATGTAGACAGACCTCAGTGGGAAACTGATTGTGGAAGAGAAAATATCTATTCTGTAACTATTGGGGAAGGGATTACTCATGTTGCTACGAAGGCATTTATCGATTATCCGTATTTGAAGAGTGTGTCGATACCTTCTACTGTGCAGATAATTGACTTGAATGCCTTTCTTGATTGTCCTTCGCTTTCAGATGTAACAATAGCAGATGGTGTAAAAATAATCGAATCGAATGCTTTTGAGAATTGTTCAAGCCTTGAAAGTATTGTGCTTCCAAGCTCTGTTGAGCAAGTTTACGATGGGGCTTTTTATAATTGCGCACTGAAAAGAGTTCAAGTATTAAGTGATTTAATCAATCTTTGTAACAACTGTTTTTATAGTACTTCGGACTCTTTGTCGGTTGAAATTGATAGTTCTATTGTAAGCATAGAGGGACATCCTTTTATTAGCAGACGTGAAACCCAGGTTTTCATGCCTAATATTTCGTATATAGATTTTTATTTTACGAGTGACACTCTCGGTTTTTATCCTGATTTCTTTGTTAAAAGTTCATCACTCAATAGTGTTAAGGATAGTTTCCCAATTGCAGGCTACCCAGGGTATAGAGGAGAAGTAAAGGGGACTTTGTGTGGTAATTCCTCTTATTATACTTTGAATGATGGTACATTGAGTATTCTGGGAACAGGAGAACTCTTCGATTTTTCCGCCAATAATGCTCCTTGGTATGCAAACCGTGCTTCTATTACTAAAGTTGTTATTGATGAAGGTATTACTTCTATCGGAGCCAAGACATTCAACGGATGTAACAAGGTTCAGACTGTTGAATGCAACCCGAATCCGTATTCTTTGGAATGGAGTTGTAATGCCCAGTATGAGTTCATGAAGAACAAAGCGACAGACTGCGTTGTAGATACTGATTATTTGGATGCCTATAAGGAAAAGTTCTCAGATGTAAATGTTACGTTTGTTACTAGCGCAAATAATGTATCTGTTGGTGTTGTTGCTTCTGGCTCTGAGGTATACCTTGTACTGCAGTTGCCATTGCAGGATGAAGATCATGGAAATAGTTTTGAAGGATATGAGATATATAAGGATAACAACGATACTCCGGTTGCCTATGATACGGATTCAGGAAGATATGCAATCAAGTGTTCAGCTAAAGATATGACCGCGCTGATTCATTTCCAGATTATTAATACTCGCCTTGGACCTTCTGAGCCGATGTATACTTTGCTTGATAAGGATGTATCGGTTGCTATGTATCTCCAGTCGATTGTCGACAACAGTGGTTTAAGTGCATATCATAATATTGCTAATGCTATGCTGTGTTACGGCGCAGCTGCTCAGGTTTATTTTGATGTTGATACAGATAATCTTGCTAATGCTGGCTATGATGATGCTGGATTTGGAAAACTGCCTACTTCTTATAATCTCACAACTTATGACGGAATAGCTTTGAGAGGATGGCTGCCGCTTACAAATTCTTCTTATGCTGGTATTTCTCTCAGATTTACTTCTTCATTAGGATTGTATATGTTCTTTAAAGTAGACAAGGATTCAAATAAAGAAGCAGCTATTGATGAACTGAAAACATGCATTGATAATGGAAGTGAGTACACATATGGCGGTACTGATGAAGTTGTATATGTGAAAGCGAGTGCTTCTGTCCTTTCTCTCACCAGTGCAGTTATTTCGTTTACACGTGGCGAAGAAAGTTATAGTATTTCGGCAAAAGACTATATTGCCAAGGTTATAGCAGCGGAGGCTACTACTCCTGAAATGGCTGCACTTCAGATTTTGTGTAAGTCACTCTATGTATTTGGTAACGCTGCAACTTCTGCTAATGCTTAATGAGAAAGAGGTGAATACAATGAAGAAGAAAGAGTATACTGCTTTGGATATAGAAATCATTTCGTTTGAAAGTGATGATGTAATTGTGACTTCGAATCTCAGGGCAAGAAGTGTCGTGGATAATGGTGAAGCACAGGACGTAGCTGACGAAGTAATGCTCTGATCCAATTAAGATTTGTTTTTCAGAAGACCATCCCAATCCGGGGTGGTCTTTTTCTATTTCCCCGATCTCCTGCCTTTTCAATATGTCAATTATGTGTGATAATTCACTTAATTGATTCATCAGGTCATGTGGATGAGCATTTTAAGAAAGGTAGGGGAGGATATGCAACGATTTAGTGGCAGAGAGAAGATGCGGACGGGAAACCGGGTGGCATCAGTTGTACTTGCGGCAACACTCGGGTTCAGTTCTTTTTCCGCATTAGCGATGGCGGATACGAAAACAGGAAATGTATCTGCGAGAGGCTATGAGAGAATTGTTTTTCCGGAGAGCGGGTCGTGTGGTGAGGATCTTAATTACGAGATCGAGGACGGTGTGCTGACGATCAGCGGTACGGGATCGAAGATAGATCATCAGGCATTTTATGTTCTTGGTAAAGATTATGAATCGGTTCCGGAGATCAACACTGTGATCATTCCGCAAAATGTAAAGGAAATCGGGAAGCTTGCTTTCGGCGGAAGAGATGATATAGAAACTGTTGTTATCGAATCCGCGGATACGATCAAGTTCGGATACGCTTCTTTCGCAATGTGTAGAAACCTCGAGGATGTGGTCATCCAAGCTAATAGCGCCGATCTATCTGCCGGCGGTGCTTTTGCAGGATGCAGCAAGCTTCAGAGAGTGGTCCTTCCTGGAATGGATATCCGATTCGGTGTGGATACTTTTTCGGCGGATGCAACGATCAATGTTCTCTTGCCGAATGTGTTGAATCTTGAATTCCTTGATCAGGATGTTTGGGGACAGAATATGGATCATGTCAGTAGCCGCAATACTCTGTACCATGTTCCGTATACGAGAACGGGTGATTTCGATAGTGTGATCACAAGTGAAGATGTGGGTTCGTTCGTGTATGATCTGATCGGGGAGACAGCAACTTATGAGCTGGCGGACGATATTCTCTTTATCCGTGGCAGCGGCGATCTCTTTAATTCACTTTCCGGTTCGACTCCGTGGGCAGAGAGTGCGGATTCGATCAGTAAGATCATTATTGATTCCGGGATCACCGGGATCCCGCAGAATACATTCCGTGGCTGTACGAACGTGAAGACTATTCTTTGTAAAGCGGATCCGGAGAAGCTTTCCTGGGAATGCGACAGCGAGAATGAATTTACATCCGGGAAGCAGACGAAATGCCAGGTGCCGGTGGAGTATTACGATGGCTATCAGGATGCGAAGTTTTCCGGTGTAAATGCTTCTTTCGTAAAGAGAGAAGTGATGATCGGCGGTGCGATGGCCGGCTCGGAGTTCTTCCTGATCGTGGAGCTTCCGATCCGCGATGACGGATCCTACAGCAATTATACGGTAGTAGTCGGCAATAAAACAGAATCGCCTAATGTGTATCAGCAAGATGGTTTGATTCCCGTCAGCTGCTCGGCAAAGGATATGAATGACCAGATTAAGGTGAAAGTTTTTGACCGCGATGCCAATTCCACGTTGCTTGATAGTAAGGTTTCTATCGCTTCCTATCTGAAGGCAATTGCCAACGGGGAAGAGTATTCTGCTTATCAGGACCAGGCAAAAGCACTGCTACGTTATGGTGCGGCTGCGCAGTTATACTTCGATACTGCTGCGAATGAAGAAGACTATGTCAATTTCGGTATCGTTGATTATGACTTCGCTTCACTGAACAATTTGGATTATTCCGGTCTTCATACCTATGACGGACTTGAGTTCAGAAGCTGGCTGGCTCTTGAAAAGTCCACTTACGCCGGTATTACTCTCCGGTTCGGATCAAATCTTGGCGTGTATATGTTCTTTGTTTTGAAAGAAGGTGCAAGCCAGGAGGAAGCGATCACTGAGCTTCAGGATCGGATCGAAGGCGGTTCCCAGTATGTTTACGGTGGGAAGGATGAAGTGATCTATGTCAAAGCCAGTGCGGATATCAGCAGTCTTGGGGATCCGGTCTTTATATTCAAGGGAGAGAACGAAAACCAGCCGGTGTCCGCCCTTGATTACGTGGTCAAAGTGATCAAGAGCCAGGCGACGACAGATAAGATGGCAGATCTTCAGACCCTTTGTCAGGCACTCTATGCTTACAATCTGGAAATCAATGGGTCCGCTGGGCAGTGAGAAAAGAGGTGGATGAGATGAAGAAAGAAAACTATAAAGAACTTCGTATGGAAACGCTCTTCTTTGAAGGGGAAGATGTGATCACGAATTCGGTTTTTAACGCACGAAGCGTCGTCGATAGCGAGGAAGCACAGGATGTGGCTGACGAAGTGATGCTCTGAGAAAGAAAACTGTTATGGGTTAAGAAGGACCGCTCCGATTCGGGGCGGTCTTTTCATTTCGCCGAATGTGAATAATCTGTCACTTTAGAAGCGTCAAGATCGCTTGATTTGCTCATAGCGCTCCTATAAAATGGAATGGTAAAGAATAAGGGTTTGTGTTTGAGGGTATTGCAGTATTGGGCTTTATAGCTTTATTTTTCCGTGCTCGCATTTTTCCTCGGCGCAAGACAAGAAACGAGGTGATTAGATGATGAGTTGGAAGAGCGGTTTTCTTGCCGGACTTGGTGTGGTGATCCTCACTGCCGGGTTCGGGTTCGGCGCGGTGAAAGGGGATGTTCGCGCGGACGAAGAGAACCCACAGAGCGATGTCGCGATCGATGAGACGAATTTCCCGGACAGTGCTTTTCGAGATACAGTTTCCATGATGTACGATTCGAATTCGGATGGAAAACTAAGTCCGGAGGAGATTTATGAGGTTCATGCTTTGGATGTCACCGAAATGGATATCAAGAGCTTGAAGGGTATTGAGTATTTTCCGTATATTTGGGATCTGTATTGTTCAGGCAATCCGATCAAGGAACTCGATCTGAGCAAGAATGTTGAGCTTGCGTGCCTGTATTGTGATGAAACCAAGATAAAGACGCTGGATCTGAGTCAGAATAAGGAGATTACATGGGTCAGTGCGGCGAAATGTAAGAAGCTGAAGACGATCGATGTCAGCGGCTGTCCTAAACTGGAGACACTCTGGTGCGACGAGAGCGCGCTTACAGAATTGGATCTTTCCAATAACCCGGAAGTGAAGTATGTTTCTGTTGTGGCTTGTGAAATTACCAAATTGACGATCGGGGAAAGCAAACTGTCTTCTCTTGATTGTTCTTACAACAAGCTCAATAAACTGGAACTGTCCGGATGTCCGTATCTTTATAATCTGGAGTGCGATGGAAATCCGCTCAGTAAACTGGATCTGAAAGGCTGTACTTTCTTAACGAATCTGTTTGCCATGGGTACGGGGCTTCGTGAACTGGATCTGTCCGGCCTTCCTTATCTTGAAATGGCCGTGTTGGCGGAAGGTGGTCTTACAAAACTGGACGTAAGCAACTGCCCGATGCTGGAACAGTTGGTCGTCTATACAAATCAGCTCAAGAAGCTGGATCTGTCCGGTCTTGACAGCCTGGAATTCGTCATGGCGGATGATAACCCGCTTACGGAAATGGATCTTTCCGGATTGAAGAATCTGCGTCAGGCGTGGTTCACTTACTGTCCGGAGCTGACAACTGTGAATGCAAGCGGATGTAAGAATCTTGTAGACCTTTCTGCAAGTGATTGTAAAATCACCTCGGTCGATCTGACGGGATGCGTGAATCTGGTTCAGCTGTCTCTGTACGAGAATCAGCTGGAGGCTCTGGATATCAGCGCCTGTAAGAAACTCGGACATCTTCTTGTCTCAAACAATAAGCTGAAAGAACTGGATCTTTCCGGTCATCCGGAAATGGTCACATTGTGGGTCACGGATAATCAGCTTTCGGAACTGGATGTTACGGGATGCCCGCTTCTGGAAGATTGCTCCTGCGATATGAATAATCTGACCAAACTGGATATTACCAAGAACCCGAAACTGAATTGTGTATTCTGCAATAACAATAAGCTAACAGTTCTGGATGTTACGAACTGTAAGGATATTGTCGGTATCATTTGCAATGACAATATGATCATGGAACTGGATGTTACCAATTGTACGAAGCTCCAGGCTCTGGATTTTTCCAATAACATGATCGAAAAGATCGATGTATCGAACTGCCCGGAGCTGCAGCAGCTCATGTGCAGCCACAACCCGCTCTCGGAACTGGATATCCGTAATTGCGGTATCCTCACAGATCTTGTCCTTACTGGAAAGAAATCGAAATCAGAGGATGGCCAATCCTATTGCTATGAGGACGCAGTGGAGGAACAGCCGAGAAGTCTCGGACTCACCGAGTACACACGTGTAAGAATCCAGAAGGATGAGGAATTCAAGGTAGAGCCGATGTTTATTATCGTAATCGGACGTTACCTGGAGCACCCGATCAAGACGGAACTGATCGCCTTCGATCCGACACCGACTCCGATAGAAACACCTACTCCTACACCGACACCTACACCGGAGCCGGAAAAGGATGCAACGGTAAGTGATTTTGTAGAGCGTCTTTATACTGAGGCGCTGGGAAGAGACTCGGAAGAAAAGGGTAAGCAGTACTGGACGGAAGAGATCACAAGCGGAAGATGGACCGGCGGTGCCGTGGGCCGTTATTTCCTGTGTGGTGACGAATTCGTAAACAGAAAACTGAACGAAGAAGATTTCGTAGAAACACTTTATAAGACATTCTTTGGCCGTGAATCGGAAGCAAACGGAAAGAAGTTCTGGGTCGATTCCCTGAAGAACGGTTCCATGACCAGAGAAGCGGTCATCGATAACTTCATTGATTCCAAGGAATGGTGCAACCTCTGCGCAGACTATGGCGTAAAGCCGGGCGCACCTACTGCCAAGGCGGAGAAGGCAAGCAAGAATGCGACTGCATTTGCTACACGTCTTTATACCTGCTGCCTCGGACGTGATCCGGAAGAGAAGGGTCTTGCTTACTGGGCTCTGGCACTGACGAATCTTGAGCAGACCGGCTGTTCCGCTGCGAAGGAATTCTTCACATCCAAGGAGTTTACTGACCTCAACCTCAAGGATGAGGAGTTCGTCAAGAGACTGTACACGACCTTTATGGATCGTGAGCCGGAAGCAAGTGAAGTTTCTTACTGGGCCGGCGAGATCGGTAAGGGTGCACAGACGAGAGACAGTGTGCTTGCGTTCTTCGGAAGCAGTGAAGAATTTACTGCAGTCTGCAAGAGCTACGGCATCGAGCGTGGAAATATCTGAGATCCCGCATGAGAGAAAGAAGGTGTAATGGAATGAAAATATATAAAGTTTCGGCAATGGCATGCGGGCTTGTTATGGCTGGTGCTGCTGTCGTGGCAAGTGCGGCTCTGCCGGTCAAAGCAGATAACGAAGATGTAGAGATCTCTGCTGAAAACTTCCCGGATGAGACGTTCTGCAAGTACGTAAAAGATAACTTTGACGAAAACGATGATAATGTCCTGAGTGAGGCAGAAATCGCAGCTGTTACAAGTATCGATGTCAAGGAAACCCTGATCGATTCTATGGAAGGTTTGAAATTCTTTACCGCACTTACGGATCTGAACTGTTCCGGTAATCTGTTTTCCGAACTGGACATCTCCGGACTGGAGAATCTGGAGTCTTTAGACTGTAGCAACAATGCGAGTCTACAGAAGATCGTCTCGAAGGGAAATGCGAAACTTTCCAAGTTTTTGGCAAAGGGTACTTCTCTTGCTTCGGTGGATGTCCGTGAGTATACGGCCCTCAAGGCTCTTCTTACAGATGAAGACACAATAGAGAAGAACGGAACCTATAAAGATAAAGATGGCAATATCTTCATGGAAGTAGAACCTGATATTCTGCTGGTAATGGAAGGTGTCGATCTTGATAAAGAAAACTTCCCGGATGATGATTTCCGTGAATACGTCACGGATAACTACGATACGAACCGTGACTATATCCTGGATAAGGATGAGGGTGCCGTTGCCGAAGCCGTACTGTGTGAGGGAAAGCTGGTGACATCTTTGAAGGGTATTGAATACCTGACCGGTCTGAAGGAACTGGATTGCAGTTGTATGCAGGGTGTCCTGACG